>Ga0325402_1006099_pt1 | contig 11378 bp, 7 predicted proteins | sample PopdelMetagenome_22_FD_207212 | JGI IMG/M metagenome (GOLD analysis project Ga0325402, IMG submission 207212) | Populus deltoides microbial communities from Bellville, Georgia, United States - Xylem-PdKOR-R3 | ecosystem: Host-associated > Plants > Phyllosphere > Stem > Wood/Secondary xylem...
GTGTATATTCAAGTTCTGCAAGGATGAAAATCAAGCCTTTTGGCCTTAATATTATACTTTATTTGTTCACTTTCTTTTCTGTTCATGGAATCAGAGCCTTGCTCTCTTATAATAGCCTATCTTTTCCATACTCCAATCTCCCTCTTATGCAAATCCAATCTAAAAAGTAAGAATACTAGAATTCACAATAAAAAAAAGTTAAAATGTTAAAATTAAATTGATAGAAAAGTAATTATTTGAATAAAAAAAGTGAAGTTATTGGATAAAAAATCGTAATTCATTGATTATAAAGAATCAAAAACAAAAAGTAGAAGGATAAACACTATAAAGATAGTTATCTTTAATAAGTTTAGAAGAGTTTGATAAAGAATCAAGTGTATAAGCAACGTTGTATATACACAATATTATTCTAAAAAATATATATAAATATAAACTAAATAACTCTATTTATATTAGGTAAAATGTTTTGAACAAGGCTGGAAAAACAACAATAGAATTCTAAATAAAATAGAGAAAAAATATTTCTATTTTGTTGGCCCCAATAATTAATCTAACTCTATAGGAAACAAGATATTTAGAATCTTCTATTAGAAAAAATAAGTCCAAAATCATTTTTAATGTCTTTGAATAACGAAGAAACCTTCCCAAAGAGAAAACCCACAAAATAAATGGAAACACAAGTTATTACCGCCTCTCCCCATGTTGCTAAGGCTGCAAAATCTCTGATGTTCTTGAATAATAAAGAAACCTTGCTAAAAGGAAAATCCACAAAAATAAAAGAAAGTACAAGTTGTTATTGCCTTTTTTTTTTTATGTTACTAAGGCTACGAACTGCTTTAAACCAAATAAGGATATGCTTTCTTTGCATGAATTATATTAATTAAAGCTTGACCATCCTTTGTTGAAGTCTAAAAGCTAGATTTAGCCTAAATATCCCGGATAAATTCATTAAGTGACTCTTTATTTTTTTTGGCCCTTGACCTTTTAATTAGTCTAATCGAAACCTGTAATGAGTCTTATGGTAATGCTTGTTGATTCTCATCATTCCCCATCTTTGCAAAAGAATTAGTCAAATTAACAATAGAAATACCATTTATAGGCAATACATCCACATAATCAAGCAACAAAAAATCAACGACACTATTTTCTATAATCTTGTTAGTATAAAAAATATTATTTACAATACTCTTTCTTGTATAAAAGCTTTCATGCTTCTTTGTTTTTCCTCTAACACTTTTTTTTCTTGACAAGTGGCCCATCTTTTATTTCTCTCATGTTGACTTCTTTATTCTTGTAAGTTAACTCCATTGACATATCCTAAAAATTCAAATTCCTAATTGGTATAACTTCACTCCCATGTTTGCAAACAAGCACACAAACTTCTTAGCAATGGATTCCACCGAAGCTTATATCCTTGATTATTGGAACAACTTTTGAATCATAACCTTTACCAGGGTGTTCATTGTAGTCTATTTTGATAATAATTCCAACTTGCACATCATCAAATGTCAGGTTCCTGTAGGTTATATATCAAACATATCCATCTTTTCTAGGGGCAATCTTGATCTGAACTGCACACCTTAAGCTCCATACGAGGAGGTTCTCCACATTAATATTTGACACCCCACTTGATAGGTGTGATCATTTTCGGTTTGGTTTGGTTTTTATTAAAAAAATAACCAAACCAAATTAAAAAAACCAAAATCGGTTCAAACCGACCGGTTTCGGTTCGGTTCGGTTTTTAGGATAAAAACTAGTTCAAACCAGTTTGGCTTGATTTTTTTCCGGTTTGGGTTCGGTTTGGTTCGGTTTTTTCAGTTTCAGGCTTATAAAACCGAAATTGAACTGAACCGTCGGTTTTTTTTTTAAATTTTAATCGGTTTAATCGATTTTTTCTCATAGTCGGTTTTTTCGGTTATTTTTTTCAGTTTTCTCGGTTTAATCGGTTTTTTGGTTTTTTTGCTTACGCCTACCACTTGACATCTCATTGCCAATTTATACGCTAATGCTGACCATAAAACGAACTACAAGATTACAAATGGGAATATTCATTAAAGGTTGTCCATATGCAATTCCATTCCGATCCTATTTACTCTTTATTGCAATTGCATCATCCCCCACACTTATGTAACGATCTTCAATTACAATGTTCTTGCATAAATCAGGATCAATTCCATCGGTATTTAGGGATTTAAATATGGGAGCCTTAATTGTTACATTCATAATTGTTTTATTCTTGCAGTCATACAGATTGAATGTCCAAAATGAGGAATTATATAGAGTTAAGTTTGTAAACAGAATGTCACGTGACCATATTATCTACATAAAGACCCTCTTAGTGTTATTAAAAAGCTTTTGGGGATACTTTTTTCACCATGTTTGACGTTATCCATTTATAGTACCATTGTATCCTGTTATAACAACATCTCTAAGGTTTTTTTTACCATGAATTTAACTTTTATACTAAGGTCTAAGATGCTCTCTTCCATATCCATATGAAGGCAATAAAGGTATTGAAGGCCAATACTTCTCATCCTCGCTAAGTTTTTAGATATAAACAATCAAAGAAACAACCCACAAACAAGTAACAACCCAAGAAAACTAAAATCAAATTGATAGAAATTCGATCCAATAATTACCTAAACTAAAAAAATCAAAGTAATTGAATGAAAAACCCCTACCCTTTAATCATAAAGAATCAAGAACTAGAAATATAAGGATGAATGTCACAAAGATAGTTAATTTTTACTTCCCTATATTAATTCAACCACTAAAGTCTATAAGGTCTATGATGCTTTGTAGTATTCAAATTCAAATTCAATTTCAATTCCCTAACAAATGTAGTACTAATTATATTAGCATAACTCACTCCATTTGTAATCATACTACATATCTCATTACTGATGTGACATCTAATATGAAAAATATTCTCTTTTTGTTACTCCAGATCATCATATTTAACCTGAGCATTCAATGCTTGCCTAATCACAAGCGATTCACCCTCAACCAGATACTCTACATCACCACCACCAATATCTTTAAGTGGGAAACATCTTCTCATCATTGCTATCACATTCAGATTCAATCTTTTTATGATCATGTAATATCATAACCCTCTTGTTTGGATACTGAGACGCTATGTTAGTTATTCTCAAACATCAAAAACATATAATATCATGATTATGAGGTTTTTGGGTATTAGACTTATCTTTAGTATTAGTGAAGACTTCTTTTTTTCCTTTAGGTGGTTCAATTTTAGCTTCTATAATTGGCTTGGTTTAGACAATCCTTTTTCTTTTATAATTAAACCTATATTTAAAATAAAAAAAACTTGAATTTTAAACTTGTCATGTACTGCCATTCATCTTAAGTTGCCTTTCTACCTTTGTAGTTATGTGCACTATGTCTTTCAACTTCTTATAATGCTGCAATTCCACCATATTCACTATCCCGCAATTCAAACCATTCAAGAACCTAGCTATAATAGCTTTCTTATCCCCACTATATTAGGCTAAATCATAGTTACTTCCATCTCTTTATGTTAGTCCTCCACACTCTTAGAACCATGAGTTAGGCTTTGTAATTTCTAATATAAATCCCGGTAATAGTGACTTAGGAAAAATCTCTACCTTATAATTACCTTCATCTTATCTCATATATCAATGGTTCTCTAGTGATTCCTTCTCTTACTCAAAATAAGTTGATCCCACCAAACTATAACATAATCAGTAAATTTAACTACAAAAAGTTTACCATTTTCTTTTCCGAGTACTTGTGACAATCAAATATCAACTCCATCTTATTCTTCCATTCTAAATAATCTTTAAGATCATCCCTCCTATCATAACCTAATTTTTAACAACATAAATTCACCCAAAAAAAAAAAGAAATGATGAAGAAAAATTAAGGTTTGGGTCAAGACAAAACAAATTGGAAGTCTTAAGGATTTAATCAGGGTGGAATTATAAGTTTAGGAGCTAATTTTAGTTAAAAAAAAAAAGGGAAGATTTGATAAGATTGGGGACTTAATTAAACTTTGAATTAGTTTAATTAATGAAATTATGAGTTTAATTGAAAGAATTGACAAGTCTGAGGTGATTGAGAACTTAATTAAAGTTTGAATTAGTTTAATTAATGAAATGATGGGTTTAATTGAAATAATTGAGTAGTCTGAGGACTTAATTAAACTTTGATTTGGTTTAATTAATGATATCGGGAGTTTAATTAAATAATTGATAAGTTTGGAGACTTAATTGAGCTTAGAATCAATTTAATTAATGAAATCAAGGGCTTAATTGAAAAAAATATTAAAATTCAGAGCTAATTTAGGTCAAAATTACATGAAATTAAAGTACAAGGATTGTTTTGCAAAAGGCACCGCAATACAGGGGTCCAACTATAATTTGCCTAGGGGCCGGAATAAAAACATATCGAGACTTTGTGGACCAATTTGAAAATGGTCGTTCCCACCCAAAGTGACGCCGTTTCAGAATCACTGTACGTCTTCTTCTTCGTCTTAAACAGGATAAAGTCCACATGCGGAAAAATTCAGGCCAGGTGTTTGCTGCCCTCAGTCCAGGTCTTGACCGAATGGTTTACCATTTAGTCCCATTCCAGCCAACTTTTCTCCGCCACCGCGAGGCACTAGGGAGCTGAAAAAACCGCCATCAACAATCCAGCAATGGTCGGACTGTTGGTGTCCTGATCCAATAAGAACACAAAGACCCAAAGTCCTTATCTCCACACAAGGATCAGTATCCTGGGGAGATAAGGATAAAATCCACACCAGAAACACCTATAAAAAGCGGAAAAAAAGAGAAAGAAAAGGGGAGAACAAATGAGAGAGCACTAGACGAGAGAGAGAGGGGGGGGAGAGAGAGAGAGAGAGAGGAGTAGAAAGATGAGATAAAAATAAACAGAGGGGAAGAAACCGAAGGCAGAAGGAGAACCTAAACAATGAGCATCAGCACCATTCTTTCGTGCAAAGCTCCAGCAACAACTCCAGCAGCAGGTAAGCTTCCATTTTTCCCTTCTTTGCAATTTAATTATATAGCTACTGTGGTAGGCGTGCGTGGACAATTCACGCACGCCTGCAGATGAGTCACCCGGGTTACTGGTTGAACCAATAACCAGGCTGTGCCAGACTGGCTGGATCTGGCCTAGGCCAGTCCATACAGCTAGGCTAGATCCAGTGCATAAAAAAAAGAGAAAAGGAGAAATTTTTCCACTGGGCCAGGTCTGGGTCTCAAGCCCAACCGGCCCAAATTGCTTTTGCTAAAGGTGTGTTAGGCAAAACATTGTCTTGTGCCTTGCCCATGTATTTTATTATATTTTTATCTTGATATCTTGCTAAACAAACCCCTTTTCGACATTGAAAAATTCCAAAAAAATTTGAGGAATTTCGTTGATTTATTTGTGGGTCCCATACACTTTGTTTTATTTTTTCTCTCTCTGTTTTGTTTTTTATACTATATGCTTAATTTGTGGGCAAATACTGTTAATTGCAAATCTGTTATGCAATGCTTTTTTTTTTCTTGTCTAAAAAGAGCAAATAATAAAAAAGGTAAACAAAAAGAAAAAAAAGGCATAGACAAATTGTTTCTTCTTCATTAAAGATTCAAAATTTTACGAACTTATTCACTGACGCTAGAGTTAGAAATATCATATTTTTTGAGTTTTTACAATATTTACCAATGACAGAGTTGAAAATATTTGTAGGTACTGTTCACTGACGTCAGAGTCAGGAACATGATAGGAAGAACAAAAAAAAAAGGAGAATAAATCCTTAGTAATTTTAGACAAAACCAGCAATGCAATTTGCCTTAAGTAGGACACTTAAAGGGTGATAACATCATTTCTTTTGTGTAACCAGTCATGTATCATAGAATCTCTGTTGATCAGTTAGGGTTCCTAGTGACCATAATACTAGGTGACGACCCCTTGAACTAGATATTTGTTTCTTTTCTATTAAAAATTTTTAATCGGTCGTCGTGATGTCCAGGTGTGACACCTCCCTTGAAAGGATAAAATTTTAATCTCAATACTCCCCAAGTTTCTATCCAAGCCACCACAAAACCCTATATGTCTCCTTACTTTTTTATGGCCAAAATTCTTAGCTTACCAAGACCTTCCATCACCATGATTTCTTTCTCGCTGAAATCTACCATATTGGCCAAATGATACACGGTCAAATTCATTAGTTTTTTCATCTTCATTCTCATCAACCAACTTATTCACATGTGTTCAGGATGACCTGTAATATCCCACATCGATGGGCGAGGACTTGGGGGAGGGCCTTATACGAGTATACTCACCTTGACTAATAAGAAGCGTTTTGAGGCCATGTGTGGCTGCCAAGAACAAATCTGCGAGGCTCGTGGGCTAAAGCAGACAATGTCTTGCTAGGGGTTGGGGTTTTCCAATTTAGTATCAGAGCCCAGCTCATTGGCTATCTGATGGTGCCGACGGGGTCGTCAGGCTCCTTAAGAGGGGTGAATTGTAATATCTCATATCGGGGAGTGAGGACTTGGGAGAGGGCCTTAAATGAGTATACTCACCCTGACTAGTAAGAAGCATTTTGGGGTCATGCGTGGATGCAAAGAACAAATCTGTGGGGCTCGTGGGCCAAAACGAAAAATATCTTGCTAGTAGGGTGGGGTGTTATATGACCCCTCTTACAAACTTGCAATAGCATAATTCTTGTCCAATCGATCCCTTATATCACTAAATGCCATATTTATACGCTCAAACTACTATTGCATTGCCTATAATAAAAAAAAGGTGTTCTTCTCCTTCTTAGGTGATGATCTATTATTGGAAAATATCGTCAAATTTAAAATTTGATGTTAGTAATAAAAAATATACACACTCACTTTCTAACATGTTAACACTCAATAATATATCACCTCCCTGATGTTTTACTCGAATTTTTGCTTTTCACGATTATAGTCTCATTTTTTTACCTTTTACATCTTGTGCTTTCCTATTTGGTTTTATGGGGAAATAATCAAAACAATAAAGAATTTCAATTTGTAACGCCCAACCAAGGATTTCAAGACATAAGATAATCAAGAAAACAATATAAAAAATGAACACGAAAACAAAAAAAAATGAATATGCAAACAAAAAACAAAAATGAATACAAAAATAAAAACAAAATGAATATGAAAATGGAATTTAAAAATGACTCTATGAATCTCAAAACTAACATATACTCAACAAAATAACCCAAAATAACCCATTGTTATAGCAATCTAAATCGAAAGAATCTGATTTGTAATGTTCTTTAATATCTTAAATTAAATTTTTATAGTTTTAATAACCCGAAATCAATTTTAAATAAAACAATACCCACTAATCAAAGATAAACTAATGTGACTTGCAATATCTCAAGAATCTGAATTCAAATTGTTTAATCTCTAATTGTGACAGAAACTTTAACTAATGTGATTTCCTTTTTTTTTTATACTATTTGGTAGTAACTCTTTTTAACATTTTTTGTAAAGTTGTTGTACATTTAAGAATTAAAAACAAAGATTAATAATGTGAAAAATTAAAAGATAGATAAACAGATAAAACTTGATTTTAGAGCATTACTCTAATACCAACTGATGTGAATTAGGAGGGTAAAAAACTTAGAACCTATAATTAGGATAAAAAATAACTAAATAAAGCTAAAATCATATTGATAGAAAACCTGACCCAATGATTAATTAAATCAAATAAGAAAAGTTATTGGATGAAATATCCTAACAACTAATAGTTAAAAGTATAAGAATGAACGCCATAAAGACTTATCTATGACAAGTTCTAAAGATTTTGATGCAGAACTAAGAGTATGAACAATCTCATACACACACAATATTATTCTAAAATAAAACAAATTATCTGAAAAAAAAACTTAAATACAAGCAAAATAACTCTCTCTATACTATGTCAAACATCCTAAAGAAGGCTGGAAAAAAAAAGAGTTCTAAATAAAATAGAAATAATAATCCTAAACTAACCAGAAAAATAATGCAATTCCTGCATAGTAGCTTATGTATTTTATCGTAAATCCTTCTCGAAGTCTGATCATTATAGAATTCTAACCACGTAGGAAATAGGTCTTTAGAATCTTCTGGCAAAATATCAACCTAATCAAACTGTTACATTAAAAGTTATGCTTGTTAGTGTAAAATCATGCATTAGAAAAAATAAACCTAAAATCACCTCAAATGTCCTTGAATAATAAGGAAACCTTGCCAAAGTGAAAATCCATAAAATAAAAGGAAACACAAGTTGTTATAGCCCCTCTTTATGTAGTCAAGACTATAGAATGCTTCTAGTCCACTCAGGATTTTGTTTCTTTGTATGATTCACATTAATTAAAGGTTGATCATCTCTTTTTGAAGTCTTAAAGTTTTACTTTGCCCAAATATTCTGAATAAACCCATTAAGTGTCTTTTTAATTTTTGTAGTCTTTTACCTTGCAATTGATCAAATCGACACCTCTAATGGATCCTATGGTGATTCTCATCATCCTTTATTTCCTTTCCTTTTAATTTTATTTTTTAGATCCGATATGTTTGTGTCATCTTCACTAATATCATATTTTTAAGAGAATCCAACTTATGGAGAACCTCATGTCATCACACCTTCAACTAGTGGTGGTCAAGTTAACTCTAATTTTTTATAATGGTAATACAATCTCTTTCAATGCTTCATCTTAGATTTCATTTAAACTTGTAAAAGATTAAGGAAACTACATTTGTTATTGACAAATCCTAGAAATCCTAGATGACAAAACTTTTTTTTGGCTATGAACTCCTTGGCTATATTGATAGATCTTTTACCTGTCTTGAAAGCACTTGTTATTTATCAACTTGGTTAAGGCAGGATCAAATCTTTTTGTTAGGCATCTAAGCAGCAATTTACAATATAATTGACTTCACTATTAATATTTTCTCATCATTGGTTGAAGCCTAGACCAATTAGAATCTAATTATGTTAATTGCTCTAATACCCATATGTTATCTCTTCTTACAACTCTAATTATCATTAAGATAGAAGGCTTGGTGTTGGCTAGGTATATGAATAAGATTAAGAGTATTATTGATGATCTAGCCTTGATTGTTCATTTTTTAAGTGATGTGGAGATTATTGCTCACACTCTAAATGGCCTTGTTGATGAGTTCAAGGAATTAACCGTTACAATTCATGTCAATGATACACTAAAATATTTAAGGATCTCTATGATAAACTTCTTGATAAAGAGTTGATTTTAAGTGATACCAAGAAGATGATGTTCAAATCAATGTTCAATTCTCTAAAAAAAGTACAACTTACAATGGTAGAGGTGGAAAAGAAAACAAAGGTGACCAATATACTATCCAGTGGATATTTTAGCCAACCTCAAAATTTTATATTTTAGAAATTCAAACTATCATGACCAACAACATCATCCTATTTCTAGTGCAAGTTATGGCTATGATTCACAAGGTATATTTTATTACTCTCAGCAACATTCTTCACCTAATTAGCAGTATGAGTACTCTTCAAGGCTGTCACATATTTTTTTTTTGTCAATTATATGACAAGTAAGGATATAGTGTAAAAACATATTATTCTTGCCTAAAGACTTTTTGGCCATAAGCTAACTATGTGGATTATGATTCCAATTCTTCAAACAAGTGTTAGACTTGAGAGTATAAAATTATCTTACATTTGATCACCAAAACCTTTATATGCACTCTAACTATGTTAAGAATAAGGATGTGATTGCTGAAAGTGATAACAATAAGTGGTAATGGAATTTCAATCTTCATGTTAGTTCTACTAATATTGACTCATTGATAGTCTCTTTTATGTTAAATAATATCTTGCATACACCTTTAATTAAAAAAAAGTCTTATATCCTTGGTTAAGGCTATATAACCCTTTATTATAAACATTTCCACCATCATTCAAACTATTAATCTTTACGTGTTTTTGGTTATCTATGTTACCCTTGGTTAAGGCTATATGCGAAACATAAGTTAAAAACTTATCCTTGACCATGCATGTTCTTTGGTTACTCTTTAAAACTTCATGCTTTAACTTGTTTTGATACCGCCATTAATAAATATTCACTTCTAAGCATGTAAATACTTTTCAAAATTTCTTTTCTTTAAAAAATATTTGATCACTGTTACTCCATAATTGATTTTAAAATTTGTTTCTTCCTTTATTAAAAAAGTATTTGGCAAGCAATTCTTCTCCCTATACTCAATCTTCACCTGATTCCTCTCTTTATTTGCTAAATACCTCTATCACATAACTACCATGAACTTTGCACTTTCCAATTCAGAAACAACTCATCCTTCACACACCTTTACCGATTCTACTTTGACATCTTATTGCTCTAAAATCGATAAGAACATATTTTAACCACATATATTAAGTAATGTTTTTGTTTTGCCTCTACCCAAGGTGCCACCGATTCCACTTTAACTCAGTATATAGTTCTCTCCCTTATCATTCAATATATTTATCTCATCCCTCTTATATTGTTAAGAAAGCATAAAACAACATTTTCAAATCTAGAAAACTTCTCTCTCGCCACCAATACCTCCCATTCACCCAAATCAAATTTGAAAAAAAGAAGAGGAGATAGAAAAATGTTGATTTTTCACATTCTAAGAAACAAACAAAACTCAATCTTGATGTTCATAAGTTCATCTTTCCAAGAGGAGATCCATTAGGGTGTTTGAAAATTTTATCTTGCTAAAAATATAGATCAAGGTTTGAAAATATATGTTTTTCATTTTAATTTTAATTTTTTTAACTGATTGAATGGTCTTTTGAGGTTAGAAATTGGTTTAATGTGGGTTTAATAATATTTATTAGGGTTTTTCAAGTAAAAAAAGGTTGAAATTGTGTTTTTAGGGTTTTAAAACTTGGGCCCCGACATTTTAACAATCAGAGGTTATTGGAATCTAAACCAGTAGTTGACACTTCGTTTGCCAACATGAACAACATGTATATCTATTTTTTAGAAAAATAGGGTAGATGATGGGTTGTCCATCCTTGAAAAAGAAAAAAAAAAATCCAAGCATACATATCTGACCTCCAAAAGCTAGTCGTGTGGCCTTTTTCTATAGCCCTTTAGGTCCTTTTATTTTCATAAATTATTGCTTTCAGATTTTGATTAAAATGCACTTTAAATAAACTAATTAAAATAATAGTTAAATTATTAGTCATTTTTCCATGGTTTTCGAATAACACTATAGGCTTTTATGTTAATATTAGTGATTATATTTTTAATTATTATATACCAAATATGCGGAAGTTTTGTTTAAGAATATGCTCATGCAAATATAATGAAAATAAAATTTATTTTTTTGTTATTTATTTTTACA
>Ga0325402_1006100_pt1 | contig 11377 bp, 13 predicted proteins | sample PopdelMetagenome_22_FD_207212 | JGI IMG/M metagenome (GOLD analysis project Ga0325402, IMG submission 207212) | Populus deltoides microbial communities from Bellville, Georgia, United States - Xylem-PdKOR-R3 | ecosystem: Host-associated > Plants > Phyllosphere > Stem > Wood/Secondary xylem...
TTTTTTTTATTATGATTGGAAGTCGCCATATTCTTATTATAATAAACTTATAATTTTGTATAATCATAAACTAAACATTATATGCTCACATATCTAATTTATTATAAACTAAAAACTACTCTCTTTTTGCTAACTTTGTGAATTTAAATCTTAATATCAACACTAAAAAACACTTAAAATGGTTAAAAAAAAGATAATTTATCTCAATTAAACAAGATATATATATATATATATAAAATAAATAAAATAAAAAAAATAAGAAACTCGAGCTCCAAAACCTAATTTAATAAATTCAAGATCTGTAGTTTGATCTGAGCTACGTTTTTAGTAAAAATACGAGAAAGATTAATGTTGTCAAATTTAATTGATCACACAAAACTTTTAATAACTCGATTAACTCATTTAAATCTAATATTTTCTTTTTTTTTTAGAAAAATAGAGTTTTGTTTTAAAATCAATTATCCGATGACTGGAAATTAATCCAATAAACCAATAATTCAGGTTGATCTTCAATCCATGTCGTCAGGAATGACAACTAGGAGCCAAACCTGAGAATTAATTAAATTTAAGTGAGAGACCAGTGGGGATGTATGAGTATTAACTAACCAAAGGAATTAATCCATCCCTTGATTCCTGTTCTACTAACAAAGTAAAGTAGAAGCAAAGCACACCAAAAAGGCAGATCCATGGAGAGATCCCGCACAAACACAAGTTGGCGGGTAACCTTTCATTACAAAAGGCAAAACAATTAACAAAAATAAATAAAAATTAATCCACTATAAAATTCCATGATGCCCAAACAGGAACCCTCACGTTCCTTCCTGTCCACCTGTCCCCGTCATTTCCTCTCTGCTTTCCATTTCCAAATTCTTTCATGGAAGAAAATTCAGCTGCCAAACACCAAGATTCCACGTCAGATTCCCCTGATCATTCTCAGGTAACTCTGGCACTACCTTATTTTCACTCTTTTTTATTTTTAAATCTCAGTTACTGATTTTTTTTTTGTAAGGTTGGTTCGAGGAAACCGAACCTGAGTTCACTACAAATACCGGCAAGGTCGTCGTCGTTGGAAGCAGAATTCACGAGAATCGAAATCACTCAAAGCCCTAGCCCAGCTAAACCAGGCCTGCCGCCGCGGCCGAATTCAGCTAAATTTAAATCGACGGTGAAGAATTTGCCTCCACAGAGAAGTTTAAAGGCGAAAGCTTTATCAGAAGATAGTGAAAAAACTGTCTTGATTGTTCCTGATACACCGCCGTCTGATAGTCCGGCTGCTAAGCCTTCTACTTCTCGGTCGTTTTCGCTTAATAAAGTTCTGTTTCCGTTAAAACCGGCGAATTCTTTGCCTGTTACGCCGTGTGGGAATTCGGATCGTGAGGCGGTGCTGGAGAGGAATATTAATTCTTATTCTGATGATGTAAGTATTCCTGGTTGTTATAATTTTTTAATTTTATTAGTTTTTTGTTCTTAGAGATTTGCACAGCCTTGGCACGTGGAGCAATTATTCTGTATTTTCATGCTCCATGTCACGGGTGATTATCATAATTATAAGACCCGAAACTGTAAACTCGAGTTTTTTTTTTTTTTCATGACGGGTCCCGTCACAGCTTCAGGATTACTTAATAATGCACAAGAATTATAGTTAATGTGATTTTGTTGAATCTGTGAAATGTTGGATGTGTGCGTTTTCTTATACAGAAGGTAGAAGTACGGCATCATATAAAGCGGTCGTTGTCAGTTCCGGTGAATATAAAGACTAGAAGTTTAAGACGGACCGAGTCAGGTGGAGGTTTGTTTCGTGTGGTCTTGGCGACTCCACGTCCGGTGGCAGCTGATAGCACGTCTACTAATGATGCCTTGGCGATTGAAACCGGTAAATCTTGAATAAGTGATGAGTGATCTATGAATGGTTTTGATTTAATGTGAAGTAATCTTGTGTTTTTGTATGTTAAATACACTAGCGAGTGAAGATGATGGTGAAGATATTCCTGAAGATGAAGCGGTTTGTAGAATTTGTTTGGTTGAGCTCAGTGAAGGAGGTGATACTTTGAAGATGGAATGTAGTTGTAAAGGAGAGCTTGCGCTTGCGCATCAGCAATGTGCTGTGAAGTGGTTTAGCATCAAAGGAAACAAGACATGTGATGTTTGTAGGCAAGATGTTCGGAATCTGCCTGTAACATTGCTAAAGATACATAATCCTCAAGCATCTGGTAGGAGGCCATTAACTGTATCTCAGCAGAGGGAAGTCACTCGTTATAGGCAAGTTCAACTGTTTTCGATATTTTAGCTGACTGCACATGTGAACTCCCCTTTTGATTTTTTTTTACTAGAATTGTAAGATTCAAATTTACACTCTGTTGTTGAGCTGTGCTTTCCGGTTCAGGCAGGATTGAGATTTTGAACATATGCTAATGATACTGCTTTCTTAGGATATTTGATGGTGCTTAAGCTAAAATTGCACAACATTATCTTACATACAATGCCAAAATTGCACATGACTGGTTTTTGATCAGGCTATTTAATGGAGTTGCTAATAAATTGTTGTCATTTCTCGTAAGATGATGTTAGCTCCCTTCTTGTTTAGAGATTTATTCATGATTTGCTAATAAATTTGGTAATGTGACAAAAGGACATTGTGGTTTGTCAGCTCATACCAATGAACTGGTGATGAAAACATAAAACTTTCTCCTCAATTGGGTGGTAGCACCAAAGCGAACCTTAGAATTGTGCATATTCTTGATTCTATAATTTGATAGATCCTCAATCACCTCCACTGCATAGTTCTCGTTTACTTGGATCAACTTTGATGTATTGATCGGTACCTGTTTCTTGTCAGGGTTTGGCAGGATGTGCCAGTTCTTGTCATGGTCAGCGTGCTAGCATATTTCTGCTTTCTGGAGCAACTACTGGTACATATCGTCATCTGTCTGCATCTCTGGTATTGAACTGGGGTAGCATATTATTACAATGTGGTATGCACTTGGCCATCAATTGGGTTTGATTGTTTTAGCCATGTATAGCATAAATTTATCAGAAAATTCAGATCATCAGGCTATTTGTCAATCAAAAATAAAAATCAGGGTATTGTTATGTTGTCAGTTGGAAAATCATATAAAACATTAAAAACTAAAAAGAGTCAAAACGTGAATGGAACTCGTATTGCTATCATGTATACATGTTCCCCCTTGGGAATACGTTTGATAAAATAAATGACCTCACAAAAGGACATTATCTTACACTAGCTAGTTTTACATGAATTCTCATGTCACACCTTAACTTTTGTATGATGATGCCTTGAAAAAAAACCAACATTTGAATTTATTGTTTAATTTTTGTATAGGATTAAACATTTAGGCTCTCCATGTTTCCTAATGGCCATTTGCACTATGCATATCTCTATCTACGTAACTCTTTAAAAGCTATATTTTATTTTTGAAAAAAATTTCTATTATGCTTATTTGTAGTATATGCAATTTTATTTTATTTTCAATCTTTTCAGGTATCTGACTTGGGCCCTCGTGCTCTTGCCATTTCATTGCCTTTCTCTTGTGTTTTAGGTCTCCTTTCTTCCATGATCACTTCCACCATGGGTGAGTTTTGCTGTATCTTCTCTTTTAATCCTTAATACAGTTTGTGCTAGATAATCCATCAGTACCTACAATGCACTACAAAATCAAACTAAATCTATAAAATCATATTGGTCTTATGGTTTCAAATCATCTTCATATGATAAAAGACATATCATCTTTAAATTGCCTTCTTTCAAGAAATGGCTTACGAGAGGTAGGTTCCTTGGTTTATAAAACAAAAGTCATGGTAATAAGGAGTGCTCACAATATCATTTTGCTGGTTCCTTCTTTTTGCACTCTATGTTTTTCCCATTTCTGCTGGCTAAAAAAAAACTACTTTTTGATGGATTAACATGATTGAATAACCTTAAAATATATGGTGGTGGCAGTAAGCAGGAGTTACATATGGGCTTATGCTTCCTTCCAGTTTGCCGTAGTCATCTTGTTTGCTCATATTTTTTATACTGTGGTGAGCAAACTAAATTTCTTTCCTGAACTATTCTATGTGATATTCCTAATATGTCTAATGTCTCATGCTTCATTTCTAAACTGGCAGCTCAATGTGAACCCTATACTCTCTGTCCTGCTATCCTCATTCACTGGTTTTGGGATTGCAATTAGCACAAACTCTCTTCTTGTGGAGTACCTGAGGTGGAGGGCAAGCAGGCAATTGCAATCTTCCCATCCGCAAAATGACAGAGCTATGCAGCAGGCGCAGCTACTGCAACAACAACAGTCCTTGCAGACATGGCAGCAAGAGAATCAACAGCCCAGACAACAATCCATTGAAGATTCCACTGTTGGACCTATTGATAGCTCAAGGCAACAAGAAGCTATAATCCAGAATACGTAGTTCACAAAGATACGATGAAGACATTGGTTTTCTGTAAAGGTAAAAGAAATAAAGCTTTACTCATTGGTCAAATGTATTTTATAGTTTCTTTTCCATGTTTGGTGCTTGGTCACGGGCTTTTCACCTAATAGTTTAAACTTGAAGCTATAATGTAACCAACATTCAGAGTTTCAAGGCACCGCCACCTAAATGTGGAAAGGCTTTCATGTCATGATGTAACACTTTCCTGGCACCCTAGGCCAAGTTCTTGAAAATTATATATTGCATCGCATCCAAACCAAGGATCGATCCTGGTTGACTTTTAAATTTTTATTAAATCAGCTAGCTTTTGTTGTGGATATAGTTTTATGCGCTTATTCAAATAAGTACAAGTCATGCCCTTTTTTTCCTTTTTCATTGCAGGGCTAGGCATTGCTTTTTTTGCTTCAGTCAGGAAACTCCACACAACCAATTAAAAAGAGAGAGAGAGAGCTTGGAAAAGAAAGATTTATAGGGATTTGGGGGGCATATAAGAAGGTTTGTTTCTATTAAAAAAATATATTTGACATGAATCCCGGTCATTTGAATGGCAAATTGTGAAAGCTCACTCCAAATAGTTGACAGTCATGGTTGAGGCTTGCTTGTCAAGTTGTCCTCTAGAATAGAAGGGCTTGATCATAAAGGACTCCAGATTCTTTAAAGGAAACACTGTTCTTGAAGAATTCGATTGTTGCTGTATTGACCTGGAATCTTCTTGCTGTGTTGCTTGCAAGAAATGCACAACAGGAAATATATAAACCATGTTTCATCATGTCACTGTCCTATCATGGTCTTTTTATCCATAGCCAAACTGGCCATGGCCATGCTGATTTTTTTTTTTTTTTGAATTGTGGGGTTTTATTAAACCCAGTCTGCTGTGTTAACATGGTACCAAAGACTAGCTGGAGCTGAGTTTCACTTAAAATCAATTTGCATGTTGAAATGGTCAAACTTCTTTGCCAACCTAATTGACCTGACTGAACCAATTTCAAAGAATTTCTTTTAATTGGTCCAAAATAATATCATTTATTTTAAAAAATCAAAATGAAATGATATCATTTTGACATCATTTTGAGATTAGCTCAGTAAACTTGCGATCCAGGGGAGTCTAATAACCGTGTTCTTATCTCAAATTTTTGTTCTTATGATCTCCTAGAATAGAAAGGAGTAATGAACAAAAAATTAAACTCTATAAAGGTCAGGATAAATCAAAACTGTGCGCCTGGAAAGAACCCCACATGTAAACCTTCATACTTTCCCCCCTCGAGCTACAATGTTGCTGTGTGCTTTAAAAATAGTGTTACAAGCATTTAACAAACCTTCAGTCACCACCCTAACAATGGAGATGAAAAATGGACGGATATCAAAGGCTGCCCTGGCTTTTAACTCTCCACCAGCAATTTCAAATCAACATCTAGTGCTGAAACCTGGGTACTTCATGGGCTTTGCATGGAGAATCCCTTGGAGTCGCATATGAATTGACACTAGCCATGTGCACATTACATTTATCGAAGTACGCTTCTAGGGTTAGGTTTAGTCAGAGCCTCAAGAAGCCTGCACATCCACCTATCTAGCATTCCTGTGCATAAAGCAGGTAACAAAATTTTACAGATTGAAGCAAAGAAAATCACACATAGTTCACAAGATAGAAACAGCAAACTAGCCTAGCCAGTAAGTTCCACTCTGAAATTGATATCTCAATTACTAGGCTGGATCTCCAGCATTTCCATAACGAATAAAAAACCAGTGGGGACTGGGTTACATTACCTGTTAAAGCAAAAGTACCACCTAAAACCGCACAGAGCCGAGTGATAAAATGAAGAAAACTACGCCGTTCTTCTTTGATTGTGACAGTGATAGGTGACAAATCATACAAGAAGTAAACGGCTGCAAAAAACGAATGAAAACAATGGCAATCAGTGCTAAGAACAAAGCTAAAGAGGGAACAGATAACACCTATACATATTCAACCAACCTGGCCATGTCCTATCAAAATCAGTCATGGGAGAAAAGTACTCAGTGACAGAGAATTGATTAGTTGGCAAAACTTCTTTGGAGATGTACCTGTACTCGGTTGGAACAATCTGCAAGACATATAGACACTTACAAAATGCAGTCATATCTAGAGGCAATACAATCAACTGAAACCTCCAAAATCAATACCAATAATCTATCTCTCATTATCATCTAAAACAAAAACTGCGGAAGAAATATCAGATGGACTCTTCTGGAAACTGACAAGAGAGACACAAGCACGCTAGTTCCAAATCTTCCATGGCAATTTTTCTATTCTCACTATAAGCTCTATTTAGCCAGGGAAAGAAGTAGATCTCTGCATGCTAAAGATATTGCTCGCTCTCAAGGACAGGATTGCTCACAAATATGAGATTGTTCCTAACTATTCAGCCCTTGCTAGCTAGATTTCCCAGAGAGAAAAACATTATTCGACATTACTATTGTAATTTGGTTTACAAAGTCTATATGCTGCAGTAAAGTCTCATCAACATCAAAAGTGTAGAAATCTTGTAAGCTAAGAAGTAGCCGGTCATCAGAAAGAAAGCCCAAAATTCAAACCTTGATGTAATACTTGAATGTTCCACTTGTTTCATGCAGAATCCGTGTTGTCCCATCAAGAGGGTTGTGAATTCCAGGATATTTTGGTCCAAATGATAAGTCATGGATAATATGGCTTACATTGACATGCTTAGCTCCATCAAAAATCTGGAAGAAAACAGTAGGATTCCTGATTGATATACTGCGGATGCAAAGTAACTAAATGCAATACATATAACACAAGAAATTTCTAAAACATACTTCAGAAACAACCACTTAATACAAGACTAATTAATCTGAAGTTTCACTGTTATTGATCTTACAAACCAACTAATCCAGGTGCTGAAATTGTATCAAGACAGAATATGATCTTTATATACTTTTTTGCACTCTTCAGGGTAATAAGATTGTGTTTTGTATGTAAATGAATGTCCCCCCAAACCCCTCTAAAAATGAAGGGTAAAAACATGTATGCAACCACCCTTCCATCAGCATGCAGCAACTTTCAAGAGTAGAGTTACAAGTGATACATTCATTAACCCATAGCTCATTAAAGTAGGGATCATGCACTGATAAAACTTGGAAACAAAAAGACACTAAATTTCTTTTAAATTCTTAGCATGATAGTCAGCTAGGTAAAAAAAAAACCAATTTCTTAGTAGGCTATTTTGTTTACAAAAGCGCACAGAAAAAGAAATACGGAAAGAGCAGTTCTGACCATTTGGGCAACAAAAATGTTTAATCCATGAACTGAAATATGAAAGTTGCCCGCAACCCTTTGGACATCTAGAACCCCATAAACCTGCAGAAGGTGTTATGCAAACTTAGAACTTTCCCACCTTTCGAGGCATAAAGTAACAAGTTCATGAAGATACATGTATTGAAAAGCAATACCCGACATCCTTCTCCATTTGCCAATGCTTGCTTCACCTTCTTGACCATAGTTTCAGCAGCATCATCAAAGCCATGCATGTGCTGTTTTGCTTGGGAATCCTCATGATGATCTTTATTGTGATCTGAATAAAGTTATTTCTGAGATATTAGCCACATTAATAAACTTACTATGCCAAGAAAAAAAAATGACCATAAACATAAGCATTGTCAACAACTCAAGCAGCTTAATTATTAGGACTAAATCTGATATTTTTGTTCGGAACTTGCGGTTTAGATTTTGTCTATGAAGGGCCCTCTTACAGAAAGCACAAAGAAGATAACAAGATTTGAAAATAACCAGGTCAATACCAATGCACATCCTATATTTTGAGTAGGAAGAAAGAAAAACTCTCTATTGCTCTTAGCTTCAAACTTCCTATCATTCCATTCGATACCAAGTTCTCATGTTTACCAGATGTTGCTCAATGATAATGAAGCTACAACTATGTTGCACTATAAAGGTAAAAGGAAAACAAAATTATGCAATGCATATTAATCCAAATCAGGATCCCAAAAACATATTCCAATATGCCAGAAAATTGATATTACCATGGTTGTGAGCTTCATGTTCCTTTTCTACAAGGTCTGACAAATACTCAGTGCCAGTGATATGGCCATAACTGTTCAGGCGAAGCTGCAAAAACTCTACCCTGTTAGCAGCGGCTATCATACGCCATTAATAGGTACAGAAACATGAACAAATACACCTAGTTCATCTTAGAGTGATTCCAAGAAGCTCCTAACAGCTTTATAGCAAAGACAAAAATTTCCAGCAAAAAAAAAAAAAAAAAAGGGAAAGGAAAGGAAAGGAAAGAAAGAAATTTTCTTACTTTCCATATGCTTGTATCAAGATCCACTTCATGCTTGCCTGACATGTCAATTGCATCCACACTCAAAACTGCACAGATGAAAAAAAAAGAACTTTTAGAAAAGCAGGAGCATAGAATTATCATAAAAGATGAAATAAACAGATATTAATAATAAACCAGCAGCTGCTTTAAATCAAAAGAAAATGAATGGCTAACCATCACAAGGTAAGGAAGGAAATGTTATATTAATGTGAATTGGAAGAGTTTCTCCACGTGTCAAATCTACAGACATCTGCAAAACACAAGCAACACCAGAAAGCTTGGATCCTTATGAAATATAGTATAGACCCATTGAAAGTATTTCCTGTTATTTAAATAACCAGTCAATTAGGTTCAGCAAAAACCCATACAATTGGAAGAATGACACAAGTCACCTTTCAGAATTACATTATAGCCTTGATTAGATTACAAGACTTACCCAGTCAAATTCTTTTCTGTTTGCACTTGACTGTTTAGCAGACAGAAACCTCTTATTGCGAGGGAGCCATGTCTAAATTATGAATCACCACAGCAGCTCAGCTCAACAAGGCTGAAAATGATCGTTCTATTTTGTAGTAAATGTTAAAGCTTAGATGTTCCTCAATTTACACGAAGCAAGTTACTTTCATGATATTGTTCATAACATGTGATTATTTGGGCATTTCCTCAGCTATGACATTGAAGGTCACCTAATCAGGAGTGCAGGCAAGGGTTTGCCATACATTTTCAGTGTTGAACTTTCTCAGATTAATTATTGCAAATGTTTCTTTGCAATAATTACGATGATAACAACATATTCTTTAATCCAATTGGGTACTGAAGGCAAGTTATTCAGACACTCAAAACAGAGGGGTGTTGAAAGTGGTATTATGGCATCATGATCCACACTTTTTTGAAGGCCTATCTCAGTGCCGTAAATATGATGTAAGGAAATTCCCGTACTTGAAACAAAACAATGAAGGTATACAATTGGTGGACAAGGTGGACTCACATCATACACAAGAGACAACCAAACATGCAGAAGAGAGATGGCGATTAAGCACTCACCTGATGGACTGTATATGTAGTAAGATAATATGCCAACTCATGGTAGAACAACGTGGCCATTGTGACTAGCCCAATGATGGAAACTGTGAGAAACAAGAAGAAACAGAATCAACACCATAAAAATAACAATCAAAAGACAGTGCAAACAGTGAATCTAAATTCAATAAACACTACTTTTCATTTCCTAGAAACAAAATTGCATGCATGATTGCAATACATGGTTTCAGCTCAAGAATTCTCTTACAATACGATCCACCACAAAACAAAAACTAACAATAATCATCATACCAATCTAAACCATCTTTTATCAAAACCCATTTACAAAACTTCTCATGAAAATTAGATATCTTTGCATCTGTCCATCAAGAATCATTTGTGGCGCCGCAAACACTCTATCTACATACCCCACTGGAGCCTAAAGAAATTGCAATAAAAACATTTCTAGCTTAAAACCCACCTCCACTAAGCGTAAACAAATAACTTTCTGTACAAATTATGTCAAAACAAAGGAATACAAAAACGTCAATTTACCAAGAGCCCCAGATTGTGTCTTTTGCAACAGGTGCTCTTCTGCACGAGGAAACGCATCCAATTTCTTTATAGCTTGTTTCATTCCCATCTTTTTCTACTTTTACAATACCAATCTATCAGCTGCAGAAATCAATGAATCACAAAAAACCCATATCAGAAACCCTTCAAAGTCTGCATCTTTTTTTGGTTTTAACATTGTTAGCACCAAACAAAACATAGAATTTAGTGAATTGTAGGAAATTAAGGATGCTCAGTCAACGTTAATATAAGTTTTTTAAAAAAACCCAACAAAGGGAGGGATCAAAAATCAATATGAACGAAGAAAAGAGATAAATTTTGGGAAAAATAAAAGTGTGTGTCTGTGATTGTGATTGTGATTGTGATTGTGATTGTGAGGAAACGTACCTGAAGAGGAAGACTCAGGGGATTCTCGGAGAAAGAGAGAATCGGGTATTAAGTATTAACAAGGAGGTCGAATTTGATGTCGTTTTTGTTGGATGTTTTTTTCTAGATTGGATGGGCTTCGCATTGTAGCCAAGTTGTTGAAGTTTCCAATGGGGCTATGAAGTCTTACAAGAATAGGCTTTCGTAGTTTTGTTTTCCAAAAATTGCATTCTTTTTTTCCTTTAGCAACAATAATAACTGTTGTTTAAACTCGGACCGGCCTGATCTATCGACTTATCAATCCACAACTTGAACTGTGTTAAGTTATTTAGTTAACTCGGTAAAACTCGAGTAATATAATTTAAGTATTAATGAAATTATTTTTTCTAACAAAAAAATTTGCCCAAAAATTATATCTCATCTTGATTTTAAGGGTAAGATTGTATTTATATTAGTTTTCATATATCAAAATTAATTCATTTTTTTTTCATTGGCAACATTAAAACTAATTTAATTTTCATATGGGCTCCAAACGAAATTCAGTAATCAATAAAGAACAAGGGCCTTTAAGCCCATAAGAAAAGTACCGAAACAAGACAAAACAGTGACCGTTTTAACTTCCACTTGCTGCTGCTGCTAGT
>Ga0325402_1006101_pt1 | contig 11376 bp, 6 predicted proteins | sample PopdelMetagenome_22_FD_207212 | JGI IMG/M metagenome (GOLD analysis project Ga0325402, IMG submission 207212) | Populus deltoides microbial communities from Bellville, Georgia, United States - Xylem-PdKOR-R3 | ecosystem: Host-associated > Plants > Phyllosphere > Stem > Wood/Secondary xylem...
AAAAAAACACCTTTATTTTCTCACTTTTCTTTCTTGGATCTGGAAAAGTTGCAAAAGCTCTCTCTCTCCCTCTTTGTCATGACTCTCGAGATTCAAACCACGAAAATCAAATCAATCCCTTATAAGTTGCACGTGTGTATCTTTATGACTTAACTGCCCTTTATTTTAAAAATATCCAACTCTAGTCTCTGAACATCTTCCTCCTCCACAACTCACTCACCCAGTACCCTATATACTCACTCCCTCACCGTCTCACCCAACCAAAAACTGCAAACTTGTGCAAAAAAAAGAAGTAAAATGTCTGCAATTTCAGTCCCTCTTTATCAATCAAAACTCACATTTCCATCAACAACCGCCACCGCCGCCGCCGCCGCCGCCGCCTCTCCTTCCTCTGCTTTTTTTGTTTCCACTAATAAAATCTCCTTTTCCACGGCACTCCTCCATGTTACCTCCCATATTACTTCCCGTACACTCGCTTCCACCAATCAGTCGCTCTCCACCATCACCACCGCAACTATCGAAATCAACAACAACGACCTCTCCGATCCTCACACTACCGCAATTGTAATCCGCGCTCGCAATCGAATCGGTCTCCTCCAAGTAATCACGCGCGTCTTCAAAATCCTCGGCCTCCGTATCGAAAAAGCCACCGTCGAATTCGATGAAGGCGGCGGCGGAGGTGGAGGAGAGTGCTTTATCAAGACTTTTTATGTCTCTGATTCACATGGTAACCGAATTGAGGATGATCAAAGTTTGGAGAAGATTAAGAAAGCGTTGTTTGATGCGATTGATGGTGGAGCTGGAGAGGTCAAGGTGGGGTCTAGTAGTAGTACAGGGAAAGGAGTAGTGGTTAGGAGAAGTGGTGGATTAAGAGGAGGAGAGACGAGAGTGGGAGTGGAGAGGATGTTTGGGTTAATGGATCGGTTTTTAAAATCCGACCCGAGTAGTTTACAAAAAGACATCTTGGATCATGTTGAATATACTGTTGCTAGGTCAAGGTTTAGTTTTGATGATTTTGAAGCTTATCAGGTAATTAATTAATTGATTATTATGCCTATCATTATTAGTCTTTTTAATTCTGTTTTTTTGGTAACGGTGTCTTTATTTTTACGGTTGGTAAATAACGGCTCTTTTGAATTTTGGCGGGAACTCAGGCTCTCTGCCACGCAAGTGGGTCCATGGTTGGTTATTTTGGTGGGTCCCACTTGCAGGCGAGACACGGAGAGAGTGAACTCTGGGATCACTGATTGATTTTGTTTTTAATAGTAATTCGTAATTTCTTTTTGGAGTGATTATTGTTGTGAATTTGACTTTTGGAATGGTGAACTGTGTAGGCTTTAGCGCATAGTGTAAGGGATCGGTTGATTGAAAGATGGCATGATACACAACTACATTTCAAGAAGAAAGATCCTAAGCGCATATACTTCTTGTCGATGGAGTTTCTTATGGGTATTAATGTGTTTTGTTACTATATGTGATTTCTTTTTGGTGTTCTTAGCTTCTGTTGTATTGTAATATGTCATGTTGGAGCTCTTTCTGGTGTTCTTAGCTTCTGTTGTTTTGTAATATTATCATGCTGGAGGAAAGTGGGCAAGTTGATCATCATGTATGTGAATCTTGAGCTTTCTGTGAAGTTTGATTTTGCTTTAGTTTTTCAATATTGTGATAGGATTTCACTGGCTTCCCTGCTTTATTATTCATCTGTGTTTTTCCCGTGTTGGTGTTTTAATTTTTAGTTACATTTTTTGCTTCTGAAACGCTTGCTGTTGAATTTGAATTACGATTCACCCAGTGTATATTGGAATATTAGGACGTTCCTTGTCAAATAGTGCCATCAACCTTGGCATCCGGGACCAGTATGCGGATGCTTTAAAAGAGCTCGGTTTTGAGTTTGAAGTTTTGGCAGAGCAGGTTGGTTTGGCATTTACTTTTCTACACTTTGGTGGGAGCACATTGATTTAGCTAGTAATTTACTTTTCCTTGAAGAAACTGATACAAGTTATATTTTTGGATTTCTGTGGTGGACTGTGGATTTGAATTCAGTCAATACAGCAATTACAATATTTTAGATACTCATTATTAAGGGATGTTTTAAATATCCAATAAAGTTAATTCATGCCTTGAAACAGTGAAGGGTGTTCTTTAACTTTTTAAATTCACATAGTGACGCGTTTCTAATCATAAATCTTTTCTTTTTTTTGGTTCTGCACTGATGTTTCAAGGAAGGAGATGCTGCTCTGGGTAATGGTGGTCTTGCTCGTCTTTCAGCATGTCAAATGGATTCTCTAGCAACAATGGACTATCCTGCATGGGGGTATTTCTCTACTCTGTGATTCTCCTTGTAAGAACCTTTTTTACTTGCTTACAGTGATCATCAACTCTCTGAAGCTTTAAAACATTTCCAAAGTTAAATGCAGCTGTATTGCCATGATTTTGGCCTTGCTTATCTCAAATCTATTGAGATTGTGTGAGTGGGATTCATCCACTGACACTTGGTATGTTGCTAGGTGACTTTATGGGCTAACCTAACTAACACTAGCAAAACCTTTAACACCATTAAATAACTATTCTTTGACTATTTTTTGTTTCATATACAGGAAGATGTTAATTGATTTTCTGGAACACATATCCTTTTTGCAGTTATGGACTGCGCTATCAATATGGGCTGTTTCGCCAGGTCATACTGGATGGCTATCAACATGAGCAGCCTGATTATTGGTTGAATTTTGGAAATCCTTGGGAGATAGAACGAGTTCATGTAACTTATCCTGTGAAGGTTTGCAAGTACTTTCCTATTTCTATCTCAATCAAGTTGCTTCATTCGTTATTGTTTATGTTGCATTACCACTGTACCATCCTTCTACCTTGAACTTATCTATCAACCATCTACTTGTGTTCTTTTTGGATGGATTAGTTCTATGGGACTGTGGAAGATGAAAATTTCAATGGAGGAAAACGTAAAGTTTGGCTCCCTGGAGAAACGGTATTGTAATATCTTCATGTACTCAAGACTGCATGGTTCATTTTCATCCTTTTTCTGTTACTTGACTTTTATTAGGTTTGGATGCTTCATATATCTATTTGAAATTGGATGAGTTGCATTTTTTTAAATGATAGCACATTTATGCTGACTTTCCTGAATTTAACTTATAGCATAATAGTTTGGTTCCATTTTGGCAGGTTGAAGCTGTAGCTTATGACAATCCAATACCTGGTCATGGAACAAGGAATACTATTACTCTCCGCCTCTGGGCTGCTAAACCAAGTGATCAAATTGATATGGTAATCTTGATTAAGTTGAATATCTATCCTTCCTACGTGTCATTTGATTTTACAGTTAAAACATGTGATATATTCCGGTAATTGACAGAAAAAGAATATTAACTTGATTTTTAAAATAACACTTTAGTTCAGGTAAATTTTTTTCCAACAAAAAAAAATAATAATCTTGCATCCTCATTTGCTGAGTATAAAATAGCATGGGTAAACATTTTACTTCTGCAGAAAAGGAAATGGTCACTATGTTTTTGTTTTGTTTTTTTCAATTTTTAATTCTCTCTTGCCGAGTCACTTTTTTTTTTTTTTAATAAAACCTGAAAGATTCTTAAGCCTTTATCTGAAACCCATGTCATTTGCAGGAGTCTTATAATACCGGAGACTATATTAATGCTGTTGTCAATAGACAGAGGGCTGAAACTATAAGTAGTGTTCTATTCCCTGATGACCGTTCATATCAGGTATTGTTTTTCCTTTTTTCTCGGCTCATAATAGCATGTGTATATTGAATTTCACTGTCGTATTATGTTGTTTCTTTATCCTCTGTTTGTAGTGCCTGTATTTTAAAGCAGTTTGATTTCTTTGGAGGCCAATTTCACATTGATGAAAAGGGGATAGCACAAATATCTTTAATCAGATGCTTGCACTTAACCATTGGTGGTTTACGTGTTGATTTTTCAATTGCTCTGTTTTTTCTTATGCGCAGGCTCACATCCTTTATGGATTATTATTTCCTTTTCTTTTTTCCAGTTTTGAGGCATCTTATTATCTTTGATGAAGATGTTTTTATCTGTCTTGTAATGGGTTTTCATTGGTTGAGCTACTCTCTTGCAGGGGAAGGAACTACGGTTAAAACAACAATATTTCTTTGTCTCAGCATCATTGCAAGACATCATTCGGAGGTTCAAGGATTCTCACAGTAACTTTGATGACTTTCCTGAGAAGGTTTTGCATCTCATTAGTTTTTGATATATGCAAAAAATTAGTTTTCTGACAACCAAATTTTCTAGCTTGCTTAGACCGTTCTTAGGCACTGTTTTATGCTGAACTACAAAGAAACAAATTTTTTTTGGTAATTATTGATCTTCTTGTGGTGTCCTTTTCTAGAGCACACCATACGCCCGTGCGCACCTGCACCTTCACACTAACACATATGTAGTTTAAATGTCCACAAACATTTATTTTAAGACAAACTTGACCAGATAACAGATACAGGCGGCTTTTATTTTGCATTGAAGCCTTAGATTTCAGAGATTTTACTCGTTTCATTTATGGAGTTTGTTCTAAATTAAGATGATTAAACCATTGTCAACTTCTCGATTCATTATGAATGGTTAATTACATGTAAATTGACACATGGGCTGCTCCGTGGTATGAAGATGGAAAGTTTTGCATTTGCTTTCTTCCATAAAACTTGCACTAAAACTTGACTCCATTGGTCTGACTTTGCCTTGCACTTATATAGGTTGCTCTACAGCTGAATGATACTCACCCTTCTCTTGCAATAGCTGAGGTTATGAGAGTGCTTGTTGATGAAGAGCACTTGGGTTGGAATAGAGCATGGGACATTGTGTGCAAGATTTTTTCTTTCACAACTCATACAGTATTACCTGAAGGACTGGAAAAGGTCCCTGTTGATCTGCTGGAAAGTCTTCTACCACGCCATTTACAAGTGGGTTTTCCTAGATGATTGTTTAATTGTTTCCCCCCCCTCTTACATGAATTGGATTCTATAATCATTTTCAGAACATCCAGAAAACAAGTTTGGCTAGCCATTATATTGTATATACTCAACTTGAATTTCTTATTTCCAGCAGCTCATGCCAAAATCCCTTAGCAACCTCAGATACTAATCATGATTGTTTCTGTAACCATTTCTATACTACAAAATCAATCTGCTAAAGATTGCACTTATAGATTATTAAAATATTCTCCACCTTTTTTTGAATATTTTTTAGTAATTTCTTATTTTTCAGATTATATACAATATAAATTTTGATTACATCGAAGAGCTGAAGAAGAGAATTGGTTTGGATTATGATCGACTTTCTAGGATGTCAATCGTTGAAGATGGTGCTATTAAGGTACTTTGCAAAACCACCCAAAGTTTTAATCTCTTCTATATTGGCCAAATTTTAATTCTTTTTTAACATCACTGACATACTCTTCATGTTTTATTTTGGCTCATATTTCTGCATTAGCTACCTTTTCTTATGTTTTCTTTTATGGTTACATGTAAAACATTTTCTTATTCTTGTCATGTTGTGAAGAAAAATGTGCTGTTAAAGAGTGTGTGTTGCTAGGAAATAGAACATGATTTGTGTTTGAAATAAATAGCCGTGTATTTCCTTTCTTCCTCTCTCTCATCATCTCATATTCTTCTTTTTTTTATCTCTGCGCACATGTATTTTTGTGCAAAATGAGATACTGAAGGTAAGATTGATGCCTTGGGGACTATTTTACCATTTTGGGTGGTTTGGTAGTGAAATCTTTTTGTTCATTTTTTGGTAGTTTTCACTTCCCTTCTATATGCGTAGCCTGGTGGTGAATTGTAAAGTTGTTGTGACAGCTGAGAATCAACCGTATTGTTTGACAGAGTATTCGAATGGCAAACCTAGCAATTGTTTGCTCTCATACTGTGAATGGAGTTTCTAGAGTGCATTCAGAATTACTAAAAACAAGAGTATTCAAGGTAAACTTCACTTGTTGGAAATCTAAACATGTTAATGTTCATTGAGGCCTCTGACTCTCAGAAACTTCTTTTCAGGACTTCTATGAGCTGTGGCCTCATAAATTTGATTACAAAACAAATGGAGTAACACAGGTTAACTTAATTATCACCTTTGATTCACTTATTTACTCAAACCTTTTTTTTTGCTTGGGTGCTGCCATCCTACTTACCTTTATACTGGAAAGGATTTCAAGGTATTAATGTTTATATCTCAGCGTCGCTGGATTGTTGTGAGCAATCCAAGTTTAAGTGCTCTTATCTCAAAGTGGCTTGGAACAGAAGCTTGGATCCGTGATGTGGACTTATTAGCTGGTTTGCAAGAACAAGCAGCCAATGCAGATCTACATGAAGAATGGAGGATGGTAACTTTATGCATGCAGTTACTATGAAATAATCTTTTACATATGGATTTATTTGTGATATTCTTATTCTTGTAGGTTAGGAAGGTTAACAAAATGAGACTTGCAGAGTACATTGAAGCAATGAGTGGGGTCAAGGTTTGAAACGAAACCTTTATAGGAATTTTTTAGGTTTTGTGTTTCCTTGCCTCTTTTTAGAAGACTGCTGTTTTTGCATGGGCGTTGCTGTGGCCTACACGTGATTAGATGATTTTATTTTTTGTTTGTTATTTTAGAATGTCTTTCTAAAAGGATATCTTGGTATCAAATAACTAAAATCGATGTTATGTATGAAAATAATGCAAGAAACTAAAAAATTAATGAAATTATCTTTAATTCAATAACATCCTTAGTATTATTATATTAAAAAAATGTCATCAGATTTCTTATCAATTCTTTAATGAAGGTATTTTGTTTTATGAGTAAGTAATAATAATATGAAATTTTAACCTTCCTTTTCAATTAAATAAACAAAATACTATATTCAATATATTTATTAAATGATCTTTTATAAATTTAACTTTGCTATTAATTTAAACAATTAATAACCTATGCTATATCATAAATCAAGTAACTCCATGTCGTTGTTTGTTAAAAGGAGGAGTATGATTCAATATTTCAATGTGTCTTTGATAAAATATATTGATGTAATGAAATCTTGAAACATAAATTAAATAGCTTGAATATTGTAACTCACATGAACCAATAAACAAAATGCAAAATCAATTTTCAAAAAAATATTAATGGAATCTAGATGAACCCTATCAATTCATGAGATTTCTAAAGTCTAAAATTTTAAAACATTTTGCATGCATTTGGTTTAATCTCATATTTTCAAACTCCTTTTCTTATGTTGAGATAAAAAGTGATTTCTTAAGATTGGAATTTTAGTTTTGTTATGCATTCATGTTCAAGTAACAATTTCTTTTTAGATGTGTCATCCTACATCACTTTATATTGCACATTTTTCTATTACAACATTGCTAATTTGCAATAACAAAAGTTGAAGAAGAATCAATGATACTATATAGGCAAAAGTAATATATGCGTGACATTAATCATCTTGTCAAATCGTAAGTGATATAATTTTGCATAAAAAAATAACAATATATATATATATATTTAATTAAATCTTAGGGATATAAGTGATATAATTTTGCTTACACAATAATATAAGTAAATATTTATAACTACCTTTGTTTTGGAGGGATGTAAATAAATCACTTAGATATAAGAAGAAAAAAAACTTAACATATAACTGTATATTAAAAGTCATTTGTCTATATATAAATATAGTATATATTTTAGGAATAAATAAAAGGTTAATGCTAATTTCAAATGAAAAGCTAATTTATTCTGTTAATTATCATTATAATTACTCTTACTCCTTTTCTTTTCTTTTATCTTTTAAGGAAAGAGTGAACATTTTTATCTCTGTTTTCTTTTCCATTTTTGCATACAAACATAGACACAAACTTGCTTCATTTCAATAATTTTGCTTGTTAAGAATTGCCAACTAATAAAAAGATGGAACAATTTAACATAATAGTATTTGTTTTAATACAAATATTATGCTAATAACTAATTAAGAAAAGATTAATGCTAGTAATTAATTTAGCTTCTATTATTATTATTATGTAAAAAACAAATGAAGAGTTAATATAGGATGTGAAAAATGTGGTATCAATTTATACAAAAGCCTGCATGTTGAATTAAAGCCAAAAGATTTCCTAAAAGTTAGGGTCGAAGTCAATGTTAGAGATTTTGGATTCTATAATTATAATTTCTTAGTATACAAATACAAATTATTTGAATTGATTTAAGTTAAATAATCAGATTTTAATATTTTTTTTTATTATACTTGGATACTTTCTTTTAATTCTTGTATTTTGTTTATAATTTGTTTCAATCTTGCAAACACATTGAAAGCAATCTAGGTAACTTTCTAACGAAAAAAGGAAATCAACATATATACTTTGAGTTTTGTTATGTGGATCGGATTCTTTATTTATTTTTCATGTTACTCTTTTTTTTATAATTTTCTTTTCAAACTTACCCTTAAATTCTTCTCTCTCCCTCTTTATTGATTATATTTATAAAATTAGAAATTTAGAGTGCAATTATCATCTCTTAAGTCTGCTCCTTTCTCCAATACATGATTAATCTGTTTTATTAAAATAAATTGATTTCTTAGCTATGCTTTTAATTGTAAAGCTAATTAGTACGATTTCTTTTATGAAACAAATGTGAACAAAGCATCCTCACAATAAATTATTAAGAAGAAGTTTTAAATTAGTATATATAGTGATTTATTTGTTTAATTAGAAATTCCTAAAAATTATGTTAATTTTGATTTGTATGCATATATATTCACCTATATTCACTGCCCCCCAATCACAAAAGTTTTACCTTTGCCAATGTTGATAATGGGACTATCGTGAAGGTATGAAATTATGAATTGTATAGCCTTGTAAGAGTAATGTTTAAGTTCTCTAGTGTACAGCTGCGAAGCTAGGTTACGAAAAGGAGGGGCAACGGCCGGCTTAATTTCATGAGCTTTCTCCTTTAATCCTTACGGTTTTTTTTTTTTATATATCTTTTCATATAGGTCTACATAAAAATACATCATCTCCCATAATTGTTTTTTTCTTGCCAATGAAAAAAATTTCCCCTCCTTAAAAAATATTTCTACCACATGCATCTTATTTTCAATGATCATGTATAATAATATCTCAAAGACATAATTCAATTTATGAAAGTAAGCAACCATTATATGATCTTTAATATGTAAGAATTAAAATTAAATATAGTATAATCAAATTATAACAAGCAACCATTAAAAGAAGGCAAATATACCAAGATGAAATTATAATAAACAAGATTGAGAAAACAATAAAGAGAAATATACAAAGAAAAATATTAAGTACCTTGATAACGAAGACAAATACTGATTTTTTAAATTATATTCAAAGTATTGTTTTTATAAAAATATAATTATATTGTTTTTGTATATTGAATAGAATTCTTATCTAATTATAACTCTTGAGTTTTGGGAAAGGAATCTTTTTATACCCTGAAAAAAATAAATCTGAATTAATATAGGATTAGGATTGTTATCATAGGCAAATAGAAAATAGAAAAACAAAAACAAAACACGCATGATAAAAAAACAGTTTTAGCTATTTTAGGATTCTTGATTTATTTATTGAAAAAAAAAACCATAGATTCACAATAAAAAAATAAAAAAAGGCATTTTAGTCTCTTCAAAAATTTACCTCCTAACTATGCCTTTTATTACATGTAAAGATTAATTTCTTATAGAAGCTTGCATGGGATCTTACATTAACAGCATACATTTTCATTGCAGGTCAGTGTAAGTGCAATGTTTGATGTGCAGATAAAGCGAATACACGAGTATAAAAGACAGTTACTCAATATACTTGGCATCGTCCATCGATATGACTGTATAAAGGTGAATGGAATCTACTTGGGCAAAAGAAGCCATTATCTTCAGTTAAATCTATTAGAACACTTGCGGTATCTAAAAATGAGGCCCCGATGTCTGCCTCTCCCATCGCCTTGCTGCTATAAGCTATAACTAAAATGCATGAGCTTCAGCAGTTAACTCTTTCTGGGTTTGGTCCATACATGGCATAAGAGCAACTGGACAATATTTTAGTGTGTCAACAATTTGGACTTTGTTTTCTGTTAGTTATGGCTTGGTTAAAACAAGTCATGTTAGAACCAGTTTTCCTGGTTTACATGATTCATGACAGAGAGCTCGTGCTTATTTTACATGAATAGTACTCCTCCAGATGTTGAGGATTGGTTTTACCATGATTTTATGATATTTGGATATAGGTTGCTTATGTTATTCTAATTTTGTTGCAGAATATGGAGAAGAGTGACAGGACAAAGGTTGTCCCCCGTGTCTGCATAATTGGAGGGAAAGCTGCTCCTGGTTATGAAATTGCCAGGAAGATCATCAAACTCTGTAATGCTGTAGCAGAAAAAATTAACAACGATCCTGATGTTGGTGATCTTTTGAAGTTGGTAAGTGAAAAGCGTGTCTGTGTTAAGTAGGTGAACAGATGAGCATCTTCTGTATTATTTGGTGAAAGTGAGGTTTTTAACCAGTTTTTTATCAGCTGAAAGGTTTGTGCTAGGCCAAAAATAATCATGAACCAAATTCCTTTTGAGTGCTAAAATGCCAGTTCCCTCACATGAAGCTTTCATCAGGGCATTTCATCCAAGCCTCATAACAAGTCATTGTACCATTATATTGATAGTGGTCGACATTATTTCTGTCTTGCTAATCATTCTCAATGAAAATTCTTCAAGATGCATGGAAATGCACGTATATTGAAATTACCGTCTATGAGGTCTATTATTAGTTTAGTGATTCTATAAGGTGAGGTAGGTAAGATAGTAGTCCTAAGTGTCAGGTTCCAATCAAGCAATTTTTTTTCTGTTCGAGCAGCAAGTGGTGGTAACTATGGAAATATTCTTGATATGCACTTCAGTGGTGGTTGGATTTTTGTGTTTATAGCATCATTTAAACTGGAAAGAGAACGAATTGTTTTTGGTCCAAAGGAGTGATTGTTTTTGTTTGCATTATTCAGTTGCTAAAAGATATCAACCTTGGAATTGTTTATTGATGGATTTACTTGCTCGTTGAAGGAGGGCCTTAGAAGTGGTTGGATTCTAGTTGCCTGGAGAGCATTTTCATTATTAGATGGAGAGAAAGTGGAAGGAGAGGAAATGGGAAAAATTTGAGGGAATATTCTTTAAGAAGTCTCAAGTTCCTGCACTTTCCCCCCAATTAGTTTATTGCTTCTAACATTAGGAAATAATTTTCTCCTAATAGTATTCAGCTGTTTTCTTATACCACTTCTGATGAGACATCAGTTAACTCAGTTTAAATTACTAGTTTCCTTGTGTGGAAATTTTGTTAAACTCTTCTATTTCTAA
>Ga0325402_1006103_pt1 | contig 11374 bp, 10 predicted proteins | sample PopdelMetagenome_22_FD_207212 | JGI IMG/M metagenome (GOLD analysis project Ga0325402, IMG submission 207212) | Populus deltoides microbial communities from Bellville, Georgia, United States - Xylem-PdKOR-R3 | ecosystem: Host-associated > Plants > Phyllosphere > Stem > Wood/Secondary xylem...
GAGCTAGAGCAGCCAGTGCTATAGAGTATGCCTTCATTGTGCTTATGGTGCTTTTTGTGCTGACTCAAGGTTGTGCTACAGCTACTTGGTGAGTGACCTGAAAATGGTTTCTGGTATGAGAAGAGCTAAAATCATGTCGTAGTTTGTACAAGTAGAGGTGATTTATACCTAGCTTGACGGGTTTTTTTTTTTTTCATTTAGCAAGTTACTAGTAAAAATCTATATTGGGATCTGATAGCAGGGGGATCATGTGCTATACTTTTGACTGCTACATGTTTAGTGACTCTGACCCGGTTTTCATTGATTTGGTGGAGTATTTATTAGAGGTTTATGTGATCTTATCACGTGATCTCAGTGGATTAATATTATATACAGTGTGATCAGGGCATTTGGCAGTGCTTGAGTTCAGCTTCCAAGGACAGTGACAATGGCACAGTGTTGGATCTATAAATTTGACAAACATGATTGGTAACAGCTGTTCCTGGCAGATAGTTGTGCTGCATATGTTTCGATGTTGTATATGGCAACGTGGTCTTCGAATGCAGAAGTTTCTTGAGTGGTGATGCTTCGACCAGCCATGCCCAGAAACTGATTTGTTTCTTCGAACGCAGCTTTAAAATTAAATACGATTCAGAGAATTTTATATTTGTAAATGAAGTTGTTGCGTTTTGTACCATTTTTAATTTCTTTTTTCTTAATAGCAATGCATAAGAACAAATTAAATATTTCCTGTCCTTGTAAAAGATAGACCTTGACATATTTGTATATTTTTCCTCTACTTTTTTATTGAAAATAAATCTTTGCCTCCCATGTCAGTGATCCTCCATTAGCACCTCTATAAGAAACCAATGATAGATTTCCGACTGGAGTCTAAGGCTTAAATCTTCCACGTATCCTTTACAAGATCGGATAAAAAAAAAAATAATATAAAAATAAATATGTGGATATTATCAAAGTGTTTTTTTATATTAAAAAAAATAATTGTGAATCAAAAATTTAATGAGTGTATTTAATAAAATAAATTGAAAATTATATACACTAATAAATGCTAAAAACAATTGATGAGTAGGATCTCAAATTATTTTTTAACATAATAGAAGAATGTGCTAGTATTGCAAATTAGTTTTATTGTATTATAATTTTTTTATTTGAAAATATAATGATGTTTACATTTAATGAAACAAATGTAAACAAATATTAACGAAAAAAGTTTTTAATGCTAATTAAATATTAAAATGAAAATTTAATATTTTCCATAAAAGAATATGGAAAAAACTTAATCTGATATTCTATATTGCACATGCTTATTTTTATTATTATATAATAAAATAAAAAATAATTTTAAAAAACAAAGTTGTTAGACCCATTCGATTCCATAACTAGAGTCATGTGTTTGGTAAGTAAATTCAAGTTGGGTCGGGTTGATTCAAAATATAATTGTATCAATATTTAATAAATAATAGTAAAATGCCATCAGCTTGAATATTTTTTAAGTCAAATCAGATTTTTGTTATGTCAACTACGTCATGTTAAACCCTTCTTAATTAATCAGGTCATACAAAATCAATTTTAATTTTGTTTAATGTACACCCAAGAAGAAAAGGACCCAACCCAATAAGTCTTCTGTTTTAATTGAGATTAATTAAATTAAATTATATTAGAAATATTATTTTATTCATTACTGAAATATATTTGGAATTTATTTTATCAAATGTTGTTTAGTGTTTACTTTGTTTTTGAATAAGGATATTGCATTTTCTTTTTAATATAAGCACTTGCTTTTTTATATACAATCAACCATGTGTTTTTTTTGTTTTTTCCTCAAATTTTTTTCCATCATCTTCTTGCGCATATTAATTTTCATTTTTATGTTTATTTAATTAAATAAAATATACAATCTAAAAATAAAGTTATTAGACAATTGAATCCATGTCGTTGCTAAACTTAGGTCAATCTACAACATTATCGGTTTAATATTAAAAAAAATTAAAATAATGTCATCTTTAGGTTTTTTTGTTACTTCGATGAAAAACAAAAGAGAAAAATTGCTTGAATGGTTATATAGCTCATATTTATTAATAAAGAAAAAGGTCTATTTATAGGCTTTATATCACAACATTCTTTTTTAGCATTAACCACTACTCCTATAGAATAGGACAACAAAGATCACTTACTTAGCCATAAATGCACGATTTGTTTACCTGAATAAATCCTTAAAGACTAGGACAATATAAAGCTATTATAAATAAATAATAGTAAATCCTAACACCCTCCCGTAAACTGAGATATGCAGAAATCAGTTTATAAATAAATAGACTTCAACAATTTTGTTATGGCCTTCCTTGAACCATATCCTTTGAAGAGCATACTCCAAGCATTCTTCGAAGCTTTACAAACACAACTTGCTTAAGTGATTTAGTCATAATATCAGCCACCTGATTTTCACTTTCCTTCCATGCAAAACTGGATTTTTTGAAATCTTGATTGCTGAAACATTATCAGAATGGATTGTTATTGGACCTTGTTGATGACTGTGAAGTGTTTCAAGCAATCTCTTCAACCAGATAGCTTGGCATGAAGATGAAGCAGCTGCAACAAATTCTGCTTCTGTAGTTGACAAAGTCACAATCTGTTGTTTCTTTGATGACCACGATACAACTCATGAGCTCATCATAAAAACAAAACAAGAAGTACTTTTTTGATCTTCAATGTCTCCAGCATAGTCACTACCTGAAAAACCAATCAAATTTGATTCTCCACCAGTTTTATAAAAGATTCTAAAGTTTGCAGTACCTTTCAAATAGCAAAAAATTCTTTTTGCTGACAAGAGATGAACTTCAGTTGGATTCTCCATGTATCGATCGATTAAACTTACAACATGCATAATATCAGGTCTTGTTGATGCCAAATACATAAGACTTCCAACAATTTTCTTGTAAAGAGTAGAATTCGTCTTTTCTCTTGTTCCAAATCTTGTGAGTTTCAAACCAGGTTCAGATAGAGTCAAAACTGGATTGCAATCCTTCATGTGGAATCTGTCTAAAATTTCCAAGACATATTTATTTTATGAAATAAAGATACCAGCAGAAGATTGCACTACTTCAATGCTAAGAAAATAGTGCATTAACCCCAATTCTAATATGTCAAATTCATTCATTATAGATTTCTTAAAATCAGCAAGCATGACTCCATCATTACTAACATAAATAAGGTCATTAACATATAAACACACAATAAGAATCTTTCCATTTGCTCCAGCTTTAATATTAAGTGTATGTTTATAAGAACATTTAAGAAAACCTTCTTTAGCAAAGTATTCATCTATACAACTATACCAAGCTTTAGGTGCTTATTTTAGTTCGTATAATGCTTTTTTAGCTTGTATACCTGGTTTTCGTGACCTTGCTTCATATAACCTGGAGGTTGATCTATATATACTTTTTCTTTAATTCCCCATGCAAAAATGTTGACTTTACATCAAGCTGATATACGGGCCATGAGTTTTGGGCGGTAATAGATAACACCAACCGAATAGTGTCAAGCCTTGCTACCGGAGCAACACTTTGTTGTAGTCGATGCCAAATTATTGTTTATACCCTTTTGCAACAAGTCGAGCCTTGTATTTATTGAATTCTCCATTCTTCTTCAATTTTATCTTGTAAACCTACTTGACACCGATAGTCTTATGTCCTTTTGGAATATTAGTCAACTCCTAAGTGTTGTTCCTTTCAATAGCGGCAATTTCATCATCCATCGCCTTCCGCCATTTTGAGTTTTTGACAGCATCTTCAAAAACTATAGGATCACAATATGAAAAGGGAACAAAATGAGTAATTAAATCGTCAATTTCAGTTACCTCATAGTCTTTCATCCATGTGGGCCTCTTTCGAATACGATAAAGAGTTTGAACTATTGCATCAGTAGTTTCTGCTACTGTTGGTAGAATTTCAATAGCTATTGAAGTGACTTCTGATGAATTTTCAAGCATGGAGACTGCTAGATTTGGCTCATTTTCAGAGTCATTGTCAAAAACAGCTTGTGTAGGACTGCCTATTCCAATTCCAAGTGTTTTCCTCATCAAAGACAACATCTCGACTGATCACAATCTTTTTTATGAGTGGATTGAACAATTTATAAGCCTTGAAACATTCACTTATGCCAAGAAAGACACATTTTCACCCTTATCATCAAGCTTCTTTCTTTTCTCATCTGGAACATGTGCATAAGCTATGCAACCAAAAATTCTAAAGTGATCTACAACTGGTTTTCGCCCATTTCAAGCTTCCTCGGGTGTCCTGTTCTGAACAAAAAAGGTAGGACTTCTGTTTAACACATGGATGCTCCAATTTATTGCCTCTGGCTAAAATGTTTTTGGAATGTTCCCTCTTGCTAACAAGCTTCTCACCATATTAAGGATAGTTCTATTAAGGATAGTTCTATTTTTTCTCTCCGATACACCATTTATTATGGTGCATAAACAGCTGTAAGTTCCCTTCGAATGCCATGATCTGCACAAATAACTTCAAATTCGGTTGAGCAATATTCTCCACCATGATCTGTTCAAAGGGTTTTAACAATCTTTCTTGTTTCATTCTCCACGTGAGCCTTAAAGCTTTTAAATAGATAAAGAGCCTCCGATTTTTGCTGTAAAAAATAAACCTAATTTTTTCGAGTAAAATCATCAATGAAGGTAATTAAATATATTTTACCTCCATTAGAAGATGGATTTATCGGTCCATAAATGTTAGAATGTACCAGCTCTAGGACATGTTTTGCTCTCCATGACTTTCCTTGAGAGAATTGAGAATGATGTTGTTTTGCTAACAATGCATTCTTCATAAATTTAGGAAGGAATGTGAATTTTAGGGAGGCTTGTCGCCATATCTTTCTGTTGAAGAGTCTTTAATCCGCTAAAATTCAAGTGGTCATAACGAAAATGCCAAAGCCACGAAGGGTCTTTTATTTCAGCCATTAAACAAGGTTGAGATGTTATTATCTTCAATGGAAATAACCTATTTGAACTCGTCTGAACAACAACAATTGCTCCTATTGAAGGATCATATATCTCACAAGCACCATTTTAAATAGTTATCACGTAACCCTTTTCTTGCAATTGACCAACACATAATAAATTACTTTTCAAGTCAGGAACATAAAGAACATTAGAAATTATTTCTACAAAATCATTCTTGGTTCTTATCTCGATATCACCTTTTCCCATTGCATTCACAGTGGATCAATCATCAAAACTTACTACGTAATGAAAATCTTCATCTAAATAAGAAAAAGAAGACTTACATCCACACATGTGATTACTACAGCCTGTATCCGCATACCAAACATCAGATTCTAGTTTTTGATTAGCTTCAGCAACCATCAACAAAGTTTCCACTTCCTTCTTTTTGGTAAAATTGGATTGCTCTCCTTTTTTTTTTTGTCATTAGGCAGCCTAGCGTAACATTTAGAACGATAATGTCTAAATTTATGACATCTAAAACACTCTACCTTGGATTTGTCAAAGTGTTGAACCCGTCCTCTGCCTCTACTTTGATATTGATCATTATAAACCTTAAAAAATTGTCTACTACCATCTTTATTGCCTCTACCTCCCCTTTTTCTGCCTCTACCTCTACCCCTTCCTCAAGAATTTGAGAACTGAGTAAAGGTAAAAGCTTTAAGAGCTTGCTTATCTGTATTTGAACTTCGATTCATCTTTTATTCATGGACTAACAAGGAGCTCTGCAATTCATCAAGAGAAAGTGTATCCATGTCTTTCGATTCTTCAATTGAACAAACAACATAATCATATTTTGGTGTCAAAGAACGCCGTATCTTCTCAACAATGACACCATCATCCATCTTCTCACCATGAAATCGTATTTTGTTTCTTATCTCCATAGTCCTAGCACAGTAGTTGGTGACAGATTCTCCAACCTTTTTTTATAGGGCCTTAAAATCTCGTCTCGAGGCTTTAAGTTGTGCACGCTTTACTCAAGTAGAGCCTAGATTTTTTTTTTCATGGAGTCCTATATATCCTTGGAAGTTTCTTTGTTAAGAATTGTTTCCAAGATGGGACGATCAATTGCCTGAAAAAAGTAATTTTTTGCCTTCAAATCTTTGAGCTTTCTCCCTTCCAACTCTGTTTTCTAGGCATATGTCAAAGCTGCAGTTGTTGCTGGTTCTTCAATTCCAGATTCAATAATCGGCCAATATTTTTTTGACCGAAGGAAGTTCTCCATTAGCATACTCCAATGGTCATAGTGACCATCAAAACGTGGGATCGCTGCTTGCACAAAATTTGAATTTGATGCCATTGCTACCTGCAAAAGATGAAAAGGAGAAAAAGCTACTATTATTTTTTACTATTTTGAAGACTCACTGTTTAGAAAATTGTTCTCTTTTGTTTTTATCTTATTAACCAAGCTCTGATACCATTGTTACTTCGTTAAAAAACAAAGGAGAAAAACTACTTGAATGGTGAAAAGGCTCATATTTATTGATAAAGAAAAAAACATATTTACAGGCAACATCACAACATTCCTTCTTAGCATTAACCACTATTTCTATAGAATAAGACAATAAGGACCACTTACTTAGTCATAAAAGCACGATTTGTTTAACTGAATAAATCCCTAAAGACTAGGACAATATAGAGCTATTTTAAATAAATAATAGTAAATCTTAACATTTTTAGGGTCAAGCTAGATTTTCAATGAATTGACTAAGTAATATTTGGACATGACCAATCAACCCAGCCATATAAGATCACCCCATGCTAGGTTTAATTTGAAAAAAAAAATGTTTTTCAACATTAAGTTATGAAATTTAAACCTTTAATAGAAACCACACTTAGCACTTTAACCATGTATATTTGGTAACGTGGTGTGAAATGTTTTTTAATTAAAAATATATTAAATTTTTATTTTTATTTTTACATCAACACATCAAAATTATTAGAAAAATATTGACAAAAAATAATTTAAAAAGCAAATCAAACCTTGAAAAGAAACACTCCCTAAATGTTTATATATTCTTATAAGAGTACGTGAGCATTTTATAATAATAAAGTATCAAAATTTCACTAGAAAGAATACATCAAATAAGGATCAATACTCAAACTCTAAAACCAATTATATTTATTACAAAAAAAAAAATCAATGGCATTAGTAAAACCAATTATATTTAGTACACATTTTACTATTTAGTAAAACAGTGAAATGATATTTTTGCTATTCTAAAAAAAATTAAGAAGGCTTGCAATTGAGGTAAAATTATTTTTTTAATGGGTTCCATTGAGCATTACAAGATTAATTGGAAATAAATTGTTCTGCACGTTACAGTTAAATGACTTTGATGCCTTTCAATGATTTTGGTCAATCTTGTTTTGTCTTTCAATATTATTTACTTAGTAAAATTACATTAATATCCTTAAAAGAAATAAAATATTAAACTTTCACATGAATGCTTTTTTATCTTTTTATTTTTTAAGAATAGTTAAATGATACTAGAGGTGATCATTTTCGGTTCGGTTTGGTTTTTATCAAAAAAAAGTAACCAGACCGGATTTTTTTAAAAAAATAAACTGAAACCGGGTCAAACCGACGGGGTTTCGGTTCGGTTTTTTAGGGCAAAAACCGGTTCAAACCGGTTTGGATCGGTTTTCTCAGTTTTGGCTCGGTTTTCTCAGTTTTGGCTCGGTTTTCTCGGTTTTTTCCGGTTTTCTCGGTTTGGCTCGGTTTTTTTCGGTTTCGGTTCGGTTCAGTTTTTTTGGTTTTTTGTTTATAAAACCGAACCGAACGGTTTTTTCAAAATTTTAATCAGTTTTTTTCGGTTTGGTTTTTTAGGTTATTTTTTTCTGATTTTGTCGGTTTAATCAGTTTTTTAGTTTTTTTGCTCACCCCTAAATGATACAATTGCCCTTAAAAAAATAAGCATAGTTCCAAGGACATTTTAGTATTTTTCTTGTGTTCTTTTTTGTTATGTTGTTTTTTAGATCCTTTATTAATTTTTTTTTCAATTTTATTATTCATTATTGGGTTATTGTGCTTTGAGCTTGGTTATTTGTTCTTCTTTTCCTTTGTGAGTTTATCAAGATTTTATATCCCAAGTAATGATGTAGTTGAGTTAACCCTTGTTAACTTAGATTTTTTTCTTGATGTTTTTTTTCATGAAATTAATATTTGTTTTTTTTTCAATTTCATCATTTGACATTAAATTATTAACCATTGAACTTTGTGATTTTTTTGTTTTTTTTTCCTCCGAGATCATCCTAAGTGCAAGTTACTCAAGTTAAGTTGGTTCAACTCGAGTATTTTTTGGTGTTTTTTTAATCTATTTTTTTATATCCTGATCTTATATTATGGGTTGCAAGTTGGTCAAGTTGGCTTGTATTGATTCAGGGTTTTTTTCAACGTTATTTTTTTTAAAATTGATTTTTTTCTCAATTTTATCATTTGATATTAGATTATTAAGACTTAAGATTTATTTATGATATTTTTTTTTTATAAAATTATTATAATCTCATATTCTGAATTATATATTATTCAAGTTAATCATGTTGACTTGTGTTAATATGAGTATTTATTTTATATTAGAAAAAATTTGACCGAACTTGTTACATGACATGGCATGGGTTACCTGTCTAAATATATTATATAAGCTGAATTAACCTAATGAATAATGTAAATTCTGACTAAATATGAAAATAGAATTACACGTATATACTTAAAAGAGATTGATATTGAAAATCCTAAAATCTCAATAGCATTTAAAAACATATCACGGAATTAGTATCAAATTTGATGAGAGCCATTATTAAACAACAATAACAAATATATATATATATATATATAAAGCCCTCGGATAAAATAAAAAAGAAAGAAGAAAACCTTCTCGGATAAGATACCAACGTTCTGCTGCCTCGGAACTCTTAAAAAAAAAAATAAATCCAAAAGTCGACCGACAATCACGAATATTTCTTGATGACTGGCGCAAGCACCATGTAGAGCGTGTTTGGCAGTGTGGTTGCGGGTGCTTTTCAAATAGCTTTTCGTGCCGAAATGCATGCCAATGATGTTTTTTTATTTTTTAAAAATCATTTTTGACATCAGCACATCAAAACGATCCAAAAGGTACAAACCGCACTCAATTTTAGCAAAAAAAAAAAAAAAAATTCAAATTTGGAGAAAACACAGGTACAAACGCAGTACCAAACGTTCCCGTAAGGCTATACCCTTCCGCACTCACGCACATGTCGGTATAAAGCTGGCTAAAATTAATCACATGGAACCAAGTTTATCAAAAGTTCTATACTCTATCAATCATAACAAGCCACGTCATCAAACAATTCAAGTCACCGAAACTTGACAAGTACCTGTTTTAAAAAAATAATTGAAAAAAAATGAGTGAAGAGGTTCAATATTATGAATTTGCATAAAAAGAAGAAGAAGAAAATAAAGCCATGGTAAGGTTGCATCAAATTCCCATTTTAGTTTTATGAGGAAAAAGCTCACATTTTAGTTATTTCCTTATATTTCAATAGAAAGAAACTCATCCTCATGGTTTGTATTAAGCAAAACTTAGCAAAATGACTTGATAGGTTTATGCAATTTCAATTGGTATACATAGTTTTGTTTTTGGGCTTTTAGCCCTTTTTTTTCGCCAAAAAAAAATTAAACACGACCCAAATTTCAAATTAAACTGGATGAAAATTAACTTTATACGATCCGTTTAACTTAACAGGTCCAAACACGACTTGATCAGTCTTGTCAAAACCTAATTGAATTTTAAAAAAATTATAAACAATATTTTTTTAAAATTTTTTTAAGAATATTGAGAAAATCATGTTTTGGATCAACCCGAATCAACTCGAGTTATCCCACCAAACATGTAACCATGTCATGAACCTGGTTGAATTTAATAACTTTATTTTTTGAAATATAATTTTTATTTAATAAGATATTAATAAAAAAAACATGCATAGAAAAGCCATCGAATGAAATTTAAGAAAAAAAACTATCATAAAAAGTTGCACAAAAAAACTGTTAGCTAAAATTAAAAAAAAAATGTTATAACCTTATTAAAAAAATAAACGATATTCAATAAAATAATATCTCAAATATATACTAAAGATAAAAAGGCAAGGCATCTAGGCTTGGATGGCCAGCTCTTCTAGCCAATTAAAAAAAGGCTAGACATGTGGGTCTATAAGGTTATATTAACACCTGACCATCTTTTTTTTTAAAATATGTGTATAACGTGTCGACCACTCAAATTTTTTTATAAAAAAAGTATACAACATGTCGTTCACTGGTTATATTTTCAGCCACCTTGAGCGGCTAGAAAGTTTGGTCTTAACTTTTGAAAAAAAATCTTAGTTTTAACTTTTTTTTACTTAAAAATATATAAAAAAAAAACTTCATAAACCTTAATAAATTCATATATAATCTCAAAGTAACATTTAATTAATAAAAAAATCATCTCGAATTAAAAAAAAAAATCTTCAATTTACTTTCTATAGTAAGATGAGGGATAAAATACTTGTAAATGAATATTTTCTCTTTAAATGAAACCTTTAAGATCAAGATTGATTTTTTTGGTTGCTAAAAAGTTGACAATCAATAACTTTATTTCTCAAATAATTTTCTTGTAATTCTCTCTCCTTATATAATTGAGAGGCTAAAATATAAAACAAATAAAAAGAGGTTCAAACCTAGAAAAACAAGGATGATGAATGAAAAACAAAAAATCCTTAAGGATTAAAATTTATAATTTATGCCTCATGAACAATGAAAAAACTATTTTTTTGTTTTAATATCAAATTTGACCCTTATTGTTTTAATTTGTTCTAAGCAAGAGAATTAAATTCTACTTTATTAAATAATTAATTAATTTAATATCAAGATATTTTTTATATATCATAAAAACCCTATAATAAACTAACCAAAATAAATTATCATACTAAATTCTTAGTCAACCCAGTATAAAAGAAATAATTTAATAATTCCTGGTCAACGCAATATAAAAGAAATAATTTAATAAGTAGAGTAGAAAATGCTTCAATTCTGGGTATACAGTGCTTCTTCATCTCTTCGTAATTGTAACGTAAAGTAATTATAATATAATTTGTAACGTAACATAATTGTAATTGTAACATGGTAGTGTTTGATAACATGTTACAGTCTTTTATAAAAAAAAAAATTATATATTTTTAAATTATTTATATATAAAATATAAATTTTATAAAATAAAAAAATATTATTTTAAAATATTTTAAAATAAAAAATATTTTTAACCACCTCCTTCGATAAATTCAACATCAACAAATTGAAAGTCTTTTTGTCACCGACAACGGTCCAATCATATTCTCAGCTTC
>Ga0325402_1006104_pt1 | contig 11373 bp, 3 predicted proteins | sample PopdelMetagenome_22_FD_207212 | JGI IMG/M metagenome (GOLD analysis project Ga0325402, IMG submission 207212) | Populus deltoides microbial communities from Bellville, Georgia, United States - Xylem-PdKOR-R3 | ecosystem: Host-associated > Plants > Phyllosphere > Stem > Wood/Secondary xylem...
TTAATCTTATTTTATATGTATTTTCTTAATTAAAATACATATCAGCTTTGGTAAAATTTATGTAAATGTAAATATAAGTTTGTTTTTTAATGAAATAAATTTATTTAAAAGACTGGTTGATGGGTAAAAAATATATAATTTTTAAGCTAAAATGTTGTATTTGCAAACTATACATGATTGATGACCTTGTAACAAAATAAAAATCCACATTTCAATTAAAGTTAGTTTTAATATTATTCTTTCAATTATCAAGTTAAAAAAAAATATGTTTTAATAAAATCTAAATTGGAAAAGGTGGGAGAAAAATAATTATAAAAATATAAAATTGGTATTTTATTAAGTTTTCCCCCCACTTTCTCTTAGAATTTGAGAGAATAGTTTAGTTTATGTGGGACATGAGAAAATATTTTCTCTACATTTTTACTTTCCTTCTAGTTTCGTTTCATGTTCCCATGTTCGTAAAATGCCTTGAGATTTGCCTTGTCCTCTCCTTACTTTTCCTCCTTCCACGTCCCATCCTTGTCAAACGCTGAGATTGTGTTGGCCGTCTGCTTTTCTTTGTTGCTTTACCTCAAAATAAAACAATTAAAAGTATAAAAAATGATTCTTTAAAGATTTTAAAAATTAGTTGTTTAATTTCTGGAAGTGGATTTTTTAAAAAGTTAAAGATATATTAGTTTCATTTAAAAAAACACGAGAATTGATGGTTTTTAAGATGAAATTCTATTTATTTCATTTAAAAAATATAAATAACTTTAAATATTTCAAAACTATAAAAATATTTACAATGCAATTTACCCTAATATACACTCTTTATTGGAAATGCAGGTATCTTAGGCTAGTTTTCGCACATGAGACCAAGTTCTTATATCTCAGAACTAGTATGTGGTCTGTGGTATCAGGAGATTTAATTCTATTTAGTATTATAATAGTAATTGTGATTCAAGGTATTTTTCACTTAAAAATATATTAAAATAATATTTTTTTTAATTTTAAAAAATATTTTTGATATCAGTATATTAAAATAATTTAAAAATATAAAAAAAATGTAATTTGTGTGTTTCCAAACACAATCTTCTTCGGGGGATTAAAACTGGAGATGAAGGAGCAAACCTCCAAGCCCCTGGCTAAATATGTAAACACGGCTAGACCAATCCCTTGGGATTCCTAATATACACAGAAACTGTGTTGAGCTTGTATGAATCTTAATTTAATTATTGACTAGTTTTATTTACTAAAAAAAAACATGCAATGTATTCATTCTTTTTTTTTTTTACTTGTGTTTTTTATGATATTTTGTGTATTCTTTTCAAGTAAATAATTCATTTGAAAAAAATATTATACATAAAATTAAAGGATGTGGGGAAATTATTGTCTCTCACACTCAATGCACTGTGGACAGTATAATCCTTTTTTTTCACTTTTTTTTGCACCTTTTCATTTTTTTTTCCAACTTTTCTCTTTTTTTTCTTTTTTTTATCAAAATTATCTTTATTTATTTTACTTTTTAAATATTGAGCTGGTTAAAAAAAATTTATAATTTTTTTCTTTAAAATACTGTGGATTGTTATGGTATTTTCACATATAGTTTTTATATTTTATTTTTTTATTTTTCAAATAAAACTAAAAGGGTGTGGGGAAATCATTGTTCCCCTACACCCAATGCACTGTGGATTATCCTCTCTTTTTTTTTTCACTTTTATTTTTTACTTTTTTATTTTTTTGTTCCAATTTTCTCCTTTTTTTCTTTTTTTTCGTTTATTTTTTCTTTTTTTTTCAAAATTACTTTTTTTTCCAACTCTCCTCTTTTTACTTTTTTTTTCATTTAGTTTTTATTTTTTTTCAAAATTATCTTTGTTTATTTTTCTTTTTAAATATTAAAATGGTTAAAAATTTCACTTTGTAATTTTTTTCTTTAAAATACTATGGATTGCTGCAGTGTTTTTTCATATATTTTTTATTTTATTTTTTAAAATTATATTTGTTGATTTTTTTATTTTTTATATTGAGTTGATTAAAATTTTAATTTTATAGTTTTTTTTCTTTAAAACATTGTTGATTGCTACAGTTTTTCTCCACATGGTTTTTTTTTTTGTTTTTTTATTTTCTTTAAAATTATCTTTTTTATTTTATTTTTTAATATTGAGTTGATTAAAAATTACAATTACAATATGTGAGGAAAGCACTGTAACTTTCCTCGCAAATTACTGTGCATTGCTACAGTGCTTTTTCTGTTTTGTTATATTTTTCTCTAAAATTGTTTCTGTCGATTTTATTTTTTAAATATTAAGCTGGTTAAGAATTGCAATTACAAGTAAATACAAGTTTTTCCTCATAAAACACTATGGATTGATATAGTTTTTCCTCACATGGTTTTTTCCAGTTATTTTTTTTGTAATACTTTTTTCAAAATTATTTTTATCGATTTTATTTTTTTTAATATTGAGTTGGTTAGAATTTAACTTTGTAATAAAGCTTAATCACGTGGGGAAAACATTATAACTTTCCTTACAAAATATTGTTGAGAATTACAATTACAAGTTATTATAAATAAGACTAGATCATGTAGGGAAGCACCGTAGCTTTCATCACAAAACATTGTGAATTGCTACAGTGTTTCTAACATGATTTTTTTTCTTTTTTTTGTGTTTTTTTTCTAAAATTGTCTATGTCGATTTGATTTTTTTAATGTTGAGCTAATTAAGAATTTAGCTTTGTATTTTTTTTATTTAAAACACTGTGAATTATTGCAGTGTTTTCCCATATGATTTTTTTCAAAATTATCTTTGTCGATTTTTTTTAATATTGAGTTGGTTAAGAATTATAATTACAATAAAGCTAAATCATATGGGGAAAGCGTTGTAGTTTTTCTCACAAAACACTATGAATTGCTACAGTATTTCTCTAAATGGTTTTTTGTTTTATTTTATTGGGGAAAGCACTGTAGTTTTCCTTACAAAACATTGTCAGCTGCTATAACGTTTTTCCTCATGGGTTTTTTTCCTTCCAAAATTATTTTTGTTGGTTTTTTTTTAATATTAAGTTGGTAAAAAATTTAACTTTGTAATTTTTTTTGCTTTTTATTAACAAAAAAGCTAAATCATGTAGTGAAAGCACTATATCTTTCTTCTCAAAATACTGTGGATTGCTACAAATTATTCTGTTCAATCTTTAAGGTTTTTTTATCACCAACACAATTTTTTTTCGTCGTAAAATATTGGCTTCATCGTACCTTTAGTTTCTATTACTTATCTAGCGTTGGTTCATAATTATAATACTATCAAATATATTTATTTTATAAGTCCGTAACAACGCGCAGGCATGCCATCTCGTTTAATTGAAATTATGTTTTGAAAGATAATTTTAATTTAAACAGCACGACGCTAAATCACCAAACAATTAAATAATTTTATAACAAAGTACAGTAATTTATTATTAAATAATTTTACACGTTTAATCCCACAGTATAATATAATACAACACAACACAACAAATATAACAAGTGCCAAGCATTTTAAAAAAAGATTGTGTAAATATAAAATTCATAGAAAATAGAAAAAAGAGGTTGTTGACCCAGGAAATGCGATCCCACGAGACAACTGGTCTGGGTGCGACCTGGGGGTGCGGAGCGGTCCATACGATAATTTTATATCCAAGCCCCGTGTTTGAAAGCGTAAATTGTGTTTTTTAAAAATTTAAATTTTTTATATTTTAATATAATTAAAAAATAAAAAATAATATTTTAATATATTAAAAAAAACTTTTTAAACCCATAATTATCGTATCATTCGTCTATACAAGAGGTTCTTGGGACTTTCGTCTCTATGCATCGAGAGCTGTGTAATGGACTGACATCGTACGAGGCTGGCAACTTCATCCAATTATACAATGGGTAACGTTGCGTCTATAACAAACAAAATGATAATTAAAGGTTCGTTTTTGGCAAGGTGCTACTAATATATACTTATATATATAGGTATACGTGTCAAATCCCGTTGGGATTTGTCTTGATTTAATATTTGGAATTCGGATTCGACTGGTGAAGGTGAGTTGGTGGATGAACTCGAATTTATTTTAAAATTATATTATTTATTTAAAATAATAAAATTAATGATGTTGGATCTTACTTGTATTATGGATTGAACAACCAGGTAATCTAAATTTAATTAGGTCAACTTCTTAAATGGTCCATAGACAACCTAGTCTAGACCAATTATGTAGCAGCATTTTTAGGAAAATAGATGTTTTTTTTTAATTATTTTTATTTTTTTATATTTTATATTTTATATTATGATCATTCTCAACTCTTATATCCACATTATTTTTCTTAGTATTTTGATCAGATTAACATTTTTAACCCATATCTCTTAATCTAACATTCAATATTTCTTGTTATTCTACATTCCTGCCACAATAATTTCAGCTTCTCTAACAGACACTGTAATTGCATTAACAGCTTGTTCGGAGTTTTTTTAAAAGCGTTTCTGAAAAAATTTAATTTTTTTTTGCTTTGAAGTAATATATTTTTGATATTTTCAAATCATTTTGATGCGCTGATCTCAAAAATGATTTTTAAAAAATAAAAAATATATTATTAGCACACTTTTCTGAGTGAAAATTACTTTGAAAAACAACTACAACCACACTCTCAAACACTCTTTAAACCTATTTGATGGCCTCTATTTTGGCTACTCCTTTGTGGATGCCCGTCATTCTAGTAATCTCATTTAATCGTCAACAATCTGATTATTCTCTAACGAATACCAATCAATTCGACAAAATTATTTGGTCACTAATAACCTGGTTATCCCTTCACAGCTGCAAATCAATCTGACAAACTTATTTGTTTACCAATTAACTATCCTCTCGTAGATGTCAATCAATCTATCAAACCCATTTAGTTGTCTATATTTCGGTTATGATCTCACGGATATCAGTCAATCCTTAAATTTGTAACATTATTTTTATATTTGCTCTACATTTCCAACAATCAAAACACATAAATCAAACAAAGTATTTATAGTAATACCAGTTAATAATTTTTAAATTCAAATGAGATGATGAACACCTGCTTGCACATCTAGCAAGTCGATCTCCTCCTACTGTAGTCGCTCCAGCTCTTGGTACTCCTCATGGTTTCCAAAAGAGAGATACCACATCCATATCTTTCCAATCTCAAATAGTAAATACTTAACCATATTATCAACAATTCATTTTATTTATTTGCATTGCTTACCATCTATCAATTTACCATTTCACATGTAACATTTTACCATGACATCACGATCTTTAATTATCTATTTTACTTTACACGCGCCACCTTATTAATTCACTAACGGTAATCATTTTCATCTCAAGTCACATAAACTTTATCAGTTTTTTAAATCACAAGGGAACTTACCTAAGTCTCACATTTTTTTTTCCTCAACTAACCATAGACAACAATTACTTTAATATATTTTCATTTTATTTTTTTTTTATTTTTCTTATTAGTTTTGTTCTTCCAATTTTATCTTTTAATATTATATGCAGCCTCACGGTGAAAAGGCTGATATCTTTAGTTTTTTTTTTGTTTTTATGACTTTCACTTTGGACTGCACAGTGCAGTCCACAATGAAAAAACTGATTTTTTTTTTAATTAATTTTTATTTATTTAGTTTGTTGATGTTAAATTTTCTTTCTATTTAGTTACTAAACTTTCATGACACGGATCTCATGTTTGACGGGTTAACTCAGTTAATTTAGATTTTTTTCTTTTTCTTCATTAGTTTTTTTTTTCTTATAATTTTTTTCTTTTATTTTTTCTTTTTATTTAATTTAGTTTATTAATATTAAATTTTTTTCTATTTAGTTATCGACTGATGCCTTTAGTTTTTATTTTTTTTCTTTTTTCTTATTTGCTGTTTTTATGCCTTTGATTGTGGACTGCACAGTGCAGTCCACAATGAAAAGGCTGATGTCTTTTTATTTTTTTAATTAATTTTTTTCATTTAATTTAGTTTGTTAATGTTTAATTTTTTTCTATTTAGTTGTCAAACTTTCATGACACGGATCCCGAGTTTGACGGGTTAACCTGGTTTGGCGGGTTAGCCTAATTAATTCTATGTTAACCCATCAATTTTTTTTTCCTATTTAGTTATAAAACTTTCACGACACGAATCCAAGGTTTGAACGATTAACTTAATTTGAAGGGTTAACCCAGTTAATTCAGATTTTTTTTTTCTTCATTAGTTTTTTTCTTCATTTTGGGTTTTTTTTCTTCGTTTTTTTCTTTTTAATTAATTTATTTAATTATTATATTTTTATGACACAACCTTGCAACCAAATCCACATTCAAGACTATTGGGTCTTGTATTGCAGCCAGACCCATTTAAACTTGGATTATACAAGTTTAATGTTATTATTAATATTATAAATATTACTTTTGAGTCAGATGTTGCAGCCACACCTAAAATTATAATGTATAACTATGTAAAAAACCTTAATATTTTTAAATTTTTATTTTTTTTATATTTTTTTATATAAAATAAATTGACCAGTGATATCACACCGGTCAAATAATAACAATGTTCAATCGCCAGGCAGGCACACAAACCACATATCAAGGTTACATCATTATCTACTTGTCCAAGGAAAGGGTTCATTAAGAAAAGCAAAAGAAAGGCACACCGACCACGTATCAAGTGCTTTTCAACTTTCTATTGTTTTGGTCGAGGTGCAGCCAAAATTAGCATAGAAGAAATATATTTGGTAATGCTGTGTAAAGGTTTTTTTATAAAAATCTTTTTTAATTAAAAGTATATTAAAAAATATTTTTTAATATAAATTTTGATATCAATATATTAAAACCATAAACAAATATAAAAAAATATTTTATTAAAATACAATTTAAAAAACACTTTTAAAAACATATTAACCTATAAAAACAAACACACATGACAAAAGTTGACCCCTTCATCGATCACAGCAGCTCTTCGTTGAATATAGCAACTTTAACGTGCGGGCAATTCAATGATGATGTATTTTCCCATACAAAATATTTTTTTTTCCCTCACAAACACTTCTTCAAATCACACAAGTAGCATCGCTGATTATTTGCATGGTATTTGGTATTGTGATTTAATTATATATTTTTATTTTTTTTTAATTTTAAATTATTTTAATTTACTGATATCAAAAACAAATTTAAAAGATAAAAAATATATTATTTTACTATGTTTTTAAATAAAAAATACTTTAAAAATAATTTTTAATATACTATTTAAAAATTATCAAGCATTGCATGATGCTGCTCTGTCTATTTGTTTTTTTTTTTGAAGTGCTTGTTGTCTATTTTGGCCCTTAATTTATTTCTTCAGCAGAGTCATTTAATTTACTCTATCATAGCCACAGCCACCAGGCCATTCCGCAAGAAGGACGAAGTAGGTGAAGGCTCATAATGGGACTCCGTCCATCATAACTGAGAAGGGCTGTAAGGTAGCGTTTGGATCCAAACATGGCTGAAATTATGTTTTTTAAAAAATTAAAATTAAAATTTATATATATATTTTTAAATTATTTTAATATATTAATATAAAAATAATTTAAAAATAAATTATTTTAATACATTTTAAAATATAAAAAAATTTTAAAAATAACTATTTCTATATTTTTATACAACCTATAAAACTAAGCGTATAAAAAATTAAATTCTCAAGGATTTGGAATTCTTGATTTAAAATTTAGTTTGAGTTGAATTTTAAGTTGATTAACTTATTTTTGAGTTTTAAAAATATTATTTTAAAAAAATTAAAATTTTTTATTATTTTTAAATTATTTAATATGCTGATGTCAAAAATAAATTTTAAAAATAAAAAAATATTATTTTAATAAAAAATATTTTAAAAAATAACCATTATAACAATTTAAACTTTAAAATAACACCGATTGATGTATAAAATTTAACTGACAAATGATGTTATCAAATACAATCCAAACTCAATTAAATCAAAATAAAAATTGAAAGAAAAAAAAACCACATCATTTTAACACAAACATTTTTCTAAATCTATGTGAAGACGGATCGTACAACTACGTTAAAAGCCAAGAAACCATTATGCAACCAATTGCTTCGCTGCTTCTCGCCTAAGCTTGTGATGAACACTAAACACAAACTGTATACGAGCCACCAGACAGCCACTGGGCCACAGCATCAACGGCTAATTTGCACCTTTTGACATGGCCATTTCTTTTTTCAAGTCATCATGTTCCCCATGTCTCATGAGCCTTGTTTCTACCCTCTTTCCTAGAAACCAAGCAAAAGCCTGACATCGCAGGAAAGCCCCGCTCATCTCTCCTTTATTTCCCTTGTCTTGTCACATATGCTAGCCTTTCTTTCACTCTCTCATTTCTGCGTCTCCCTCGACCTCTTCTCCCTTTCTCTATCCTTCCACAAAAGCTAAAGACAGGGAAAAAAAAAAAAAAGCGACATATTCCATGATATCACACCTGGCACATTATTCCCAACAGCAACAAAAGAAGCCGACATCACTATAGCTTTGAACACAACAAGTTATTGCCTTGGTCAGTGCTCTAGTTGAGCTCCCGTATCATGTTTTTAACCCACACGCCTCCCTAGAAGTCTAAAACCCCTTCTCTCTTCAATTCCTTGGAACCATTCAGATCCACTCTGTTATCTCCATTCTCTACAGGTCCTTCCTCTGCTCATTCTCCATAACCGCTAAAATAACTTGAAGGGAAAGAGCAATGATGGGGTTAGGTTTTGTCCCCATCTTCAGTCTCGCTCTCTTAGTTTCCATTTCAAGTAAGTGTATCTTTCCTCTCTTTAAGATTGACGAACTGGGTTTTGTGTTGTTTTAAGTCTAACCCTAACCCCATTGGTCTTCACACTTGCAGGTGCAGAGATCTCTAACAAGGTGGGCATAAACTACGGTCAGCTAGGAAACAATCTCCCATCTCCTTCAGAGTCAGTGGAGCTACTCAAATCACTCAAAGCCAAACGAGTCAAGATCTATGATGCCAATCCAGGCATCCTTAAATCCCTCAAAGACACCGACATCCAAGTTTCCATTATGATCCCTAACGAACTCATACAAAACATCTCCAAAAGCCAATCTCTCGCGGACCACTGGGTTAAAACCAATGTCGTCCCTTACTACTCCGATGTCAAAATCCGATATCTCCTCGTCGGGAACGAAATCCTCACAAACCCTGACACGGGCACATGGTTCAACCTTGTACCTGCCATGCGCCGAATCAAAGCTTCCTTAAAAACCCACAAGATCACAAAAATCAAAGTCGGCACCCCGTCTGCCTTAAACGTTCTCGAGTCTTCATTCCCACCATCGAATGGCACGTTCCGGTCCGATATCTCCGGCCCGATAATTAAACCGATGTTGCGATTCTTGGACCGGACCAAATCGTTTTTTTTCATCGATGTCTACCCTTATTTCGCCTGGGCCGATAACCACCAAAACATCAATTTAGACTACGCTCTTTTCAAAGCCAAGAACATAACATACACCGACCCGGGTACAAACTTAACCTACACCAACCTCTTAGACCAGATGTTAGACGCTGTCGCTTTTGCGATGAAACGGCTCGGGTATCCGGACGTTCGTATTTTTATTGCAGAAACGGGTTGGCCTAACGATGGAGATATTGACCAAATCGGAGCAAATATTTACAACTCAGCCACTTTCAATCGCAATGTGATAAAAAAACTCACAACAAAACCCGCAATCGGAACCCCAGCCCGACCCGGTTGGGTCATACCCAGTATCATCTTCGCCCTGTATAACGAGAACCAGAAACCGGGTCCGGGTACGGAGCGACATTTCGGATTATTGTACCCAAATGGGACCAAAATCTACGAGATTGATCTCAGTGGAGACACGCCGTTATCAGAGTACAAAAAGCCCTTGCCGGCTCCGACCAATAACGAGCCATATAAAGGGAAGATATGGTGCATGGTTGCTAAAGGAGTCAACGAGACTGCAGTGGGAGATGCGTTATCGTATGCTTGCTCGCAGGGGAATAAAACTTGTGACGCGATCCAGACCGGAAAGGAGTGTTATAAGCCGGTTTCGTTGTTTTGGCATGCGAGTTATGCGTTTAGTTCGTATTGGGCCCAGTTTAGGAAAAGTGGCGGGACCTGCTCCTTCAACGGGTTAGCTACGATGACGCCTAAGGATCCAAGTAAGTAGTTTGATTAATTTATATCCGTTGATTTTATCTTTGGTCGTTCCGTTTATGATTGATCATTGTTGCTTGGTGTCTCGTTACCGTTGATATGACCAGTTGTGGGATGGTGGGCCCAATTTGAGCGACCACCCTCTCTGCTCAAATTTAGGGCATGATGAAATTATTTGGTCAACAATAGCCCTTAATTTTCGACATGGAGAATTTCATCAGTTATTCAAATTTGGCAGGCAGCATTTGTTTTGAAATTATAAAAAAATCATGTGTCTGCAGAAGAAATTTTATGGTACGAACAAGTAGATATCTAGGGCTATTTTGAGGCTATTTTGATGGTGGGATCTGTCGTTTTTAAAATTTTATTTTTGATATCAGATCTATCAAAAAAAAATTAATTTAAAAAAAAAATCAATTTAAAAAAAAACACATTTTAATTACAAAAAACAAACAAACTCATAGAGAATAAGAAAAAGACAGATCAATACAATAAAAAGAGAAAAACAGAATTAAGAAATAAATTTTTGATACTTGAAAGAATTATTGTCATTTTTTTAGTCGGATTCATGTGTGATTCTTTTTATATTTACCTCTCTTCTATAGGTAATGTTGTTTAACCTGTGTTTCGCATGAAGAACATAAAAAACCAGTATTTTTTCAGGCTCAACGCATGCGCTTAGATTGAGAGAATAATTTAATTTCCTCTGGGATTTTGTTATAGGTTTTGGACATTGCAAGTTCCCAGGCACAACTCTTTGAGGCGGAGCTGTCCATCTGGGCAAAGGGCAAAAGGATGCAGGAAGCCATGAACTGACGATTTTGGTGTTCTCATCTCGCAGAGCTAGTGATTTTGGTGCCCCGTTTAATTATCACTTTATTTATTGAAATAATATCGTCACTCTTTTGAGGCCTTTACTGTCCATATCTCCAAGGACACTTCATGATTCAACCACGATTAATTAAAGCGGGCGGCACCTTAATCACCTTGGTCTATGTATTATTTTCATTAAAGAGTTGATTAATTTGTGCTAATTAGGGCAGCTTATTAAGGTGGTTTCCAAAAATGTTGTTGGTCCATGCATTATTTTAGCATGTTGTTTAGTTAGTCATTGTTTTTTAATAATAATATATCTCTTCACGAAGGCAACGGCTCTTTTGAGAGGGTCTATTCTGGCCCTG
>Ga0325402_1006107_pt1 | contig 11370 bp, 7 predicted proteins | sample PopdelMetagenome_22_FD_207212 | JGI IMG/M metagenome (GOLD analysis project Ga0325402, IMG submission 207212) | Populus deltoides microbial communities from Bellville, Georgia, United States - Xylem-PdKOR-R3 | ecosystem: Host-associated > Plants > Phyllosphere > Stem > Wood/Secondary xylem...
TTATTCCAATTCTTGTTAATTTCGAGTTGGTATGACATCAAATTGCTATCTAAAAAGGAAAATTGGATGGGATTTTATTTGGATATGGATTAAATTAAAAAGTCATGAACTTTAATGTTAGAAGTTGTTTTTAATTGTATTTTGATTGAACTTTTATCACTTAATTGGTTAATTTGGTCAAGATAGAATTAATTAAATACACTTACTTAATTTATAGATGGATAAACTCATTTATGGACATGTAAATATAATTGATTTAAGCACAAATGTAAATGTAAAAAGATTGATTTTTAGGAAAGGTTTATACTTACACACATGAAAAAAAAAATCATAATTGTTTTTTTCCTTTTATGTATGTATATTTATTTCTCTATTTTTTTTATTATCTGAATTTAATTTGATTATTGTTCATGATTTGAAGAAGTTTAATTTAAAAGAATTGTAAATATGGAATAAATTTTAACATGGATCCATTTTTTTATAACATATATAACTCTAGAAATCCTTGAACTTATGTTTTTTAAAAATTATATGAAAGGTCATAATTCACAAGAATAAACTAGATGATTTTCCCATGAATTAAAATAAAAATAGGTAACTTTTACGTATGGACACCTTTAAGGGTGTAATATTCAATCTCCTTACTTTATTTTTTATAACTAGTTTTAGCTTCTTTTTTTTTTTGTTAATATATTCCAAAGACAAGACGAACAATTTATTTCTTATGCTATTACAACATTATTACGTCACCGAAAGAATTATTTCTTCGGTGATTTACAAAGAATTTGAATAAAATTACAATAAATGTTATTGCAAATCACCGATGAAAATATTAAAGCAGGTAAATTTTTTTAGCACGTATATTCCATCTATAAAAACATCGGTGTTTTTTTTACCAACAGATTTGACATTATCGACGAACATATTCCATCTATAAATCTATCAATAAATTTTTTGCCAACGGATTATTAGTGTAAATACCAACAGAGAATTCCGTTAGTAAAACTATTAATTCTAGTAATGAATAACATCATCTCTCTTGAATATGGCCAAGAGAATGACCATTCTCTCTTAAACACAGCCAAGAAAATTACCCCTTCTTCCTTGGACATAACCTCTATTGGGTTATAAATACCTTATGAATCTTTCAAGTTCCAGGTTCACAATCTATTCATTCTCAATATTTTTAGCATATATATTTTCAGAGTCTATTTCTCTAAAATTTTATTGCACTTTCTCGCTATAAAAAAAATACTTAAGCATTTAAGAGTTCTTAAATTTACAAAAAAAAAATTGCAAATACCAATCATCTATCACCTTGATTTACTAGGTAACAACTACTAGGTAATTTGACTACAAATAATGGATTAAATTACTAAAGCCAAAAGATTAATCAATTATTCAACACATAAGCCTTACTCTTAAGTTATTTGGATTTTTTAGAACATCATAAGTGTTAAAGAACCATTTCAACTCAATAGCTTAAGTTATTAGGTGAAGTTTCAAGATATGATTTATATTATTTTTTAACACACCCCCTCAAGTGAAAACTCTTTAAACTTAAAACTTGTACAGATCTATATTATATTGTACTTGATTTTTATCAAATAAATAAAAATAATAAAATTCAAATTCATAACTATTTAACCATCAAAACTCTCATAAGTTATATTAACTTAGAAGATGGTGTCACCTTGGCTTTGACTTGGGCATTAACAACACTCCCCCAAGAAGCATAGGTTGGGTGCTTCATGCTGCTTTCTTCAAACTTCTACTTGCCTTTCCACCTGCTGCGGCTATTTTTTTTAAGTCCTTCTGCTGCTGCACTGTTTCAATCTTCACCTTCAATTCCCAAATCAAAACTTGGCCGACTCCTGCAGTGCCAGGATTGAACTGAGGCTGTGGGGATCCAAGAAGAGAACAAGAATCTGTGCTTGTAACTGGAAACGCTCTAGTTTCAAACCCAAGAATAACAAGCTTAAAATAACCAGGTATTTGAGAGCCTCTCTTTCTCTTACTTTCTTGTAAAAAATGCAGAAATGGTTGTCACTCTTGTGTGCAAGTAAATAAATCCTGAAGAACCTGTTCAATGACATTAAACTTTTGCTAAGCACGGCTAAGCTCTCCCAAAGAAACTTCTTGTAATTTATAAGATGAAAAATCGCGATATAGTTGAGAAGTAAGTGATTCATTTAATTCATAAAGTGCCTTTCTTTTGGTTCCCTAATTATTTTCCCTCTTGGATTTTATTGTTCTTCTCGTGTCTCCCAAACGTCGCATTTCCCTCTTGTTTAGCTTTCCTACATGGACAATGGAGGGGTCCATGTACAACAGCAACCTTTATATTGTTTATGCAGGTGTTGAATCTACAATACATGGTTGCTTTTATTACATGAGAGGCCGTTAGTCTAATGCGTACACCACACACTGTCCAGAATCACTGTCGCGATAATTGCAGCAGGTTGTAGCATTCCTCACATCTATGGCGATTTGAGATTGTCAACGAACTCTAAACGATAAATAGAATTCATTCTCAGGAAGATGTTTTTGTTTCTTTTTGTGAAATATACTCTGAAGATGTTTTTAATTACATTATATGCATCATAGATCAGGAATTTCTATTCTGACTTGTGCAGGTTTGAAAGGATGTACAAAGAAGCAGATGATAAGAAAATACAAACAGAATAGCTTAGTAGATCTACACCAGTGGCTATCGTCACCATCTTGCTCCTCTCAAACATCTTTACTAAAAGAATCATGACAATAACATGTCCCACTTTTGTCTTCAGTTCATCGAGTGAGCTGATTTTCATCCATTTTGGCCTTTCCTATAAACCAAGAAAAAGCATTCAATTTTTTTTATATAACTTAAAAAATTAGAAGAGCAAAGAAAAAGATTAATGAATTGTGGAGCTCGATGGATTCTCCTGCAGAAATGATACACCCAGGTGCTAATATATTGGCAAGAGAATAAGAGAATGTTTTTGCAAGTTTATTGTCAACCTTCAAGGCAAACATTCCAAACAAGGATGAGCCTTTCAGGGCACGATCATCACTAGCAGGAGCATCAGGAGGAACATTGCAGATGAATAATCCATATAAGCCCATGCCAAATATAAGCATCACAGTCCCAGCAAGATAAACATCTACACAGAACGCATTACATTAGGATACAAGTTTAACTACAACAGAAATTCCAAGGCAAATGAATTATTTGGAGATGCCAAACAATGCTCAAGTACGAAACAGCATAATATCATGTGTGATGACATGTACATTAAGAAAGCACGCACAGCGATAGCGGCGTTTGAGCTCTTGATTATGAATTATGAAATTCCAATTGAATGAACAAGAAGAAAAATAAGGAAGTTCAAACACCCAAGACATTGAAATGGGGGCAACGTTGACTGCAGGGCCACAGCATACAAATCCGCAGAGTGTTTTGTGCTATCTTACCATTGCAGTTGTTATTGCTTTTAGTGTTATATGTAATTGAGTTCAGCAGACATAATTTCTGAACTCCTGTGATAACTAATAATTAAGTTACAACAGTGGAAACGGGAAGATGGATGTAACATTGTAAAATGAAAACTATGGCGATACGGTGACATTCTGCTGAATGAGACAGAATTGAGATGCATAGAAGTAGTGAAGTTCACTTCTGTTTCTCATAACTGCCATCGAAATGTTATAGACTAAAAATTCCTTTATTCACAGTTTCATCGTAAGTAGCACAATGACTTTTTCGTGGTGGATAAAAATATAGGTCTCGTGTGAGGAGTGACATTAAGGGATAATTCATGTAAAAGTTTCCAAAAAATCAGAAGATCTCACCAATAGCTTCAACTAATCGTAGAACCATCTTTCCTGTATGAATTCCTTTGACACAGCTTGTCCAATAAATTCTGTAAGCATCAATAATGTAAACACAGCCCTGAAAATATTATAAGTAGTGAGTATTTGGGTGTAGTTTTAGGCTATCGTGAAGAACTATACTTCGCTCATAATCCATTATAAAACACTCTAAACTCCTCTGATTAAGATAGTAAACCTCCACTACACATTCTTCCAAATAATACAACTCTTATGCTTTAAGATTTCACAACATTTCAATGGATGAAGGGTAATAGAAATTACATTTAGAAAGCACAAGAGGGAACCAGCAAGTGAGCCTACTACAGCCAGAAGCGCCAAGAAGCGAAAGTCAAAAATTGCCTGTTTAATAATAATGGACATGAAAAGAAGAGCACTGTTAGACTTGATTATGTCTAAAGAAAGAGGGAAAAAAATCTTGAGATATTGAAGAAATGAGGAGCTAATGAAGACCATCAAGACCAGAATTACAATTCCAAGTGCTTTGAGCAGAATTAGAATGTTAAATTTGCCTATAATTACATAGCATACAAGCTTATTACTTTTGAATCTATTTGGCCCAACAACTGCATAAATCACAGAAAAAGGCATTCAAGTAATATCTTTAAAAAAATTGAACTTTCCATGTCTAAGAACAAATGAAAAAAGATAAATTATACAGTGAAAGAATACAAATTCCAGCAAGACAAGCAAAAAAAAAGATTGGATTTTGTTATTTTTACCCTCTCAATGTTTGACTCAGTGGAACGAATGAACTGAACAACTCGGTTGGCAGATGGATTAGCAAGGGCGTAGTTGAAGCCTGAATCAGGAGGAGGTCTAGATGACTCAACCAAAGGCTTTGATGGGTGGTGGTTCTTAGAGGAAACTGGTGGTGGTGATTCAGGGGAAGGTGGTCTTAAAGTAGCCAAGGGACAGAAAAGTCGCCTCTTAAAGTTTAAAGGGCGGGGGATTTGGGTAGTTGATATAGAGAGCAGAGACGTGGAGATGGAAGCAAAAAGAGCCATTTATTGAAGAAAGCCAGAGAGAGAGAGAGAGAGAGAGAGAGTTTACTGATCCTCAGCAGTGCAAGTGCTCGTTGGAAGCTTAGATTTTTTGTAAGGGAGCAGTCAAGTGGGTGTTGGATTTTTTTTTTTACAACTGTGAAGTATGTAGATTTGTAATTACATGCAATCAGTGTAGGACACTGGACTGGACTATAATGCTCAGCTCAGCACATCCGTTCAGATCACATTGGACTTTTCCAAATTTCTATTACAGAAGACAGGAACGAGTCTACAGACAGGTTGCCTTTTTTACTTTCAGTTTTTAATTTTAAACCAAGATACGGGGCAACAAAAGAAAGAAGAAAAATTGCGTTTAAACATTTATGTTCAAGTAGTATAAATTCTCAAGGGAAAGATGACGAATATTGCAGCTCAATGGGCCTTCCTAAAATAAAAAATTATTATTAATAATAATAAGATCATATGTATGTATGTATGTATTTTCTCTACAAGACTGTGTGCTAGACTGCTAGTTATGACTCATATCAATCTACCCCAAAATATTGTCACCTCACTTGGATTCGTGGTCTTGAAAGGAAACCTTTCCAATTTCTTCTTCTTTCTTTTCCTCTTTCAAATCCTTATTTCCCTGCCTTCTCAGAAAAAGAGGAATCCCTTTTACCTTACAAAGTCCAAATGGGCCCTGGAATTAACCCTGTTGGCTTGATTTTATGTGCTTTTCTAACCACTCCACTTACTTCCATAGGCTGATTGCAATTGTGTGCAGCTGTTCCAGGGCCAAAATTTAGTTCCGTTGCTGCTAGCTTTTTCAACATTTTGAAATGGGAAATTGTTTCAGGACAGGAGGTAAGATGATTGGTTATTTGCAAAAAAAAAAAAACAAAAGGAAGGGCATTGCGTCTGCCGGGAGTCGAACCCGGGTCTATTGCTTGGAAGGCAATTATCCTAACCGTTGGACTACAAACGCTTGTTGCTTGCTGAGGAATAATATTACTAATGTAACGCAACAAACCGGCCTGCCCACAGCATATAGAGGACCGACATGTAGCATATCACAAGTGGTCCCTGTAATGCGAATCATGAAATGCTGGAGCAGGGGCTGGTAAACGTGCTTGGAAGCTGGCTCTATCGACAAATCTGTCTAGCTAGCGTCTTCAATCAGGCTGCTCTCAAATAATTGAGCTACTGTATAGTTGCTAACGGTTGCAGCACAACAAACTTTTTGACCACCCAAAAAAAGAGTGGAAAGGAGGAAATCCAGCTTAATCTCCCATATATGAGACAGTCGACATGATACACAGTTGCATTTCATCTCTAATGGTAAATGATCATATCATTGAAAGAATATGAGCAGTCATATGTCTCGTTCCTAGCAGATATTTGCTTAAATATTAATACATGAAAAAAAATGCACAAATCTTTCTGCCTTTGCTCTTTCAAATTTATCTTCAGAGGTTGTACTTTTGAAAAATGGAGTCTTCTATACAGCGTATGCCTTCAAAGGTTCCACTATTTCTTTATGTCTTAATTTTGATAGTGCAGTGCAAATAATCTGTCGAACCCTCTCCCTTGACAGCTTCACTAGTCTTCCTATTTCCTCACAGGACTGCGGCGTCTGTCCATTTAGCCCGAAGTGTAATCTCAATATATGTGCTTCTCTTTCTGTAAGTACTGTCTGGAATAGTTTCTCCAGCTCTTGCTTCAACAACTCTCTTTTAACCATGTTTTCTGGTATTGTTTCATCCGGCCCTGTTATGATCTCCTGCCACATAAGTCAATTGAATTTGAGATTAGTTTATTGTATACAACAGATTCTTATTGTCTCAAGATCCTGTGACTGCAGATCCCAGACTGAGGTGAGTTTTTAGCAAACCTATCAGGATTCTTGGCATGTTTCCTAGAATAAGGAATCATCTCAAATCAAGCATGCTCTACATGGAATGCATTTGACCTTTTTCAGTAGTAATATCGTTTATGGGTTAAGCCATGTTCAAGATTTGTTTGAAGCCAACACTTGCCCTGACTTCACAAAAGGATCGGTCTCGTAAATTCAAGAGCCTCATAAAATCTGTCATGTCCCTTTTCATTTTTGCAGGTAGCCTTCAAAAGGGGAAGTGTTCCCTCCGATTTCAGTACAAAATCCAACTGCTTATCTGCCTATTAATTCAAGAAAACTCGTAAAAGTTGTGATTTGGACAGACTTGTGAACTTTGGCCTTGGAGCTAAAACAACCCATGATTCTGACTTGCATCAGAAGATTAATGACCAAACTTCAACTAACATGATCACCCTTGATCAATCGACCACTAAAGAGAACTTCAATTTACAAATTTAAGAAGCCAGTGTCAAGTTTTCAATGATATTGAAATTTAAAAACCAAAGAGTATTCATACCTGGAGTGTCAAGCTATTTTGACCCAATACTGCTTGATCCAATGAAATTGGGGATCTACCCCTCTCAAAACCAAGCCTCACCGTGGAAACTTTCATGTTGAGCACTTCAGCAATCTCATCATAGGATGGTGACCGCCTTAATTTGTTACTCAAATCATTGTTAGCTCCTGCAATTTTTGCCACCAGCATCCACCATCTTCTCTACACATATCAAGCTAATCATACATACTAATTACCAGCTTATCTCCTGAAAATCATTCTACTCTAAAGTAAAGCGATAGGAAACAAATTGATATTTTTGAAAGATGAAAGTTCATCATAGGATCTCAAACTAATTAGAACACTCTGTGAGCAAGATGCCATATCAATCTGCATGAACAATGAACATGTATGTCACAGCCAATCTTCTAACCTACTGGACAAATACTCGTAAGCCTGTAAGAAAGGATAAGCAAGGGGAAAAGGTGTCACATTATAATACACCTGAAGTTGCAAGGACAATGGATCATCATGCTTGTAAGATCTTAAACCATGAAGACTTGAAGCACCAATTTACATTACTAATTAGAAAAACAGAAAGAAAAGAAGGATGTCCTATTAGAGTGCAATTCAGGCAGGAAGTGAGACTAGGTATTCTAGATCCAACTCTTCTCTAAAATCATAGCAAAAATGAAACAGTTGCTTTTAAAAGGCAGTATGACACTGTGAAATCAGATTTATGAGACTGGAAAGAAATTCCACCCTCTTCTTCATTCATCTATTTTTATATCCATATGTTTATGCAGGCATATTAACCTTGCAAGTGGCAAGTTCATGCCACTTCAAGAGTACAATATCCTAATCTGTCTCTAGAGACTCTCAAAGAAAACTTCTCGATGGTTAGAATTTAGATCATCTCCAACTGAATGGAGTGCTTGGAGATTTCCTTGAATACAAATGAGGAATCACTGGTGAAGGAGCAAGAAATTACTAATGTTGGTCCTCACCGGTAATCTAACCATTCTAGTGTTGTTTGATATCGCTGTAAGGATGGCTTCTTTAATCCACCAGTAAACATATGTTGATAGCTTATATCCTCTCTGTGGATCAAATCTCTCTGCCCCTCGAAGAAGGCCAATGCTCCCTTCCTGCTACATAGAAATCTTGTTTATTAGCACACCATTGGAAGGAAATTAAAGTGGACCTACTGGTATTACGAACCTGAATAAGGTCTTGTAGGCTCAATCCTTTGTCTTGATAACTTGTGGCAATGGAGACAACAAGCCTGCGGTAGCTGCGAATTATCTTTTCTCGTGATTCTCTTCCCTTACACAATACGTTATCTACACTGTTCTTTTCCATCCGTAGGGCCTTGGCCAACTGCTTTGAGGTTGGATCAAGCTCTTGAACTTCTCCAATTCTTCTTCTTGCTGCTTCTATTCTTGCTTCATGCTGTTAATTTCAAGAAATTGGATATTTGAGATGATAAATTTGAAATGAGCAAGGAAAACTGAGAACTGAGAATAAAATTTTCAGCATTAGACATCTCAGCTTTAGGTATCTAAAATTTCAATCAAACCGATAAACTATGGAAGGTCCTTGATATTACTTGGAAGAAGAACCGGCCAAATGAACTATGGTATACACATATTCAGGTAAAGTAGAAGCAGGCAGCCATTAACCGAGAAGATTATGCAGTAGAATTTGGCAGTCAAGACTAGTTTTAAGGTGAACTGATTCGATGAAAGAGCATAAACATATTAAAATAGCCTGATGTTTTTAGTCCATTGCTTCATAGTTTCCATGGTTCATAGTGACAACAGTACACTTGCTAATTTGTTATCAGCAGTCTCACGTGGTCTCCATCATAATTTCAATACCAAATAAACAAACCGGCCATCAGGCTCCAAGGCCCATCGGTAGCATATGGTAGAATCAGATAGACAGGGTTCATAATTTGATGAAATTGGACGAGTACGGAGAGTTTGATGGCATTTCTTTGGTTGCTCGACCACAGCAGAAAATTTCTCTTTGATAATGTGATAATAATCAGATTTTAATTCAATTCTTGAATGGATGGTTCAAGTCCCTATAGCAAGTTGAACTTAACCATGAACTGAAGAGAGTAGCCATTCATACTCTGCCAAATTACCTTTTGAATACTTCGCGATTGCTTTTGGCCTTCATTGTTGACATATAATTCTAAGGAATACAGCTAAACAATAAAACCCACTGAACCGAGCATTCAATTGTCCAAATACAAAGAACAAAGAAATCACTTTAAACATACCTTGAGACACAGAGAAAACTCTGCTTCCTCTTTTGGGCTCAAGTACCCTCTCTTCGCAGACTCAAGAATCACTCTCTTGTATTCATGACCAACATCCCTCTCCCCATCATCTACAACCAAAGACTGAGCAAGCCCTTTTCTTCTTTTCCTCCTCCTCTTCCTCCTCGCTTTTAGACCACCATTATCGCTTTCTCCATCAAACAAAACCTCCCCTCCAGTCCAAGAACTCAATGCCACGGCCTCGGTTGCATTTCCAATGTCGAGTTCTGCTTCATTGGAGATTGAAGATACACCAAGCTTAAAGGAGGGAGGAGAAGAGGTTGGTGGTGGTGATTGATGAGAGAGAGGATGTTTGAGAGATGGGATAGCTGAGAAAATGGTTGTGGATGATGAGCATACGGTGGTGATGATAGCCATGGAAAAAAAGGGGGTGTGTGCGTGTGACAAATCATTTGTTTCTTGATAACTTAAAGTAGGAGTGGAAGATAGAGGTTCTAAGCCAAGAATGTGGGGGCTGACAACTTCTCGTAGATATTTGTTCCTTGATATCTTTCAACCATGCTTGTCTTCTTATAAAAGACAATATACTTCACTCCTTTTCTTTTCTTTAGAAAATTTGAAGATTTTTCTCTTGTTTTCCACGGTAAACTAGTTGCAACAGATCTGTTACAGCTTTCCAGAGTCATTTTGGATTTTTTATTGATATGAAAAGTTTCAGGCTGCATTAAATTAAAATTTTGATACAGTCAGTTGTTTTCGTGATTATTTCCAATGATCAATACTATAATATCACTTAAGTTTACATTGTCGCGGATTCTGATTTAATATTTTAATAAAATATATATTTTATTTAGAGATATTTATTATTAAAGAATCCACCATCTCCACTCATATATAACATGCATTAGTATTATTACTTTTTAGTTATCAATAATATAGTATATTTGTAAAATTCTTACCGATCCAGCAAGTCCACCATGAACCCGCCTGTTTGAGAACTGAACTGGTTTGAATTGAAAAGAAAAAAAAAAAAAAAACCCTAGTTATCTCGTTCAAAAATTTAAGTTGAGTTATTGATCTAGTTATTATTTCGGTTAAAACCTGATTGAATTAGTGATTTTTTTTATTAAAAAAAATTATTAAAATAATGATACTTTAAAATTTTTTTAAAGAAAATTAACATCGGCTCTCTTGATCTTGTTTTCTTGCATCAGGTTTTACGGCTCAGGTTTTACAACTCTAAAGTATTTGTAATCACTTTAAACATATATATTATTATTATTTAAAAAATAATTTTCTGTATTTCAAAAATGTTTTTAAAAAAATTTAAAAGATTTTTATTTATTATAAATTAATATATTTTTAATGTTTTTAAATTATTTTGATATACTAATGTTAAAAATAATTTTTAAAAAATAAAAAAATATTATTTTAATATATTTCAGTATTCTCATCTCATTAATCAGAAACTTCTTCCCCAGATTTGTTAATATATTAAATTAAGGAAAGCGGGTTCCTGTTTAATATCTTTGCATTCTACGTTGTCCGAGATAAAATCGATGTTCAAATGTTAATGTTGATATATTTCGTTCTTGGGATCAATTAAAATTCGACTGAAATGAATATAATCCCTGATCTTCCCTTCAACAGCCTATATGCAGTTGCTAATCGAACATACAAAGAAACAAATTAAACGCTCAAGATTGAAATAAAAAGCGATTGCAAATTAGCATTCTCATCGGTACAGCTACAGCATTCAAGAAATCCTGCCACAGAAAACAGGAAAACAGTGGCATAAATGCTTAACCATTGTGCCTCGATAAGAACT
>Ga0325402_1006108_pt1 | contig 11369 bp, 5 predicted proteins | sample PopdelMetagenome_22_FD_207212 | JGI IMG/M metagenome (GOLD analysis project Ga0325402, IMG submission 207212) | Populus deltoides microbial communities from Bellville, Georgia, United States - Xylem-PdKOR-R3 | ecosystem: Host-associated > Plants > Phyllosphere > Stem > Wood/Secondary xylem...
AAAAAAAGCGAAAAATATAAACCACAGCTGTTCATGCATACACCCACATTGGTAGTTAATTAAAGCAGTAAAAGGTACAAGAAAATGACAATTGGTACCTGACGTGGTTCTCGATGAGTATTTGATCAAGCTACGTATTGATGACACTGTTACTTCTTAGAATTCCGGTGGATTGATTGCCAAATTAATACGACGCCTTGGAGGTTTTATATATATATATATTAAATTGTTATTTAATTAAAAATACTTCAATTAAATTTAAAATGTATAACTTAACTAATGAGGTTCTGAATTTGTTTAATTTTTAAAAAATTATCAATTTAAATGTTTCAAACCTTAAATTCATTAAAAATTTATGTTACTATTAATTTTAGGATTTTAAAAAATTAGTTTACATGCGTGTAAATTAATCCTCTTTTTTTTTTAAAAAAAAGCACTTAAATTAACATCACGTTTCATGAACCTTTGGATTATAGCTGCAAATGCAGATGATGAACTCAGCTTAGTGAAATTTAGTTGAAACTCAACTTGGCATGTGTTTACTTAAAGTTTAAAATCATGTTTTGATATTGTGATGGTTTTTATTTTTTAAATTGTGTTTTTTATCATAAAAATATTAAATTAATATTTTTTTATATTTTTAATAGGTTGATGTTAAAAATTTAAAAAAGTATTATTTTAATTAAAAAAATATTCTATACTACATTACTAAAATACATGAATGACTAGTTTAATTAAAGGATGAATAAAAATAAGTGAGTCTGCCTTGAGCTTGGTTCTTTTATTACGTGAACAAGTTTTTGAATGAAATATATATATATATGATAAAAAGAATGACAAAATATACTAAATTCATCCCAGCCTTATCATGGTCTCCGACAAGTAACTGTGACATAAGAAAAAACCACATTCCGACTTAAAATAGTCAAACAATTGTTCCCCCCAAAATAATTAAATATATGGATTTATTTTTTTCCTACAAGCTATATATAACTGCTAGCTTGTTAGCATCTTTCATAGCCCTCGCAATTTCAGTAAGCTAAACTTAATTTGGTTCGAGCTTATTAATTTATTTACAAATCGAATGGTTCATAAGCATCTCAATTTATTTGACCAAAATTTTTTAATTACTATACTAATTTAATAAAGATCATAATTTTTTATTATTGTTTTAATTCATTTATTTTTTAAAATCCATGTGCTAATTGTACAATTTGCCCCCTTATTTGTACCTCTTTGGGAATAGCACTCGAACAATGAGTCAAAAGTTTTTGAGTTTCAAGAGCACAATCAGCCATATTTGTCGTTTTCCCTCCCGTCATGTTAATTTGAACTAAAAAACTTAATTTCAGATTTAGAGTTTACTAGCCGTATGCTGGGTTCCTCGCATAAAAAACACTAGACATGCTTAAATCTGGAGACAAAACCTGCCACCTGCAGCCTGCAGGTGTTTGCATCACTATGTGTTGAAGTTTGTGTTTCGAAAATCCTGGCTTCAGCCGGAAATTTGAGTGTTCAGGATGAGTCTTTCTATCAGTAAACTGGAAACAGGGAACAATTCTCTTCATGGATTTCTTTCCACTGCAATATTTCATTATTGATCACGTGTACAATATTGGACCATTAATTTTCTTCTGCATTGGCGCGTGCGCCCATATAGAGATCCAATTTTCTTCTACTACAGACTCTTCCTTGGATCAATCCCGCTGTTCATCTTTTTTCTTGAAATTTCAAATGATGGGGGTGCTCTACGTTTTTTATGCTGTCTCTTTTAACTTTGGATGGAAAATGAAATTTTATTTTTTTTTAATATAGAAAAACTGGTTTCGATCAAGTTTGAATCGAGTGAGTGAGGTTTATTTAATTAAGTTTATTCAATTTTATATGATTAATCAGATCAGGGTTAATAATTATATTTAAAAATCTAATATTTAAATGACTGAATTGTACTAATGAGAGAGAAGTTTAGAGTTTTCTTGAGTAATGTAGAAACACCAAACAAGAGTCTTGAATTATCATAATCACATCACAATCTAAGCTGCAAGGTGATAAGGTTAAACGATAACATAAAAATTAAAAAAAAAAATTATCTTCTGGTCACCGAACTAACAACTTACAAAAATTTCAGTAGTTGGAAACAATTATTGAATTAGGTCCAATTAAGAGATGGTCCTCAGAAATAGACCAGTCCGACAGTTGGTGGTCCTAAGGTTATATATTTACAATACCGCCCTCCCTGTATATTAAAGTAGTCAATGCATGCAAGAGTGCGGTGTTAGTGTACACACACTTGTACGAAAGTATGCTGACAATTCAGGAAGACCATCCTATCCTGAGCTTAAAAGGCTTACATCTCGCGAGCTAAACCACAAGATTAATCTACAGAACAAACATCTCCATCAAATCAACAACTTTTATTCACATATAGAACAAACAACGAAGAGGGGAAAATAGGACTTTACAAAAGACATTTGATAGCTAAGAACGCAACTGTTTACAAATTAATTCAAATAAAAAACTATTTGAAAAAAATTAAATTTTAATATTAACTGTCCAAGTATCAACTACTATCCATGATATCCTCTGCTGTTTAATTAAGGGAAGACTTTTCGAAAGCTCGCCGAAAATGCAAATTGGGCCTCGCCCGCTCGCATCGTCGACCTTGATCACCTTTGAGGCTGTAGCCTCAATCAGTTGCTTTGGGCCGCAAAGATGTGTGGATGTAAGATTGTTCAGGGCTATTTGATGGCCAGGACCAAAAACATAGCAGTGAGTGTTTGAACATTAAAAAATTTGATCAAGACGGGCACTATTTAAGATCCCCGTGCAGGACTGCAGGCGCCATTGTTTCAGAAGGCAGTCGGCACCTAAGAAGAGAATTTGTGCTATCAAAAATCTTGCTAGACTAAATATACATTGTAGTAGTGATTGGTATTAGAATACAATCGATTGTCGAGGAATTCAACAGAGAATTACAGAAGATTTTCCAGCAACCAGGTTAAAATAGTTCACCAGAAAGACGTCAATTACGATGAGTGCATTTTAATGATTATTTTCCATATGGGAATTTGTTGACTAATGGGTAAAAGCTATTTTCATGTGTAGCAATGCAGTCATTTATCTAATGGGTCCCTTTGGTTTTTTTACTAAATTAAGATAAAAGATTTAAAGATATGTCATCTCATAAATAAGAAAATGTTTGAAAAAAATTCCTTTTAATACCATATCAAAAAATCATTTCAACTCAATAATTTAAAATATTAAATAAAATCTTATAATATTATTTATATTATTCTCTATAATATTCATAAAGTTATTACCCCCATTGCTGCTCTGATTGCATTGACCGCTGTAGACTGCACCCTCTATTCCAGAACTATTGATTGTCCCATTTCCCACCAGGCCATTTCCTCTATTGATAACCGTATTGTTACCTGTTGGCAAAATCCCATTAACATTTTTCACGTCATTCACCAAAGAGCCAGCCCCAGCCATTCCGCCAGTGCCATTAAGTTGGTTGGACAACATGATTTATGATTCTCTGGACAGAGCTTTCAGAATCACCATGGTCAGCCTCGCCAGAAAGAGCTGGCTGCTGCAAGGTAGTTGATGTTTGCTGGTGAATTTGTGGAGCTAATACGATTGGCAGCTGTGAAGGCACCATGAGATGCATGTGGAGGATTATTTGATGATGAGGGTGTTAGTAACTGGAATAGAGAAGGATTAGGTTGTGCCTGTGGAATCGTTCCAGAGGAAGAACCACTATTCCCATCGGCGGTTTATTAATTTAACTGCGGTTAAGTAAACGTATGTTATTTTTTTTTTAATTTTGTTTATCTTATAGTATATTCTTAAAAAAAAATTACAAGTATTTTTTTTCAAAAAAAAAAAACTGAATTTCTTTGCAAATTAGAATCTTTGCATTAGATAGGGTGCATGACTCATGTTTCGGTTAAGAGAAGGATGATTGACTTCACAAGAGAACAGAATAAACTTTCAATAGTATTATTATGTTCGGAAAGGAGCCGACCGAATTACAAAAGGTGACGAGAAAGAGTTTATTCGGAATCAATTCTATTCTATAATTGGTTTTAGCTATTTCAATAAATTTAATTTATTTAATTTTCTAACTGATTCTTTTGTAAGCTTAGGGTTTTTTTTATGATTTTAAGAGCATAACATTATATCATATTAGTACATACGAAAGAATTTAATACTCGTAGATACTAATTCAAGGTTTTAAATTAAAAAAGAAAAAGAAAAAAGAACATACTAGATTAATCATCTCTTGAGGTCAGGGCTGAGTTCACGACTCTTTTCTCGGCTGAAAGTGAAATGGATTAAAAGTGAATAATGTTAAAAAAAAAGAAAAGAAATTATAATAGTAAAATAATTTTAAGAAATAACAAAATTTGGACGCAAGGACTGTGACAGGTGAATTCTGATTGACGCCGATCCGAAGTCTTATTTATCAGGCCATACTGGGTCGTTTTATAGAAAGTGAACGGACCTTGATATTTATGATGTCGACTGCGTAGAGCCAGATAAAGGGCGCAGCGCACCTGTGGTTCAGAAACACACACGTGCACCCAAAGAAAAGAAATAAAGAAAGGAAAAGGAGGGTAAAATTGAAAAAAAAGATTAAAATTTCTAAAAAATATTGTTGGAAATTAACCAAGCTTTATACTGTAAACAAAGAGCGAGAGAGAAAATTACAAAATCGTTAAGGAAAAAATATGACGTCTCATACGGTCAAAGATTTTTTTTGATATCTCAATAAATAAATAAAAACATGCTGTGATGTTTTAAGGTTTGGGTTCTGTTTGGAAGACAGAGAAGATGTAGACTGTCGCAAACTGTTATCAGTTGTTGCAAGCGAATTTAGCTGTAATTTATTTTTTTTTCCCTCACTTTTCCAAGAATAGAAAAGAAGACAAAAGCATTTAGCTTTGCATATATTTTAGTAGCGAGGTGGAGAGTAGAAAGAAAAGGAGGAAGATTCGGTCATCTCTTCCTCAGTTCCTTTGTCCAAAATAACAGACGTACCCGCCTTTTCATTTTCCGTTCACCTTCCCAACTCAACTCTTCAAACCTCAAACTCCTCCTTTCAGTCCTCTTCTCCCCTATAAAATACCGAACTCCTCCCTCACACCCCCCCCCCCCCCCAGCTTCCCTCCTTACGTCTACAGACACCTCTTCTTCTCCGGTATTTCTCTCTCTCTCTCCACATACCATAATCGTGTATCTGTTTATTTATGTCCATGTGTTCCTGCATGTTTGTGTGTTTATGTTCTGATTAATTGAAACTCCAAAATGGTTGTGCTCATTTTGTCTGTCATGCTTTTTGTGATATTCTGAGGACCCTGTGGCTCTTTACAATATTGGGTTTTTCTTTCTTTTCTAAACCCAGTTACGGAAAGGAATTTGTTTTTCCCCCTTCTTCTTATTTTCTTTAGGAAAGACAAGACTTGTTAATTAATGCTGCATTAAATACTTCTTGATTAAGGAACTGATCAGACATAAGCGAGGTTTTCTAGAAGCAGTTTTAGAGTTTTCTCGAGTAAAATTTTGGAATTCTTGCAATTGGATAAGATATCACGAGCTTGGATTCATCCCATTCCAATAAGTATAGCATTGATAAGTGTGCATTTGATCCTCTTTTAGATGGATGGATTGCTTTGATGAATCCACACCAATCTTGTTTCCGATTTAGTTGTGTCAGATATGCTTATAATCTTCTTGCTGATTTTAGTGGATTTTGGGCCAAGATTGCCCCCTTTTTATTCATTATATTCATGTGTTTATGATGCGGTCTTTCTTGATTAAAGTTTTGTGAATAGCTTTGCAGCTTCCACCTTCTAGCCAGAGGTTATGCTAATCATGGGGGTAGGAAAAATATTGTCCGAGATGATGCGGTCATGTAAAGCAATAGACCTATAAATGATCGTGTCTAGAAGATTGATGGGGTGTGGGTGAAAGGTAAAGTACCGTGGGAAAAAAATTATTTAGCTTAAAAGAGGTTGATGAGATTTAATTTCTTGGAATCTTTGGAAAATGTGGCCTAGGATGGAGCAAAAAGATTCGAAAAAGTAAAATTGAACCAATTAGTTTGAGATTAATTCTTTGTTCAGTGAGTTGAATTATGTAATATTTTGCTTCAAATGGCAGCCAGGAAGTTATGACTATTCCTAGCCAATAAACTCCTCAAACATGATGAAAGTGGGCCTGGACTAAGATTTTAGTACTAGCTGTAGATTCTACCTGGAAGCTAGGAGGCAATTGTGAAGGTTGTCCAAATACTACTCAAATAGTTTCTCTTTGTTTGCATACATATAGCACAATGGTTAATTGGCATGCCCTTTGTGTTTTAGCTGGTCACATAGAATACAGAAGTTTTGAGATCATTTTCCAATTTTGTTTGGTTATATGACCAGGACAGTTTTCTCTTTGCTTGAAAAACCTTGATATCTTTGCTTTGAATGGCACTTGCAAACAAATAAAGGGTAGTTTAATCTGATAGACCCAGGTACATGCACATCGTGTAATGAATTCATGTTCTGTTTTGGTGCAGGATATTCAATTTTTCCCTTTGATGCCAGCAATCTTGCTGGCAACCATATTTTGACATTATGAGTCACCAGAGAAGATTCAATCCTTGTAAAATCCTAGAGAGTGTGCATGGCATCCATGTTGCCCAGCATTCTCCATTTGCTTTGAAACAGATTGATCAACAGGGGGCATTCCCTCAATCAACTAGTGAAAGTTCAGGCAAAGGACTGGATCAGCAGCTGTTGATGCGGTAAGTGTAAAACCTTCAACCAGCATGGCAACATGCACTTGGAAAATATGTTTCATTGTTAAATTATTGGCTTCAGCAATGTAAAATCTGTTTATCCCCATAGCTAAGGGATATTGAAGTCTACAAAGTCATAAAATGTTCTAATAACCTGTCTTTTATTTCTTATCCAGGAGAGTATGGCAGCAAAGACCAGGATGTTTGAGGCCTATCCAGGGCTGCATTCATGGTATTACAAATATAAATACAACTTCTTTAAGTTTGATAATGCATGCATCACGTTTTATATGCTCTCTAATGCATCATACTTTCACTAGGTGATCAGCATCTTGCAGAAACAGTTGCCAATGTGATTACCTCTCTTCCTTTTATTGTTCTTGGTATCCAGGCTCCAAGGTAGTAATATTTTTCTGTGAGATAATTCATAAAGATAAGATCTTTGTCTGATTATTTAATCTATTTTATATACAGGAAGAACTTGAATACTAAGTTGTATGCCAACTCGTTAATTGGAGTTGGAGTTGTCTCAAGTTTGTATCATTCTTCAAGAGGAAAGCTGAGGAAGTACTTGAGATGGTTTGACTATACAATGATAGCCACAGCGACAGTAGTAAGTTGTCCAGATGAACTTTTATATATTGGCACAACTATACTATCAAGGTTACAGGCACATCCAGTTTTGAATACTTATGCTAAACTGGAATGTTATTTGTGGAACTAGATGTGATACTTCTCAGTCCTGACCACTCATATATCTGGTTTAGCAGTTTCTTTTAAAATTGATTTCCTTCCTTCAAATGATGCCACCTTTCCTTCAGTGTTAAATTCAACAACAAAAATGATGATGGCAATGATAAAGCGGTTGATGTGTTCATGTGCTTTATGTTTGATTTGGTTTTATTTTACTTAAGGCAACTGGGCACCTGGTGTTATCCTCGGCATCCTCATATATTGAGTGTTCTTTCTATCATTTCTTCCCCTCGTGTTCCGACTTCACCTGTTTGAATATCCCAAGTCATGAGTTGACAAAATCTCAACTTTTATTTCATGGAAGCCACAAGTCACCTCACCTCATCATCACGTTATCGCTATATACATCTTCTCATGAACGAGTGGCACTTTAAACCCTATTATTTTCTCTATTGCCTTTTAGCAGTCAAGTATTCCACGTTTCAGATGCACATGTTCTATATGCCCATTTTTTACTTCTTAAATAAGGCTGCACCCTTGGGGAATGGCTTGTCTTCTGGCCATCTCATGTTTTCTTTTTTAATTTTCACATATGCACGCCAATCTTGCAGCATTCATAGAACTACTCTTCTCCATACCACCATGGTTTAATTGTAATGGAAATATTCTTTCTATTATTCATCCTTTAGAGTGTCTAGATTGTAGATTATTCATACCATCTTGGGTTCGATTTGAAGGAGAGGCCATGAGAAAGTAATTTCATGTGAACACACTAGATCAGATGTGTAAAACATGCCTTGTGAGTTCTCCCTAAACTTAGTCCCAATGGGCGAAAGCTTGTTTGAGGATACCTTGACAGTTAACCACAAAAAAAGAAGCAAAGTCCCTTAGAATTTACTCTAGCAACAATGCAAGTCCAGTTTCTGACCTCAAATAGAAGCAAACTTGGTAGGAAATCGCTTCGAATGCGCATAAACAAAGTAACCACAAACTGAACTTTTAATTAAAGTTCTGCTGTGCTGTTTGGTTTAGTTATTCTTATCGAGATTTTGCTTTAAATATTTGAGCTACATTAGCATGAACTTGATCACTGAATTACCTTTTGCAGTGTTTGTCAAGGGCCCTAAGAAATGAGAACTCAAAGTATTTGACGGCTGCATCTGCAGCATTATTGCCCATCCAGCCTCTGATGGTCTCTGCTATTCATACAGGGATGATGGAGGTAACCTGGATCATTTCTTACCTCTGATTTTATTAAGTTGATTAGAGTTCAGTTTGTCTTGGTCCACCAATATTGTGACTAAAATGATGATGTCACTGACAGTTCCATTGTTGACTAGCCAGGAACACATATTAATGCTGAGAATGTATCTACATATTAGAATGGCATTCAATTTTTCCTTCATGCCTTGCTAGCGTAGTTATTAACTTATTATGATTGCCAGAATTTATTGATTACCGGAAAGTATCACATAGTTTGAATATCAGAACCCTGATGGGTGCTGAGTGCATGAAATGTCTATATTGCTGAATAATGAGGTGACCACTGAAAGCTTGAGCAGCAAAAGTCACGTTGTGGGTTTCACACTGTTCTATTCTGCAAGATTAATATATTCATTTCCTTCATTAGTTGCAATTTGAAATCCTTTAATGGGAATACCCTCAACTTTTTATTGTTACGTTTATATTGCTAAAAGCTTGATTTCCCATGAATTACTCTTTCTAGGTAGCATTTGCAAAAAGAGCATTAAAAGATCCGGATCTAAGGATGGCACATAATTTGCATAAGATGTCATCGTTGTTGGGGGGTGTTCTTTTCGTTGCTGATGATTGCCTTCCTAGTACTCCTTTTCTTCATGCTGGTTGGCATCTTGCTGCAGCTATTGGTGTCGGCACCTGTAACAAGCTTCTTGAGTAGTGTATATATCTCAGATCAGTTTCTTATGATTCATTTATCCATTGGGATGCAGTCTCTCCTCAAACACCTGGACGACTATAATTTTTTTATTTTTGGTAATAGCTCTGTCTTTCTTCAACCAGGTAAGGAGAGGAAGGGGAGGAAGTGATAGATTTGCTCTTTTCCGTGAGTAGCAGCTCGATTGTCCCAACTATGGTTGGGTTTCATAATTTCTTTCAATCTGGATATCATGTAGCCATTCCTAGCATCTAAAACGAAATGCATTTATATTCAGCACAAAATCTATTTATCTGATATACTAATTAAATATTTGTAGCATTTTATGTCTGTATATCACAATCAGCATTATGAAAGAGAATTATTTCATCTACTTTAAATCAAATGTAGAACCAAGCTCTCAATTACTATAATTTTGCACTGAACTAGAAAAGAATGTCATGTAGCTCTTTCTTAATGACCAATAATTGATCGCATGCCTGGTCTCACGTTAGCTTGATCCGTACCTTTGATTTGATTATGAAAGTATGCTTATCCAAGATGGTCATATTTCTTGTAATCATGCATGTTTGATTTCTCTGGTTCACCAAGCACACTGGCACATCCTAGCAATTTATACAAGTATGGTATTACAAAAAGGACTCTAAAGAGGACAGAACAAAAATTTGCCCGTAAAAGTTTTTATCATCCGGTCTGTATTATGATGACCCAGCTGGAGGAAGCTAAACAGATCCTAGAGCAAGTGATACAGATTGACTGTTGGTAACATTCATCAAGGTATCAGACTATGATTCTGCTTCGTTTATCGATGTCTGTTTGATAAAGTAGACTTTGTTTTTTCATTTCTCAACAAATAGACCTGTCGATGGTCATGAGAGAGTTGCTGTGTGCTGCTACTGCTATAGGTTACTATAATGAAGGTTACAGAATCTGTAGAGTAGCCCTATAATAAGTGCTATCTGCATTCTAATTTGTGCAGTTAGCAACGGGTAGACATGAGAACTGAAATCATGGAACTGATGGCACTAGACACAATGAAGTTTTAACCGGTTATAACAATTGCAGTGTGTAACATATAGCCTGAGACGTTAGTGTTTCTTGGAGCCTAGTTAGATGGCTAGGTACGTGGCGGTGACTGGTGATTGTGAAGGAGGCGCTGGCCGCTGTGGTTGATTCAAATGTGAAAAGGAGACACTATATGACTTGTAGAAGACTGATAGTGATAGAGTTGGCAAACAGCAAGTTAAGAGTTTAAACTTTAAAGAGATTTGAGATATCAAGAGCACTGTGGGACAAGTTCTTCAAAATGATGGGTTTTTTAGTTTTTATTATACAAATTTATTATGGTTAGCACTGATTTTAAAATTTTAATAATTTGATGCTTTTTCATAACCAAAACTGTTAGGCAAACCAAAGTTTTCTCAATACCAAGTACAGTAATCTGGTCTGCAGTGGTGATTAGAGTGTTTTTCGTGAGAGCAATGAAGGTATTTTTGGACAAGTTTTAAATACCGAGATAAGTCACTTTCTTGTTGGGTCATTCATACTTGAATTGTACGGTAGATTGAAAGTGTTTCATCTCCGGTTTGATCCGGATCCGATCATCCATCATCTCATCACGATGGACTTATCTGAATTAAAAATGCAAGTGTACCGGGTAGGCATCTTTTCCCTCCATTTTGCACCTATGGAATTGTAAGAAATTTCTTTCTACAAGAACGTGGCTGTTTTGGATTAATCTGCATTTGTTGGAATTAATCAGTTAAAATTAATTTTTTTATTTTTAAATCTGTGATAATATCAAAAATAAATTTTAAAAAATAAAAAAAATATTATTTCAATATATTTTAAAATAAAAAAATATTTTAAAAAACAATCTTTACATCATTCTAAAATATATTCTTGTTATCTCAGAGAAAGCGTTGTTTTATTTTGCTTCATGAATACCTTGGATTCAATTTATAAGAT
>Ga0325402_1006111_pt1 | contig 11366 bp, 6 predicted proteins | sample PopdelMetagenome_22_FD_207212 | JGI IMG/M metagenome (GOLD analysis project Ga0325402, IMG submission 207212) | Populus deltoides microbial communities from Bellville, Georgia, United States - Xylem-PdKOR-R3 | ecosystem: Host-associated > Plants > Phyllosphere > Stem > Wood/Secondary xylem...
GTCCCTTTGTAGTTTGTGGAATTCTATTTTGTTTATTGCAATAATTTTGAAACCTAGATTGGATGAGCTGGCCTGACTTGAAAACCAGCAAACCCTTTAATTTGGTTTAGGTTAACATTCTAGTCCTTCCTGATGAAATGCTTGGTGAATTGTTTTGACCAGTGATGAAACTGGTCACTGAAGAGGAAGCACAATGATCAATGTTCTGGGCTTCCAATTTAACTTCTGAATAAAAAGGTTGAACTTATACTGGTTCAGTGTTCCAAACGCGTGCTGTGTTATTTTCTGGAGAAATCTGTTCCCGACTAAGCTATCAATTCTTTACTCCTTGTTTTATAAACATTAGAAAAAACGTATATACCATGCATGTTCTTTTATCTATTTTTAAAATTTTCATGTACTTTTGCATACTTTTATTTGCTATCAACAATTGTGTTATTAATTATCAATGCTATCTGATTGCTTGTACCTCCCATTGCTCTCTGCTCAAGACCTTGTAAACAGCCATATTTGTACCCACACAATAATTCATTTGATTTCAGACATGATTCTGGCTTCTCTTTCTTGCAGTACGTGAATTGGATGTTCCTGGAGAAATATATGAAAGAAAGACGTATCCGTTTGAGTTTTCCACAGTTGAAATGCCGTATGAGACATATAATGGGGTGAATGTGAGGCTCAGGTATGCCCCACTTATGTAGTCTTAAAATATGGAAGTTCCATATTATCTTCATATCCTTTCTGTTGTTTATTTCAAGGGGTGTTTTGTGGACAATCTGCTGCTAGTTTTCCTTCTCAAATCATTTCCACTTCAACGTAAGCAGTTTCGAAAGTGGTTTTAGATTCCCTCCTTGATGCATTCTGTGCCCCTCTCATGGAGGTTGAATTGCTGTTTTCCTAATCCAATTGCACTAGTCCTTTTTTTGAAAATTAAATATGGAATTAGTGAGAAACACGTAGCTCCTTGCATTGTTTTATACATCAAGGCTCAAATCCATATGTAGCATAACTTTATTTAACAATAAAAGGCTGCAGTTGATTACTTATCTCTACTATTGAAGCCAAAAGCAATTGAACATATCATCACAATCTTGTATCTTTGCATCACTGGCTTCTTGATCATAACGGTATCTCTATCACGCTGTTGGCTTTTCATGTCTCTTTACCGTTAATTTTTGTCGTTTTTGATGTTCAGCCTGTGCAGTAATAGCTGTTGTTTCCTGTTCATCCTATTGTTCATCTATACTGTTTTAATGTACAAAGGAATTTTTTCCCCTTTTTTTTTCCTCACAATTACCAGTTCAATTTTATAGTGTATACACTCAATAGTATAGAGGGAAGAGTGATAAATGTGGAGTTGCCAAAGGAGCAGTAGAGGAAGATTAGATTAGGAATAATCACTTGCATAGCACTCAGTATGGAAATCTAAAATAACTAGATTTTATGAAATGGAATAGGTAAATAATGTTATAATAGTTAACTCATGTCACAATAGCATTTGCCTTTTACAGGTATGTTCTGAAAGTGACTGTCACCCGTGCTTATGCAGGAAGCATAATTGAATACCAGGACTTCGTGGTAATTTTTAAGAAATGTACCACCTTTCTTTCATGTGCACACGCACACGATGTTTGATGCTTATCAGTATATTTTTCATATTTTTTGGCTTGTATTTTGCAAATGGGACAAATCAAGTTGCATTTTCTTGTTACTTTATGAACTTGTCTGTATAGCAGACTGCATTTTTGGGAACTGAATGGATATGTTGTTCTCACATATTTTAACCTAAATGGTTTTCTAATAGTTGCACCATGTTTAATTCAGTACAGGGTTAATTCTTGCACATGGTTCTCTTGCCTTTGTTATCAACATTTCTTATGTTTACCTTTGTTGAATTGTTATGTATCAGGTTAGCAACTATTCTCCCCCTCCACCAATTAACAACAGCATAAAGGTAAGTGAAAAATTCTACTATAAGTTCCTGGCATCTCAGCTGGAGTGTTGTCTCAACACTTTGTGAGGCTCTGGTAGTTTTAGTGGGGAACTCCTTAATGTACAAAGTAATGAATAGCAGCAAGCTAGCAATAGCCACTGTATACAATAACCAGATAGTTTTATGCTCTGTATGTCTAATTCACTGTAAGGTTGGCAATCTTTTGGTAATTCTAACTCATCATGTTCTTCCTAACAACCTGTGCAGATGGAAGTTGGCATTGAAGATTGCCTGCACATTGAGTTTGAATACAACAAAAGCAAGTAAGACAAGAAAGATTCTATGAATAGGCTTTTTGTCAATTTCTTTTTGTTTGTTATGTTCTTCTTTAGGCTCGAGTAATCCAAGTGTGGCAGGATAATGAGATCTGTAATTTGAAAATTCTTGTTCCTGTGGTTGCTGGATTATGTTGAACTGTGGCTTCTAATCAGCAAAGGAGCCTTTCCAGTTGAATGTGGCTAAACCATTGGGAGCTAAATTATTTAGCTGTAGACTTGATTGAAATTTCTGCTATGTTTTGACTCGTTGGAAATTAAATTATGCAGGTATCATCTAAAAGACGTGATTATCGGAAAGATATACTTTCTTCTAGTAAGAATTAAGATAAAAAATATGGATCTTGAGATCAGGCGTCGAGAATCAACAGGATCAGGGGCCAATACACATGTTGAGACAGAGACGCTAGCTAAATTTGAGTTGATGGATGGAGCTCCTGTCAGAGGTATGTTCAGCATTCCTCCTGAAATTTCTTGTAATCTAACCTACATAACCACCGAGACAGTATGATGAATGTAGCGCAAACTACTACACTAGATTTACAAATTATCTATGTGAAGAGTTAGTTGAAAGTCTTTTGGCCAATGTTTCGACCTTTTTCAAGTAAATACCGACCAAGTTTTTAAATAATCTTTTTTCCCCCCTTCAAATTTACATATATTTTGATGACTTTCTGATCTTTGAGTTGGGACATATCCTTGTTTTTGTGTTTTTCAAAGCAATCTCATACAAGCATATGAATATTGTTTCAGGTGAATCAATTCCTATCAGATTGTTTCTTAGCCCTTATGAACTGACACCGACACATCGCAACATTAACAACAAATTTAGTGTGAAGTATTATTTGAACCTTGTTCTGGTTGATGAAGAGGATCGTCGCTATTTTAAGCAACAGGAAATTACAATATTCAGGCTGCAGGAAAGTTCTTAATCATGTTTTGATACTCAAATATTGTTTTATCCATTGAAAAGATAATAAATGATCAACTGTGACACTTAGCCTTGAAATTGTTGGAGAGGGTCTTGTTCTGTTGACCGGTCTAGATTGGTGTTTATTCTTGCTTGGTCACTCCTTGGTGGAATTATGTACATGGGTCACATCTGGGTGGTGGAATACCTGTGTTTGCTTTCATGGTTTAATCATAAAAAAAAAAAAAAATTGTCCTTCTTTAGCCAACAACCATTGTCGACGTTGACAGAGCTTGGCTCCTGCACCTTATATAACATTTTTTGCCCCTTCCAGGGGATTATCGAGAACAATTTCTGTTTATCATCGGGCTTGATATTTTGTTTGGAAATTTCTCGAAGAGTGGTTACACTTTTGTGCTTATTTGTACAAGTCTATGAAACATGTACAAGTACGTTCGTGCTTACTCGTGTTGTCTGGCTTTACCATGTTCCGGTACAAGGCATTGTTCGCAACTCAGTGCTTAAACTTGTTGCTTCATAGTTGGGTTCAGTACTTGTTTTGTTTGGGAATCTGAAAATGTAAAGTAAAAATAGAGCTACATGATCATATAATAGTATCATAGGATATTAGCAGGGTTTAGGGTTTTGGGGCTGTCAGCAATTTCTTGCTCTATTAGTAACTGATGATTACTTTGATTGTATTCTTTGAAACACAAAAGAGGCTATGAAGTACTTATGTTCCGGTAAAGATGATGGGCTTTTTTTTATTATTCTTTTCTTGAAAAAAAAAAAAAACCCAGATGCGTGCATTTCATTGAATGTGAGATTTAAAATTATTTTTCTTTTCTTCTCTCTTTTTTTTTCCTTCTAGTTTTTCCTTTTCAAGGAAAAAACAGAAAACATGTTCGTTAAGAATAGAGAAAGATAATTTCATTGAAAAAACAATTTAGGAAATATGTCTTACTATAATTATTATGAAAAAAAATCAAAACCATAATTTATAATAGTTTCTTTGATAATTTAATTATTAAATATTAATTTTATTTGGTTTTAAATTAAAAATGATCATGGCAAGGTTACTACTTGTTAAATAAAAAAGCAAAGAAATTTTTTTATATATTTATAACAAAGAATAGATTTATGACACTAATTAAAAATGATATTATAAAAGAAATTAATTTTAATATTTTATATTTATAAAAAGCACTCGTATATAAAATAAAAATATTTTATTATTCATCATTCTAGTTTTTTCTTTTTTCATTTGAAAAATAATAAAAATCATATAAAAATAAACCATAGAGGACTTATAAAATATGTTTTTCAAACTCAGTTACAAATTTGAAAAACTAAAAACCTTCTCACATTAAAAAAAACTTCAATTTCTCTATTTTCTTACTCTGATATTTTTAAAAAAATAAAATATTATTTTTCTTCTAAACAATATTTTGGCATGTATTTTCACAAGTGTTCTATTTCAATTTTATAGTGAGACTATATTAATTAGTAAAACACTAAAAAAGATGATGCTTTTTAGGTGCATTACTTCATAAAATATTATTTATTGTAATATTTTTTTTGATTTTTTTTCCTTTCTAAATCTATATTTTTTTATCATTTAACATTTAATTTATTGTGGTTTGTTTTTTATATAGTTATTTCAATTTTATAATCAGTATTGCGGGTTAGGTGAGTTAGTATGATTGACTTGTTTTTTTTTTAATTTTTTTTAATTTTATTCTTCAATAATGAGTTGTTTAAAAATTAAACTTTATGATTTGTTTTGATTTGCTTTTTATAAAGTTATGTTGGTATTATGACTCAAATCATGGATTTTGTTAGTTGACTTGGCTGTCTTTTTTTATATTGATTTTTTTTCAATTTAATACTTTAATATTGGATCGATTGAAAATTGAAATTTCTAAATTGTTTTGATTTATTTTCAATTGGATTATTCTGATTTTATAATCCAAGTTGTGGGTTTAATAAATTAATCTAAATTTACTCGAATTTTTTTTTAATTGATTTTTTAAAGTTGAATTGATTGAAAATTTAATTTCATAATTTATTTTATATTCAAATATTATCTTGCGAATAGAGATCATAAATTTAACATGTTAAATTAAACTCATCCAAGTTGCCGTTTAAAAATAAAAATTTTAAAAAATTAAGGCAACAAAACGAGTTAAGGAAGCTGCTGCGGAAGAGCTGAAAGCTTCTGTAAAATCTAAAGAACGGTATAACGATGAATTTGAAGCTGCAAGAATGGCAAAAACAATACAGTATAGGCCTGCACTTCTGTTTTGGGGGCAAAACACATCGCATGTATACCAAACCAAAGCATTTATTATCATCACAGCAACAAAGACAGCACACGAAAATCGTGTTATGTACACAGAATTAAATAAAAACCTAAGACCTTCTTGTTTCTCTATCTATCATCATCAATCCAGCGAAACAAGCTTGCCACTCCCCATGAATCATCTCTATGGACACACCCCCCCCTGTATAGGGAGGTAGAGGGTGGCTCATGGATCGATGAGGAAAATCTTTCCTTGGTAAAAAAAAATGCACACATTTCCACCTTAACTCCCTTTCTTTAAAACAAAACTACTACAACACAAGCAAAAAAGGCCTCAAACCAAGCTTCCTACGGACACACCCAATCAGCTGACCATTTTACAGAGAAGACATGAACAAAGCAAGCGGCCTTGGTAAGTAGGGGCAATGTGCTCTCTCACTGGTTCATCCAAACCGGATCACAATGCATGATATATCATCTTTACTCTTTCTTGCCAGTGCCTCAGTTGTCAAGCGCTTAGCTGCCGCTCTTGGATCCTTGATTGGTTTCACTAAATCAACTGCCTCCTGATTCTTCATGACCTGCAGAATATCACAGCAAACCAGTGGGTATACAGTAGTAATAGTTACTCTTAAATGTGGCATGACTCAGTATCATGGACGTTATGTGGAGTAGATTCAGGAACATAAAGTATTGCAGTTCCATTGCAATCCAGGACTCTCGTAACAGGAACCAAAGTAAACACGAGTGATTCAGCACATGCTTCTGCAATTCAACGACAAATATCTATATCCATATATATATGCTAGCGTACCACCAGCTAACTAGCTCATAATTTTCAGCCAAACAATTCAATAACAGAGAGGAAGCAAGCGGTATATGTTGTCGGAGTCAAGTTGCTGCATTTCTTACCACCATAAGTGAATTTTCATTAGTTTACAGTAATAAACACTCGGCTCTTACGTCATTCACAACTGGGAAAAGATCAGGGACAGAAGAATTTCAGTAGAAGGGCACACTGGTTTTGAGGACTCAAGTTCATGCTTAATGTATAAATTCAATAATAAAAGCAGCCCAACTACAAATTGAAATCAATCCCACCCTCGACATGCAGAAAGAAATTCCAAAAATACACTAAAATGGTCAGAATACACGGTAAAAGCTTCTCGATAAGTTTCTTAAAATTGGCAATTTTATTCTTAAATAAGCACAGCGTATCCAGTTGCTATCACAAGGATGCATACCTCAATATTAGAGTTCAATGTCAGCTAGGATTTAGTTTCATAGGATTTAGAGTTTGTAAGAGTTCTAATATTGTTTGAACTCTACAATATTAAGATTATTATCTATTAGAATTTTATCATTGTTAGGAGTTAGCTAATTGATTAGTTTTCATCTTAGTTGGATAAGAGTAAAAGTCTGTAAGGCTATATATATAGCCATCTTAAACATTCAGAATTACGAATAAGAAAACATATGAAAATAATAAAGTGAAAGTGTTAGCTGCTGTGTTTTTCTTAGAGCAAAACCAACATGAGTTTTGTTCAACATTACAGCAAGTGTTACAATAAGTGACTATAAGTATTATCATTTCACACACACTTGAAGAAAAAATTATGGAGTGGGATGCATGACAATGAAAAAATTAAAAAAACTACAAGTTATTAAGGTATTTTAATCACTGACCTTCCACAATCCGTCGCTCGCTAAGATAACAAAGTCCATAGTTGAGTCTATAGGCACATATCTTACATCAGGCTCTGAGCTTAAATGCGCTCTAAGGCTTTGATCCCCAAAAGCTCGTGCAACTGCAAGTTGGCCATTAACCCTGGGTACATCTCCTGAAGTAATTATTAGTTTGTTCAGTAAGAAGAATCACAGCAGAAAAGCAATTCTTTAAAGAAACTAGAATGGTGTGATAAGTTTATACTATGGAAATGGTAACCCAATTAACTATCTGCATTATAGTAGCTGAAGTAGTCTGCAGAAAGTTCCACCAAAAGACAGAGACTTGAAAGCCATCAAACGTGGGAAAAAAATGGCGATATGTTACCAGGAAAGGTTATGACAAAGCCACCCTGCTTCTCAATCCTTTTTCTTTCAGTGTGTGGCTCATGGTCCACTGTAAGTTGATTGGCGAAGCCTCCTACACACACAACAGCTCTAGAGTCACCAATGTTTGCGACCCATATGCCTTTGCCGTCGATAACAATTGCAGTGACAGCGGTAGAGCCCCCAGGGCCTAATTCCATGGAGTTCTCCAAAATGAAATGATTGGTGGAGCGATAAGCGTTCTTAATGGCAGTGGCAGGATCTTTCCAGAAATTGGGCTGCAAGTATCATCACAGGGAAAAAGATAAGAGCGAAAGGGTTGGTAATAACAATAGACATGGGACGGATGGAGGGAAGGACGGATGGACCTCGTCAAGGATGTTGTTGAAAAGATGATCTTTCAAATAACTAGGTACACGATTGCCAAGATGACCATCAAAGATGGCAAACAAACCAAGTTCATGATTCCTCTCTTTCCTGTATTCAGCGACATGGTAATCTTCCATGGCATGACCAGACTTGCCCTCGACCAAGTGGAAGCCATGGGACGATTTTTTAATGGAAGATTTACTTTTGCCTTTACCAGAAGAGTTTGGGGAGTATGAAGGATCGAGACAGGCACCACACTGCAATGAATCAATCACTGATCATCAAAATGTTTCTTTATTCCCATAACATCCCATCACAAAAGGCCAACAATCATTGTGGAATCGTGATCATACATCCATACATGTATGAGTGTGTTAACAGCTGATTGAGAAACTAAAAACAAAGAAAGAGAAGCTTTCCGGAAGGAATTCGATCGGTAAAATCCATAATACAAAGATGGGTTCAATTGATTGAAAGAATAACAAATAATAAATAAAGAAGAGGGAGCAGTATTTGATGGGATAAAAAGAAGTAGCTAGTAAAAGAGGGAGTGAAAAGGTAGATGATACGATACCATAAACTTGTGAAAGAGGCAGGTGGTGAAGTGAGAAGCACCTGCTTCTACTGCGACCGATTGTCTACTCATGTTATCTATACTTGTCTCTCTCAATCTCTGTCACTCAAGATTGATGATTTGATATGGTCATCTTCCTCCTGCTCCTAGTAAGACGAGCATCTCTTCTACAGATACATGCACGCGCATGTATGCAGCGAGGGAAAGAAAAGAAGAGGGGAAGGTTGGGCCTGAGATTCTTGTGCAAACAACTACCACAGAAATCCAATCCAAGACTCTGTCTGGATCAGGAGGAGTCAGAACGCAGCGACTCTTCGTTAATCCCCAGCGCTCAGATGAGGTCTGAAACCTGATAGATGGAAAGAAGAGAAGAGAAGAGGAATGGTTGCCCTTGTTTCTCTCGCGTTTACCAAAATGAACCTAAATTTATTCTCCGTCAGTCCACCATGCGGGCGTCAAACAAAACAAACAGTTAAAAAGAGGATTGTCTTACTTACTATTGTCAGATAAACCATGTCCGAAAGACTAATAAGCTCCATACATACTTAATATCGAAATTTTACATAACATCATACGTCTTGTTCAAATAAAGACGGCAGCAGCAGCAGCTAGCAGCATTGCCTTTCACATCTCATCCTCTTTTCCCTTTTCATTTTAAAATACAAAAAAATAAAAAAAACTATGCGCTTGGTGAGTGCTTCATGGTTGCATTGCAGTTTCCTCCTGAGGGATGGTGTGCCGCACGCGGTTTCTCAATTGCTGATCTTTAATTGTTCTTTCTAACCGCCGATCCATTCTATTTTACCCTCTCTGTACATCCTCTATTTCTAACCACCGTAATTTGAAGAGCGTGGGTGGGGCGATCCGTCCATAGTCCACCTCTTGAACTCACCTTTTTCGTTTTCTTCCTTTCCTTCCTTCCTCGAACCTTCCCACCACAATGACACCTTCCGTGCACCTCTCCCCACCCTGAAAGTACATTGAAACTGCAACTCGGAAACCTAAATTATTACCCCTTTTTTCTATTATTTATTCTCAGTTGACTTTGACTCTTCTGCTCCTTTCCATTCTACTTTGACCAACCTTCAATGTTCCCCTCTTTTTTCTTTTCTTTTTTTCTGTCTTCGAAGTGGGTGAGGTTTTTATTTGATATTTTTTATTTAAAAATATATTAAAATAATATTTTTTTTAATATTAACATGTTAAAATCATCAAAAATAAATTAATTTAAAATATTTTTTAAAAAATATATATATAATTAAACCGCTGCCAGACACCCTCCATTAATTCTAAGAAGTAACAGGTCTCATGTCGTGCTCTTTACTCTTTTTAATAAGACTTTACAAACTCAAGGTTATAATTCAACTTATTAAATTTTAAATTTATTTTTTTAAAAATAATTAGTTCGAGTTTTATAAAATTTAAGGTCATTAAAAATTTACATAATTATTAATTTTAAAATTTTTAAAATTAATTGAGATATGCACAAACTTATCCAAATACCTACATTAATAATAATAATAAAAACTTTACAGAGTCCATGATTTATTATTATTAATTTCAAATTTGTATCCATGTTATATACCGCAGAACCTGTAAGCCAGCTGCTACTTCTACTCCTACACTTGTAATCACGCAATATTGTTAGCCCGTGTTATGCCGCCATCAAATTAATTTCTTTAACAAAATAATTTATCCAAGTATGGATAAAATATTTTCTAATAAAAAAGTTTTAATTATAAATTTAAAATATGATATATTAATTTGCTTTCTATATCATATATTGAATCAATTTTGTTTATGAGATATGGATAACTCTATAAAAAATAAATTATAAATATTAATTTTTAATCAAAAAAATATTGAAAGGTCAAATTAAAATAAATAAATAAATAAATTATTTGAGTTAATCTGAATTAACCTGTTAAACCCCCAACTTAAGTCCCGATATCATAATAACCCTATAGTAAATAAATAATTTTTTTTATAAAACTCAATTTTTAATCAAATCAATGTTAAAGGATAAAATAAAAAAAATAAAAAAGCAGTCAAAATCAACCCAGACTAATTTGTTAAACCCACGACCTGAATCATGAGGAAATGATAGCTTCATAAAAAACAAATAAAAAGATAAAAAAAACTTTTTAAAAGAAATCAATGAGACCGGGATAACTCCACAAAAATAAAATTTTAAAAAATTACAATGTTCAATTTCCAAATAATCTAATATTGAAAGATGAAATTGAAAAAAAAAACTAAATAAAAAAAGACTAAGTTGTTAGAGGGTAAAATTAAAAAAAAAAAAAACATATTCAATTAAAAAATGACCCAAAAAATGACCCAAAAAATGAATAAAATCAACTCGAATCAACTTGCTAAACTCGTGATCTAGGTCATGAAACCGAGATAACTTCATGGAAAACAAATAAAAAAAATTACAAAGACCAATTTAAAAAATATTCAATAAAAAAAGACAAGAAAATAAACAAAGCCAACTCAGGTCAACTTGTCAAACATATGACCCGAGTCATCAGATTATGATAATCCTGTAGAAAGAAAATATAAAAAATCACAAAGCCTAATTTTCAACTAAAACAATGTTAAAAGATGAAATTAGAAAAACTAATTATTAAAAAAAATAGCAAAAAAAAACTCAAGTCAACTTGTTATACCTACAACGTGAATCATGAGATCAAGATAAATATTTTTAATTAGAAAAATAAATCAATTTGAAAAAAAAATGAAGTTGCAATTTCAACAGATTCATTATTGAATGTTAAAATCGAGAGAAAAAACTAAATTTATGAGTATGATATATAACCTAACAGGGGAAAAAATAAAAGGCATAATTTCCAAAACAAAATAATATTAAAAGATAAAATTAAAAAAAA
>Ga0325402_1006112_pt1 | contig 11364 bp, 4 predicted proteins | sample PopdelMetagenome_22_FD_207212 | JGI IMG/M metagenome (GOLD analysis project Ga0325402, IMG submission 207212) | Populus deltoides microbial communities from Bellville, Georgia, United States - Xylem-PdKOR-R3 | ecosystem: Host-associated > Plants > Phyllosphere > Stem > Wood/Secondary xylem...
TTTCCCACGCCTTTCACTTTCCCATCTTTAATATATTATATTATATACTAAAAATTAAATGAAACGCTAAATTGTTTTTTTAATGAATTTTTTTGTTTGATTCCGAGTTTGATCGGTTAGCATGGTTTGACGAGTTAACTCGAATTTTTTTTCCTTTTTAATTAATTTTTTTTATTTAGTTTAGTTTGTTAATGTTAAATTTATTTATATTTAATTATCAGACTTTCATGACACGTTTTCCGGACTTGACGGGTTAACTTGGTTTGATGGGTTAACCCAGTTAATTCTGGGTAAACCCGTCAATTTTTTTTTCTATTTAGTTATCAAACTTTCATGACTCGAATCCTAAGTTTGACGGGTTAACCTGGTTTGAAGGGTTAACCCAGTTAATTCAGATTTTTTTCTTTTTTTTCATTATTTTTTCCTTCCTATTGGTTTATCACACTTTTATGACACGACCTTATAGCCAGACTCACATCCAATGCTCTTGGGTCTGGTGTTGCAGCGAGGCTCATTTAAACTCAAGTCATGTAAGTTTAATGTTATTATTAATATTATAAATAGTATTCTTGGGTCAAGCGTTGCAGCTAGACCCAAGGTTTTTGGATATATATTTGCAGAAAGACCTAACATTCTTAGATCTTAGTTTTTTTTTATATGTTTTATGCAAGAAAAAAAATTTAACCCATGGCGTATGACTTTGTTTTTTTTTTCCCTTTTCTTTTCCTTGTTAAGCCTTTTACCGTGAACTGCACGGTGCAATCCACAATGAAAAAGCTTATGCTTTTAGTTTATTTTTTTTTTGTCTATAGTTTCTTGATATTAAATTTTTTCTGTTTAATTATTAGACTTTCATGACACGGATCCCAGGTTTAATGGTTTAACCCAGTTGATTCAGATTTTTTTTCTTTTTCTTCAATAGTTTTTTTTCTTCCTGTATGTTTTTTTCTCTTTGCTTTTTCCTTTTTAATTAATCTTTTTTTTAATTTAGTTCATTACTATTAAATCTTTTTTCTATTTAGTTATCACACTTTCATGACACGAATCCCAGGTTTGACGGGTTAACTTGATTTGGCGAGTTAACTCAGCTGATTCAGATTTTTTTCTTTTTTCTTATTAGTTTTTTTCTTCTGATTTCATCTTTTAATATTGTATGTAGTCCACAGTGAAAAGGTTGATGCCTTTAATTTTTTTTTAAATTTTTTTTCTTTTTATACCTTTCATTGTGAACTGCACAGTGCAGTTCACGGTGAAAAGGATGACGACTTCCTTTTTTTAATTAATTTTTTAATTTAGTTTGTTGATATTAAATGTTTTTCTATTTAGTTATCAAACTTTCATGACACGAATCTTAGGTTTGACGGGTTAACCGAGTTAATTTAGATTATTTTTTCTTTTTCTTCATTAGTTTTTTTCATCTTATAGTTTTTTTCTTATGTTATTTTTTCTTTTGAATTAATATTATTTTATTTAATTTAGTTCATTAATATGATTTTTTTTCTATTTAGTTATTGGTTGATGCATTTTTTCTATTTAGTTATCTTAGGTTTGGCTAATTGAAGAATTTTTTTTTCTTTTTGCTTTTTTTTTGTTTGTATGCCTTTGATTGTGGATTGCACAGTGCAATCCACAGTGAAAAAACTGATGCCTTTTGTTTGTCTTGGTTTTTTTCCTTTTTAAGTAATTTTTTTCGTTTAATTTAGTTTGTTATTGTTCAATTTTTTTCTATTCAGTTATCAAACTTTCATGATACGGATTCCGGGTTTGACGGGTTAATCTGGTTTGACGAGTTAGCCCAATTAATTCTGGGTAACCCGTCAATTTTTTTTTCTATTTAGTTATAAAACTTTCACAACACGAATCCAAGGTTTGACAAGTTAACCTGCTTTGAAGGGTTAACCCAATTAATTCAGATTTTTTTCCCTTTTCTTCATTAGTTTTATTCTTTCTGTTGTTTTTTTTTCTTTGTTTTTTTTCTATTTAATTATCACACTTTTATGACACGACCTTGCAGCCAGACCTACATCCAAGACTATTGGATCTGGTATTGCAGCCACACCCACTTAAACTTGGGTCATGCAAGTTTAATGTTATTATTAATATTATAAATATTACTCTTAGGTCAGACGTTGTAGTCAAACCCAAGACTCTTGTGTATAGCTTTGCAAAAAGACCTAACACTTTTAAATCTTAGTTTTTTTTTTATATTTTTTATGCAAAAAAAAATGACCCGCAGCATCGCGCGGGTCATGTAACTAGTTTATAGTAAATTGTGTATGGCTCTCTTCTTGGACTATTTGGCACTACAATAGGCCTTCTTTCTTTTTTTCTTTTTTTAAAAAATGTAACAATTTTATCACCTAGATAAAACTTGTCCTACCCGAACATTGCGACGACTAATTAAAAATAATCTCTTGATTGAAAAAGAAATATATATCTGATATCTTGTTCTTTTAGGGAAAAATATCTTGTTCAAGGAGTCGCCACCTAATATTATGGTCACTAGGAACCCTAACTGGTCAACATAGATTTTATGGTACGAGACTGGTTACGCAAAAGGAAAGATGTTATCACCCCTTAAACGTCCTATCTAAGGCAAGCTGCATTGCTGGTTTTGTCTAAAATTGCTAAGAATTTGTTCTCCTTTTTCTCTTTTTTTATTCTTCCTTTCATGTTTCTGACTTTGGTGTCAGTGAACAATTCCTACGAATATTTCTAACTCTGACGTTGGTAAATATCACACAAATCCAAAAAAATACGATACTCCCAACTCTGGCGTCAGTGAATATTTTCGCAAAAAATGAATTTGAAGAAGAAATTTTGTATGTCATTTTTTTCTTGTTTATCCTTTATTATTATTTGCCCTTTTTAGATGAAAGTAAAAACAATATTGCATGACATATTTGCATTTAACAGTAATAGTCCACATATTGAGCACATCTACAAAAAATACAAACATAAAGAAAAAAATAAAATAAAGTGCGTGGGGCCCACAAATAAATCAACGAAGGCCCCAAATATTTTTGAAATTTTCTGTTATCGAAAAGAGGTTTGTTTGGTCAAATATTAAATTAGAATGAGCATAAAAATTATGGCCAAGGCATAAGGGTATGTTTTGCCAAGCACACCCTTAGCAAACACAATTTGGGTCGACTAAGCCTAAAACCTAGACCCGGCTCACTCTTTTTTTTTTGGGCTGGATCTAGCCCAGCTATGTATGCAAGGTTCACACATGCATGCAACAGTAACCAATTAATTATTTTAGCAAGCAAGGAAGGAAACTTACCTAGGGGTGCGGTTGCTGGAGGCGAAGTCAAGGGAGACTAGGCTAAAAAAATAAGGTTGAGGGGGGCAGCGACTAGTATAGGGTTCGCCTCCCTTTTTTTTATTTAAAATTTTTTTTTATGTTTCTCTTTTAGAGTTTTTGGTAATGACCTCCTCTTAGGGTCTTTTCTTTTAGGGTTTCTCTCTAATCGTCCTCTTTTGCATTACTGAGGTTTGTATTTATAGTATCAGTCCCTTCGAGTATGAGAAACAAAGTTTCAATCAAACTCATATTTTTTTTAAGTTTGAATTTGATTAAGAATCAAATTTGAAAGCGGATAACTATCATTATCTTGAAGATAAGTATTATCTTGAAGATAAAAATAGAATGACAAAAATATATTGTAGTCCCTAGTTTTCACGCGAGTTGACAAATCATCTTTTTCATCGAAATAAATCTCTAATCTTTTAATTTTACATTTTAAACCCTATAAAAATAAATTAAAAAGCCAATGGGCCAAAATTGAATTCCAACAAAACCAATGAACATTAATTTCAAAGGGTTATCATTTTTTCAACTGTCATGGTTGTTTCAACATAGCTCAGCAGCTAAATTCTCCAGCACCACTCATCCCAAAAAATATGGTAACTATTGCCAGGTTAGGAACAGAAAGTAAATTATGAGCTTGTCCATGTTCAGGCCATTCCAATCCTTGTAAATTGCGGTAGGGAGGGGAAATGAAGAAAATAAACAGTTGCTTGAGGAGAAGGAAACAATCTTTTCATAATTATGAGTTTCAAATCACAAAATATGACAACAGAATGGATGATGGGATCACCACGATTAAATATACTTGTGAAGAAAAGAAAAAACTTGTCAATGGAAGTATGAATACATGTACAAGGACGCCATTCATACCTTTCTAATTCAAGATATAGCAGCTGTTCGAATTCCTCATCCATCTTGAAGTGCACATAGCCATGTACCTGGTTCCTGTCAACAGCTTGGACCCCCGAGGGAGGCCGAAATTGTGCCAACACTTGGTCGTGGAGATAAATGCCCTGTTCAAACTGCAAAAGGTGTCATGCTCCGTCATTCAAGTGGAGGGTCATTTTTATGTTCATAGCTGCTAATTCGGCAGCTAAATATCTAAAGACATAAGGCATTGCAACAGTTTCTATCCCTTTGCTTGTTTGGCATGCATGGCATACCACTTTTTTGGGAGCCTTCACAGGAGGTAATCCACCAATATCACGCACTATTCGCCTTTGTGGTTGGTAATGTGTCGTTAGGATGCTCCCACATATAGAACATACATCAGCAATGTGATAATCAGAGCAAGTATGGAGCCTATCATGCAACAAGTATGCAGCTCCGTGGGCAAGCATTGAATCTCGTTCCATTTCTCCAAAACGAATACCTCCACCACGCTTTCTTCCTTTAATAGGCTGTCTGGTAATCTGGTCGACCGGACCAGTTGACCGGACCTGCATAACAATTGGAAAATCATGAGATTTGAGAAATTTAGAAACATCATAATTTATGAAGTAAATTAAGCCAAAAAAAAGCATAAAACCAAGTAAAATTCTGCTTCCAGATAGAAAGCATAAAACAGTCACAGATACATTTAATCAGAATTCACTATCAAATCAGTTAATTATCCTGTTCAAAAGATTCGAATCTGATTCAAGTCCAAATCAGGTTATAACCAGATCCATTGACAGCCCTGCATGGTTCAAGGAATTCCAGGTAAACAACTGGTCAAGTGCTTTAACCAACTCTTCTAAGCCAGAAGCACCTGCATCAGGCAAGTATCATGGCGAACTATGATAGAGTACAGAATTTATGGCACAGAACACATATGAATGAAAAAATGATAGGCCATGACAACAAAAAAAAACGAACCCATACATTAAAATGGTGACCGTTTGAATATATCAAAACAGGAAGTATATCTATCTAAATGCATGATTCCAAACATGGATTTTCTTATCACTTTTTTAGCTTGTAAGTCGGTAGGTGAAAACCAAGCAAATAGTGTTACAAAGAAGTACATGTGCCAAATCATTCATGATGAATGCCAAGCAAGAAAATTGATTCATAGGAAACCAAGTACTTTGTATTTGTATCTATCTAGACTACCATTCAACAAGAAAATCTGAAATAAGATCTAACCTGAAATTTGTCTGAAACCATGTGGCGAAGGCGCTGATAATAAACAGGCCCAATAAAAATTTCACATGTGAGTTCTGTTCCATAAACCCCACTGTACAAAACCTCCACGCCGTGATGATTAAAGCCCTTAGATTTTAGCATCTTGCCAAGTTCATCAACAAGTGATTCAGGTTCTGATTTGGCCTCTCCTGCATTAGATGCCCTCACTGTACTAGCAAATGGTGTAGCATCTACAAAGTTTCCATTTAAGCTACCTCCCTGAGACCAGAAATATTAAGCAACCATCAATCATTTGTTTTTTTGTTTTTTCCAAACAGTTGCTAACCATCCATATGCTAATCTATTTTTCAAATTCACAAATAATTCCTGTTTTTATTGAAAGGGAAAAGAAGTAACAGAAAAAGTTTGGACTTTATACCAATGGAAAACATAATTCTAGATAGCATATCCTCACAGTATCCTTTTCATATCCAGGATATCATCAGCAGATGAGTCTGAGTCACAGGGTGGCTTTACTTTTGAGCATTATCAAACTAGAGTTTGCAAAAACTGAAAATTTGCAACACTTCAAGTAAGGGTTTCGGTATTATTTTTACCTTGGCAGCAAGGGATTCCAAAAGCATTGCAATTGTCATTCTTGAAGGAAAAGCATGGGGATTGATAATCAGATCAGGACGCATCCCAGTAACTCCAGAAAATGGCATATCAATATCTGGCCATAACTGGGAGCAAACACCCTTCTGTCCATGCCTACTGCTAAACTTATCACCAATGATAGGGTTTCTAGGATGACGAAAACGAATATTCACCTGATCAAGAAGAGGAAAGGAAATATAAGCCAAGAACATACATAACTGCAGCAGTATAAAAGTGCTATCTAATTTAATCTCAAGTGTATAGGTGAATATTGAACCTCTCAGCTAGTATAGGTATGCATCTGCAGAGAGATTTCCTAAGGCCTTAAATAAACACATGCGCTACTAAGAGGAGAGGCAGAATTGGACAACAACTAGCATTATAAAGTAGCTGTTCTTTACTTTGATGGCACCTACTGTATTTTGCAATTTTGTTACACAGCAGAAATGCCCCATCCCTCTCTCCATATCATTCGAGTCGATTACAGCTAAAGCCCTCAACCTCTTCATAGCTTACTTAAAGGGGAAGAAATTATTCAGCATATTATATTGGAAGTAGGGTGATCGGTTATGCTTCCCACAGATAGCAGATAAAATCGAATGAGACCAAACACAATTGACTGAGAGAGACTTAAGAGGCAGTATTGTAGTTTAAGCAGACAGAGAGCATACCAAATATCAAAACAAACAATATTTTTCTGACGAGCTTCGTATTCAAAAAAACATACCTTCCTAGTGACCAAGGACTGATCCTTTGATATAATCCTTACATGGAATTCATTAAGGCCACTACTAATATCTTACCTACATGTCTTGAGCTAATTGAAAGAATGCCTTCCAACACATAACTCGGAGACGGTGTGAAACCCCACAAACAGATAATGATACACTTGAGAACAGCATGCACCTCGTATTCCCTCTAGTATTTAAAGGAAAATTGTCCATGAACAAATTCAAATGAGCTGAACTCAGATTTCCATTACCCTCTGTTAAAGTTTCCTTGTATTTGATGAAACCTCTTTTACCTTTTTTTTTAAAATTAGAAAATAAATACTTCATTAAGGGAAAATGTATTAAACAAAGAATAAGACATCCTTCTATAAATGGCAAACAAAGGAAAAAAAAAAGGTAAATGTATTTGCCCAGAAGCCCAGCAACTACTCCATCAAACATCCATACACTCAACATCAGTACAAGTTAAAAAGCCTAAATCCCTTCTTTATCTAGACCCTAAAATTGTCAATTTTCCAAGCTGTAATCTTATGTCAGGACAATCAGTTTGGATATCCTAAAGATGTCAAGGTGCTAAACTTCAAAATCTTGCAGGACAAAACTCTTCCTCTTCTTAGCATATATAATTCTTTTAGCAGCGTCTCTTTAGCACATATACAAAGACATGGAAGAGTGAAACTGCTCCAGTTCGTTTTCTAACTTGTAGGAGAAAGGTCATTCTCAACCTTTCCTCGTTTATATCCTTTTCCTTTCACTCATCCATAGTTTTACATAGCAAACACTACATAGCATAATGACCATTATTTAACAGAATCAGTCGCTGCTATTATTGTTTTTCACCGTGAAACATGCTATAATGCTGTTTCACACCAATAACAGCAATAGCATTGTTATATAATGGTAACAGCTGTTATTCACCTATAACGCCGTTGTAAGAAAAGAGGAGCTGAAGAAAATAATTGTTGTCCTGGATTTTGCATACATGACAGAGGAGGAGGGAAAGAAAGAAAAGGGAAAGGCGATTAAAAGTCTTGGAGAGAAGGATGGAATGCTATTAATTAAATTGTATTAGTTTGCTCCTAGAAACTTGTGTAGTGGTGTTGTGTTTCTGAGTCTCTGGCAACAAAGAGAGAAAGAGAGGAGAATTGTTCGTTGTCAAGTGAAGTTCATTTACGAGATATTTTTTATATAGTTTCTTGTGATATGGACCTTGTGCTTGGAAATAATAACAGGGGTTGGTTGGACTATAATGAGCTTTATAAATTATAACAGTGATATTTCATTCTTTTACAAAGCCACCAACTCTAACTCTATAATTTTTAAATTGTTAATGTTTAGCATGAGTATTGTTAATATTAACTGAATTAAGGTTGAATTATTATACTTGAGTAGCAATATTGTTAAAATGTGTGAATTCTTATAATGACTAACAGTTGTTAATGCATTCACGACAATGGTGCCCACAACTGTATTTTACACCCATTATATGGTTTCTGTTGGCATGCATAAAAAATATTAAATATCAGATAACTGTCTATTCAAGTTTAGTTATGCATCTGCAAACAAAATGATCACCCAAACATCTGCGGAGTTTCTACCATTTATAGGGATCAATATGCTTGTCTCTCAACCTATATCACAGGCATATATGGACCAGATGAAGGGATATACACATACCTTCTGAAGGTGCTTCTTGCTTTTCGTATCAACAGCGACATAGTCAACAATAGCAGGCTCTGAACCTTTTCGATACTTGGGTTTTGATGTATTCGTTATGTCATTATAAATGCTACAATATGGCTCATTCGGATTTATTATCTGAACGCCAATCAGGGAGATGGTCATTATAAAATACAGAAAAGATAACAAAGAGAGACACCACGGGGGGGTTTAGAATATAAGGGGCCAACCTGACCAACATATGGAAGTCCATCTGAATCAATCAAGGAATGCGATGACCTATCAGTGTTACTCCTCCTAAATCTTCTGTGGGATCGATCTGACCTGCTGCCCTCATCAGATAAATCGATAGTTTCTGTCTGTCAAAAAAACCATTGATATAGTGAACACAAGATACAAGATAGAATAATGTCCAGATAAGCATTAACTTTGACTATTCATTGAAATTTATAATAGGAAAGGATATAATAACTCTCCTCATGCACATTCACATTGAAAAAGTGTTTTTGTTACACATCAATGCATGCTTTTCTCTATCAAATGCTGCACTTCACATGAAAATGCATAATGACCACAGGTGTAAAACAATCTAAAGTGTTAAAACTTAAATAAAGTGTGGCTTGATTTGCTGCTCAATTGAGCTCGTTCATAACACAGGGGCACTTTGGACTTCACATTGACATTCAATGTTTTTTCTTACTGGAACATGGTTGTTTTAGATGATACAAAGCTGCATCCCTATCCTCATCAGGTAAAGCGTAGTTAGAGACACAAAGCTGTTTGTTTGAATATATTATTTTTAAGATGGTCAGCGTTTTCAATTATATTGCTTATAAAATTTTATTTCAACGTCTGTTCATATGACACAAGCCTGTTGATCTTTGTCCATGTTCAGGCACAAAAGTAAAACGTTGTTAGAAATTTTGAAATATTTTTTGCCTACTAGTTCCAGTATTGACCATCAAGCTCCAGCCAGCTGATCCAAGCAAATACACACACACACACATGGAATGAGTCACAATTGAGCAAAGATGCTAAAGACAGCTCATCCTTGTATTCCACTTGGATTGGTTTCACAGCTATGAGTTTCCACTAAGTTTCTAGAGAAATAAATAGATAGCAAACTCTTAAGCTCAACAAACTGAAATAGCACCATTTCAGATAAACAAACAATTTTACATATCTGGAGCATAAAAAGAGACAACCTAACTAATGGACACAGTAAAGCAAACTAGCTTAACAATGATTTACAATTATTACTAACATTACAGCATCCGCTCTTACAAATAATGAAGTAGACTGCTTATGGAGAAGCAAAGCCCATTTGACTAGTTCATTATAAAGCTGTCTAATATGACATCCTACATGCTTGGAATAGTGTTTTCCCTTCTAGAACAAGTTCCTAGAAAGCAATATATTATAATCTGCCTAAAGTATATTGCAATTATTAAAATGAGGTCCTGTGGCCGTCAGCACCATGCTGGATGATGATGGCGGTCGAACAAGAGAAAAACACAGATTAACATAAAAATACCACATAAAACAAAAATAAAATCAATTAATGAAGTAGCTTAAGTAGCAAGAAATACATATAGACCAAAGTATAAAAGGGTGATGACTTATTCGTCATGATATCAAACCTGGTATATTTGTCCATGAAACATGCCACGATCTACAGAGGACTTGTTCAAGATCATGGCATCCTCCATATCATATCTGCATAACATAGAGCATTTGGACTAAAAATGGCAAAGAAATAAAAATGCAATTGGAATTTCCATATGCTAGATTGATTAAGTTGTACTTGTCTAATAATCTACCCTGTATATGCAAGCACTGCAACAATAGCATTTGTCCCTGTTGGATGCTCATCGATGCTATATTTCGTGTACGCTCCTGTACGTACAATGGGAGTTTGAGGAGTCTGCATATACCAAAAGTATTTCCATTACAACACCATAAGGTAGTAAGAAGAATAAATATACATGATATGAAATTCAATTAATGGAACCATCATATCATTTACAATGACAAACTTTCCTAGCACAAGAATGTAACGAAAGGCTGCCAGCACTTGAGCCAAAAGCCAGGGGAAGGTTTGTATAAGAAATTTATTTTAGGTCAGACTTCTAACCCTAGACCACCACCCAGCTTATGATCAATTCGATTCTTGATAAAGACTAGATCATAAGCTTTTTCAGAAGTACAGATAAGAGCAACTTTTCTAAAAATCTTTTGCAGATTGGAGCATATTGAATACCTTTTTTGCAATATGTAGTGAACAGAGGCCATCACTAATACAGCAGCTGGACTTGCTGCTGAGGCACTCTTGTGGACATGGAAGGCGGAATGAGGCAAAAAGTCAACGGTTGTGCCATTATAATGCAGTGCTATTTAAGGAGGAATTTAAAATTATCAAGAATAAACTTGAATTCAGGATGCCGTTATGGAATTATAATAATTTTTCCAGCTTCTTAAACTAGAGAGCAGTTAGATGATATTATAAGTGATGTTGGGAAGCTATTCTATTTTTGCCTTTTCCATTTTGGCAGACAACTTCTTTCCTTTTTTGTCATTTTATATTCCGCCTCACTTAATATAAATTTTCTTTTTTATCATAAAGATAAAATATAAACAAGCTAGCTTTCCCCCAATGAAGTCATTGATAAATAAGGAAAAAGAGAAAAGAACGTGAATCATACCTGAAGATGGTATATCTTCTGATCAGCACGGAAGCGGAGAGATTGTAAAGAGAAAGCCATTGTTTGTTTAGCCATCTACAATAAGCATTAAAAGAACTGAAATGTTAAAGATAAAGTACATAAGACAGTAATAAAATGTTGTTAAACTAAACATACTGGACTAGTATAAATAAAA
>Ga0325402_1006113_pt1 | contig 11364 bp, 12 predicted proteins | sample PopdelMetagenome_22_FD_207212 | JGI IMG/M metagenome (GOLD analysis project Ga0325402, IMG submission 207212) | Populus deltoides microbial communities from Bellville, Georgia, United States - Xylem-PdKOR-R3 | ecosystem: Host-associated > Plants > Phyllosphere > Stem > Wood/Secondary xylem...
ATCGATAAAACAGAATAAGCATTCAAAATTTTAGTGACCGTTTAGCGCCACCGGCTTACCAGAAATAGATATTTACGCGCTATGAATTGCTTGTCCTCCACCCCTCCCCTCATTCTAATTTCTCCTTTGCTACAATTAGATTTTAATTGCTTTTGTTTTTTGTTTCTCTCACTGCTAATTCCTTTTTTCTTTCTTTCTTCTCGTTACCATCATCGTCATCTCTTAATCTGCTATCTCTCTCACCCCGTTTGTTTTCTGATTGTGTTTCTTGTTCTCTCTGTGAACCATGGATTCTTCTTCTTCTTCGACCACTACTAGAATATTTCATCCTCGAAGCGCACTTCGAGAAAACCTTCAACGGAAAAAATCGTATGAAAATGTGAGTCTACAAAACTATATATGAAGGATTTAATTATGCGGTTCCTTTTCTTTTGTTTAATTTCACTGATTATTGCAGTTGTGTTGTTTTGTGTCTCTCAATTAATTGTTTAGGTGATTTGAGAATTAGGGTTAGGGTTTTCTTTTTCTTTTTTGTGTGTGATTCTGTATGTGGGTTTCTTTGTGCCTATCTGTTTGATGAATTGCTTCGGAGAAAGAAGGGATTCTGGGTTTAATTGATTTGTTTTGTTATTCTTATTAAGTCGAAGATTACTAAACCTTACAGTTTCAAATGATTATATTCTTTTTGGGTTCTAATTCAGATTTTCTTGTTCTGGACAGTTGGATCGATTTATACCAAATAGGTCAGCTATGGACATGGATTTTGCGCATTACATGCTCACTGAAGGGAGGAAAGCCAAGGAAAGCCCACCTTCACAATCGCTATACCAGAAGCTTTTGGCAGAGGCGTTCAATATGAACGGAAGGCGAATTTTAGCCTTCAAGAACAAACCACCCACCCTGGTGGACCCTATCCCGTTGTTTTCATCATCATCAGTTCATTCTTCTAAACCTGTCAAGCCCCAGCGGCACATTCCTCAGGTTCATGCATGTTCTCATCTTTTTAATGCTTTAGAATCACGGGCTTGGCTTTCAATAGCATAAGTTGATAGGGATTTTTTTATAGTTTACAGATGTAGTTGCTGATTGTTTCTGTTATTTGTGATATCCCGTCTTTGACTAATTTTGTGTCTAAATTGATTGAATGTTTGGAATTGATTTTGCAGAGACCAGAAATGACATTGGATGCCCCTGACATAGTGGATGATTTCTACTTGAATTTGTTAGATTGGGGCATCAATAATGTACTTGCAATAGCTCTTGGGACAACCGTGTATCTTTGGAACGCTTCAAACAGTTCTATCTCAGAAGTAGTCACTGTTGACGAGGAAGATGGTCCTGTCACTAGCATTAGCTGGGCACCTGATGGACGTCACCTTGCTGTAGGCTTGGACAACTCTAATGTCCAGCTATGGGACTCTGAAACTAATCAAATGGTTTGTACACTCCCATTTGTTTTGGAAGTCATTTATTTCTTTTTTAGTTGTGATATAATCTGCCTGATAATTTCTTATTAACGTGTCATTGGTGCAGCTAAGAACACTCCGAGGAGGTCATCGATTGCGAGTGACGTCACTGGCCTGGAATCATCACTTACTTACAACTGGAGGAAAAGATGCTAAAGTCATCAATAATGATGTGAGAATAAGAGAACACATTGTTGAATCATATGAGGGACACCGACAGGAAGTTTGTGGATTGAAATGGTCAGCTTCAGGCCAGCAATTAGCAAGTGGAGGGAATGATAACCTTCTTTTCATATGGGATAGATTTATGGCCTCTTCCAATTCACCAAGGCATTGGCTTCACAAGCTCGAGGACCACACAGCAGCTGTGAAAGCCCTTGCTTGGTGTCCCTTTCAGAGCAATCTGCTAGCCTCGGGTGGAGGTGGGAATGATAGGCACATTAAATTTTGGAACACCCAGACTGGCACATGCTTGAACTCAGTGGACACCGGCTCACAGGTTTGCGCTCTTCAGTGGAACAAGCATGAGCGGGAATTGCTTAGCTCTCATGGATTTACAGAGAACCAACTCATTCTATGGAAATATCCATCGATGGTAAAGATGGCAGAGCTCAGTGGTCACACTTCTCCAGTCCTCTTTATGACTCAGGTATTGATAATGAACTGATTTTAAATCATAGATTTCTATAAAAATTTATGTTGCCTGTTAGAGTATAAAACTATGATCATATTAATTTATAACCTTCTTCATTGCTGTTATTTTTTTTTCAGAGCCCAGATGGATACACAGTGGCATCTGCAGCAGGTGATGAAACATTGAGATTTTGGAATGTGTTTGGGAATCCAAAAGCGGCTAAACCTGCACCAAAGGCAATTGCTGAACCATTTGCTAATGTATCCCACTTCCGCTAACATCATGCAAAAGCAACAATGATTCATTGTAAGTTGTAGCTGGCAGACAATTTCTTATTGGGTTGAGGATGGTTAACTGCAATATCTTGTAGACGTACTTTTCTTTTTGCCACTAATCATAAGAGAGAAGTCAAACTAACAGTACATCAAAGACAGAGCAAAATCTGAGTTACAGAGCGAGTTGGTCGCCCATGTAGTAGTAAATGCAGCGATTTTGTCATATGGGGCATGTACAGCCATGGTTGCAATTACATGATAGGGCACATAGATGTAATGTCTTAATACATAATGTATATTCTTTTTAGAGTAATAAAACAAAATTACGAGATACTTTTCTTACGTGCAGGACACGTGCCGCCAGTGTGATCATGTATTTTCCCTTTTTAATTTTATATTTGCTGCGGAACTTGTGGTTTTCCAAATGGTTTGTGTTTTAGATTTGTTAATCTTGGTTTTCTTTTTATCCTCCCTGGTGTTAATGTTGTTGGTTTTTGTATTTTTAAAATATTTTTTTAAAAAATTAATTTTTATTTTATTTTTTTATTTTATATTAATATTTTTTTAATATTTTTAGATAATTTATGTTAAAAATAATTTTTTAAAATTAAAATAATATTTTTTTAATATATTTCTAAAAAAAAACTTTTTAAAAAAACTTATATTATATTTTTAAACACCCTCCTAGTACTATACAGGAACTCCCATATTCTCCGTTTTAGATGCATTTGGATTCCACTACAATGAGCATTTGGATTCACTACAATAATCACACCGTCAGTTTTTTTTTTTCAAGAGTTTATTTAATATTGTAGTAATAATTATTTTTTAAAATATTTTTTATTTAAAAATATATTAAAATAATATTTATTTTAAATAAAATACATGATATAAAGTGAGTTTTACCCAAAATAAAAAGGAAATAATTTCAAGAACCACTGTTCAGCCATAAATCTCAAGTTGCTTATTATTTTCAAGACTTGTTTTGCAGTAACGAAGGGATCACTCTCTATGGCTGTAATGATCTAAATTCTGCGAAATTATCTTCAGATGATGCAATCTCTTCTAAGGCCAGTTTCCAAAGATGAGGTCAATAACGCTCTAAAGGCTACGAATTCTTATAAGAATGCAGGTGCTGTTGGGTTGTAAACAAATTTTTTATAAGACCTTTAGCGATGTGGTGGGGGACTGTTTATTCTGTGGTTCAACATGCCTTTACAACATGCCATTTCCTGTAAACTTTAGCTGAGGTCTCTCTTGTGTTGATTTTGCTCTGTCTGGGGATTTAATTTCTCCAACTCAAACTAGCTTTTTTCCAGACCGGCTTGCTTCTGATAACATTTTTGTGGTTCGAGTTCCCTTCACACTATTCGGGAGAGTAGAAAACGTCAGAAAGGAAGGGTTCTGAAGATAGATTTAGCTAAAGCCTACGACCGAGTTGATTGGAGATTTCTTCAACAAATTCTTATAGACTTTGGCTTTCCTGATCTTTAAGGTTTCTCTGATTATGAAGTGCGTTACTAGTTCATATTTGTCAATTATTTGGAATGGTCAAAAGCTCGAACCTTTTTAACCGAAGAGGAGTCTTCGTCAGGGAGACTCTTGTGTCCATATATCTTTTGTTTTATGCATGGAGAAGCTGTCTTCGTTAATTGAGAAGAGGTTCGGAAGGGGTGAACGGCGTCCGATCTTTCTGGGTACAAATGGGCCTTCAATTTATTATTCGCAGATGATGTGATGTTCTTTAGGAAAGCAACTATTGATCAGGCTCGTGCCATGGTTTTAACCCTTGGGCTGCTACATTACTTTCTGGGTACAAATCCTATGTATTCCATGTACACTATATGGTTACCTAGGGTGGTTTGTGATGAAATAGCTTAATGTGCTCACCAATTTCTTGGGCTCTTAGAGATGGAAAGCAAGGGGCTCATTTGATCGATTGGGACCTGCAGGTCACTTTGTCGAAATCTAGTGGGAGACTTGGGTATCATACAAGCTCGTGAGTGTAATACTGCCATGGAGTTAAGCATAAGTATTCTTAATTATGAGCCTGGCACATTGGGGTTAAGGTTTTGCATGCAAAGTATCTGCATGCCACTGATATTTTTTTTCTCACAGTGCTCCTCGTGGTGCTTCTTTTACATGGAAAGGCATTATTAAAGGTCTTGACATGCTTAAGGAGGGTTATTGCTGGCGAGATGGTGATGGGATCGATGAGCATATCTATCTGGTTTGATAGTTGGTGTGTTGGAAGACCTTTATGTTATGGGATTGAGCGCGTTCCAAGTCAGCCGCACTTAGGTTAGTGATGTTATTTCTGATTCTGGAGGTTGGAATTTGTTCCTGCTTCACGTTTTTGTTTCCTGCTAGCTTTCGTACTAGATACCATCAAAGCTAGCTACTCATCTTCCCATGTATGATTGTATGGGGGATTAGGAGAATATGGTCTTCTTCTTCGGATGTTTCTTATACAGTCCGGTCTGGTTCTTATACAGTCCTACTTCTGGCAGCATATTTAGAGAATGCCTATTGCTCAGAAACATAAATTGTTTATGTTGCCAGCAACATGGAATAGATTATTGACAAATGAAAGCTCAATTTAGCGTAACTCGGCTCCCTCTTCCATATGTTCTAGGTGCCATCAATCTACAGAAACTGTTCCCATTGAAAATTATGCATCATGAGATGATTTGTTAGGCTTCAAGGAGTTTAAAGAGTTTGGCGTGAAACAACGAGATTGGTAACTAAGGTTCATCCCGTGGTAGTAGAGAGAGGATGTCTAGAGCACTTACTATAGACACGGGTAATGCAATGGCACGAGCAACCCCTAGAGAGACTTGTCGAGTATGGAGGTAAAATATTTCCTTGAAGGTCATTCTGCCCAAGCTTTTTTGGGTAATGCAACAGACTACAAGCGTTAGGAGTGGCTGATGATGATGGTGATGAGGTCAAGTGTGTTACAATGATGATGATGATGAGATGGAGTGTGTTACCACAATTGCCAACACTTGTTAGGGTGGCAAGGTCTGATCTTGACCTTGGGTTGCCAACACGGTTTGAATGAAGAGATATACCTGATTGATGAGTTGCTGAAGGTTTTGCTGGGTAGAAATGTCCGTGGTAACATGTAGATATATCTTGCTTCTCGGCCCAATATGTGTGTCTTTGTTGTATGCTGTGGAATAACTTGGAAATGTCAAAAATAAGTTTTAGAAATTAAAGGTTTTTTGATTAGTTTCCCATAGACAACATTAATTGATGAGTTTCAAAATCCAAGATGCGTAGGAATAAAACTGACGTGTTGGATAATTGATTAATCTTTTAGTTCAAGTAATTTGATTCATTCTTCATAGTTAATGTATATGGTGACTTGATATGGAAAGCCATATGGTTGGTAACTGGTAGCAAGTGATGCTTGGTAAGCCAGGTGATCGATAGCTGTGGTAATAGTAAGTGGTGCCTGATAAGTCAGGTGATCAATAGATGTAGTAGTAACAGATGATGCTTGATAAGTTAGGTGGTTGTTAATTAGTACCTGCAAAAGGTCTCTATTTATGGAAGTGGGGATTTTTTGGTGGTAAAGTCAGTAACTTTATAAAGAGAAAGTGCAATGATATTTTAGGAATAGACTTTGAAAATATGTATGCTGAAAATGTTAAGAAGAAATAGATTATGAACTCTTGACTTGGAAGATTCATGATGTATTTATAGCTTATGAATCTTGTATTTTTATGGAGAGGGGGGGCTAAATGTAATTTTACCCTTGTAATATTTTGAATTGTATTCTACTCAAGATAATATGTATTGGATCAATATAAAATACTGAGGGACATGCATAGGGTCCAGGAAAAATTCGTGGCGAATGTTGGGCTCTGGTCTATTAGAGGTGGGAAACGAGTCTAGGCATGCTGCTAGAACCCATGCATGTTGGGCTCGGGGTGCGCTCTCGAGTCTCTCTAGGCCCCCTGTTATACATTAGGCCTAGGCTACCAAACTTGAGCTCAATAAGTTTTTATTATTATTTTGGAGGGTTTTTTCGGTCTCCTTTAAGAGTTTTTTTAGGTAATTTTATTTGGATCCATCACAAACAAATAATATTTGGCATTATTTGATGGAAAAAAACACGCTATATTTTTTTTTTATTTAAAAGGGAGTTTGGTTTAAACCTACAATTCATACAAAATATTCTATTCAGAATGCCATTAAAGTGTTTGTTTTTGCGTTTCTTTTTTTAAAAAAATTGATTTGTTTTTAGCTTCAAAATATTTTTTAAAATTTTAGATCGTTTTATTATATCAATATCAAAAATAAATTTTAAAAAATAAAATAAAAAATATTATTTTAATATATATTTAAATAAAAAAACATTTTGAAAATCAATTATATATTATTATAATCTCATGGTATGGTAATATTGTAAAAATAGGGGAACACTTTGTAATCATTTTCATGTCCCAAAAAAAATTTCGAGGTAATTCAAACAACTCATCCTGCTTTTACCATTCAAGCTATCAAAAACAAGTTCATCTTCCGTTAATTTTCCACATCAAAAAGAAAATGCAGAAAACATCTCTATCCAACTACCAAATCCAATTCCCCGTCACTAAAATGAATCCGAAAGGAATGACCATATGAAAAGAAGGAGACAGATAAACTACAAATCAATGCGACCAAGTCTCCTCTTTACTTCAAAAACCCTCCCTCATTTAAACACTCCAAAAAATAATCCAAGAACGAAAAATCCACACGTTTTGCACTATCAATCTTTAAACCCGTTACTCCGTGAGACCCATTCTCCCTGTCTTTTTCTTCTTCTTGTTTTTTTTTTTCTTTTTCACTTTCCAGGAAAGCTACCAACAAAGAAAATTCCTAGAGGCATGATAACCCTTCCCTTACTCCATTTCTATATCACTAATAAATTAAATTGTACATTTGTCAGATTCTTCTCCACCTTAGAAGAGTGAAAGTCGTTGTTGAACTTCAACTAGCGACCTTTTGACCAGTCCCGCCTTCCCCAGCCAGCCAGCCAGCCAGCCTACAATTTATGCATACCCCGTAAAAACCTTGTGCAAAGCCATTCTTTCTATAAAAAATTCTCTCTTTTCTCTCATCTTGATATCTTGAGTTCATACTAATCTTGAAATCCTCTCTGTAAAACATGAATGATCTCTTCTCCAGCTCCTTCTCTCGCTTTAGCAGCGAAGAAGCCCCCCCAGCTCACCATGTAATTCAGATGTCTGAAGCGCCATCCACTGGAGGGGTTAACCTTGACAAGTTCTTTGAAGATGTAGAGTCCATCAAAGACGAGCTGAAAGAGCTAGAGAAGCTTAATGGGAATCTTCAGTCTGCACATGAGCAAAGTAAGACTCTGCACAACTCTAGGGCTGTCAAGGACTTGAGGTCCAAGATGGATGCCGATGTTGCTCTAGCATTGAAGAAGGCAAAGCTGATCAAGGTCCGGTTAGAGGCCTTGGACCGGTCTAACGCAGCGAACCGGACTCTTCTTGGGTGTGGAGCGGGGTCTTCTTCGGATAGGACTAGGACTTCGGTGGTGAATGGGTTGAGGAAGAAGTTGAAGGATTTGATGGATGGTTTTAACGGGTTGAGGCAGAAGATATCGACTGAGTATAGAGAGACTGTGCAGAGGAGGTATTTTACAGTGACTGGGGAAAATCCTGATGAAAAGACTATTGATCTCTTGATCTCTACAGGTTAGTTGTTAATTCTGGACCGATTTTGGTATTCGATAAAAGAACCTAAAAGCGTTGACTTTAGATATACGGCTAAAGAGACAAAATTTATTTGCATGGTAAAATTGATCTCAACTTTTTTTTTCTTCTTGGTATAAAAACGATTTGCGATAATTGGAACGAGGGAGAATTTAGATGAGTGTTCACGCATGTGCGAGGGGATGATGTTTGTTCATCTCATATAGGTGGCAGCAACCCATGATGAGTGGGGACTGGTTGGTGATCGTTGACAGCCTTTCCCTTTTGTACATACAAACTCAATCTGCAAATCTTTTCATTTAGTTTTGTCTATGGTGTTCGTGGGATTAGATTCTAGCTAGTCATCACTTGGGTCGGCACTAAATTACTCAACCAGCTAATGAATGGAGTCCATTCAAATAAATTTACTGTGGTTTCTGGGAGTTTTTGAATTCGAGACCTTCAAGATTGGGATAGATTTGTTGCAATGGTCTAATGATTTGAAAATTTTGTCACTATACAGGTGAGAGCGAGACATTTCTCCAGAAAGCAATTCAACAACAAGGGAGAGGCAGGATTTTGGACACTATTAATGAAATTCAGGAAAGACATGATGCTGTGAAAGATTTGGAAAATAATCTAAAGGAGCTTCACCAAGTGTTCTTGGACATGGCAGTATTGGTTGAACATCAAGGTGAACAATTGGATGACATTGAGAGCAACATGCAAAGAGCTAATTCTTTCGTGCGAGGCGGCACCCAGCAGCTGCAGACTGCCAGGAAACTACAGAAAAATACAAGGAAATGGACTTGTTATGCCATTATTATATTGCTGATCATCATACTTGTTGTGCTGCTCATTTTGCAGCCTTGGAAGTAGAGGTGATATTGTCTAGAGATCGATATGTCTATACCTATCAGCTGTCCTTCATTCCAGTTTGTTACGATGAGCATTTTATTTTATTTTTTGGCGTGTGGTTTATTTATTACTCTCTGCCTTTAGCGGATTATCAGAGGCAGAGAGATGGGAAATCATAGGATATCGAGTGTAATTTATGCGTGTGAGTGCATCCAGATTCGGAAAGCCATGGATTCCCTTTTGGGTCTAGGCAGGCATTGCCGTATTGGAGACAAGCAACCCCTTTTCGTATTTAGATTCTTTTCTGTAACTAATATTTTGGATATTAGCTTATGAATCTTCTGTTCTTCGTGGCATGTTTATACGCGCGTTTTGTTGATCATGGGCCATGCCTCTACATCATGTGTATATATATATATATGTGCTTGTAACTAGTCATAGAAAAATGCTGCCTTTCCCTTTATTCTATGTTTCTGGCAACTTCTTATCAAATATTTGGTGTGTTGGACTTGTAATCTTCTGCTTCAACAAAGGTGGCTTCGGATTTTCAACGACTTCCACTTGGCAATAGGGACTTGACTAGAATAAAAGAAATGGAAGGATATAAAATCATGTGAGAAGGCACGTGTTCGAGATGCGAGGGAGACTTTGATTTTTCATTCTTCTGGAAATAAGGCACACGAAACTACAGTAAATAAGGGTGGAAATCTCACCCGAATTAAGTTTCCTAATAAACTTGGCTACGTCAGCATATAAAATGAGGCCTCCTCCTTGGAAGTTGTTTATCAAACTACAGTCATAATCCATGTACTAGCTCAAACATGCAACACTGAGAACTCTGCAGTGCTGGGGGCTTAAGACTAAGATAGCCTTTCCAATCCAGGGTCCTTCAACGGGCCTAATAATTTTATGGCTCTATATGAACTGGGCTCATGTAATTGTACTCTAGACTTGCCGGTTCATTTGATAGAAAATCCAACACAGACATAAAGAAAGATCCCTTCTAGGGGGCTGAGCTGTGAGTCTGGGTCATTCTATGCTGCAAAAGTATTAAAATCCTGGGCACCTGCACTGTTAACAGGTTATTCACGGTCGAGCTGCCGGAGGGAGAAGAAGAAGAAGAACAGACAATCTTCAGGTTTAAGTGGGAAATTAACAAGTTATGCGTTGTTATCTTGATCCAACGATGTGCATTAAGAGAACCAAATCTAATGGATGTTATTTGATTCCTTATCGGTACCGAGCTTGTACAGTTGTGTGCAACAGTGAAAGCCTGTGAATTTCTCCTGGGATTCCGACGGTTTGGCATCAGCCCTCTTGTTAATAATGTCTTAGATAATATCTCCGGGAAGCTGCCAGGTAGAAAGATACGAGGAGTGGCAGCACGCAACAAGCTTGCCTCCTACAAACTATCCAGTTTGATGCCTATAGAACTGGCTTTTAGAGATTAATTATATATTACCAGCTTTCCCCGACAGAGAAACGTATTTACGACAAACTTCTTCGGTATTGGGAACCAATTACGAATTTAATTGCTTATTGTACATGAACAAGCCAGTTTTAAGCTAAGTAAAACATCCTGGCTAGATTGGAGTTTTCTTGGGTTATTATCCAACTCAGCCTTTATAGCTTTTTTCCACGCAAAGTGGAAGAAATAGAGTATAGCCTGCCTGGATTTCCAACCTAGCTATATATATATAAAGTGGAGGTTGTTGAAGGGATTGTGTATTGATCTGTTTTGGGTTAGTACTTACCTAGTGGCACTTGCATTGTGGCAAGCCTATGCTTGCTTTGTTTGTTTTTTTTTTTTTTTTAAGCAGTGTTTTACCTGAAATTATTTATGGTGATGTTGAGAATGCGATCCAAATATCAAATAAAATTTCATTAAAATTTAAATTTCTTTAGTTTAAAATTAATTTTTATTTATTTTTTAATTGTTTTGATATAAAAAATGATTTTTTAAAAAATTATTATATTTTAATGTATTTTTAAGTAAAAAATACAAGAAATTTCATGAAATATATGTAGCTGAAAATTATGTTTTTGCTCTAAAAAAGAAAATAATAATCTGTAGAGAAAATTTCCAAAACTTTCAGGAACATGGCAAAGAAGACTAGCTGTTCCTCTTCTGCAGGATTTCCTGTTCCTTAAAAAAGTCGTACGAAAACACCAGCGAAAGATCATTGTTAGGACCACCGCAGAAAAAAAATTCCCAATCTCCATCGAAATTTGGTTACACACATAAAATAATGATAGACATCTAACCTTTTATTTTAATCAAATTATATATATTTATCATTATCTGTGCCTTAGTTGTTAATTAACATACGATTACTGTTACATTATTACACAAGAAACTGTTTGGGAATTGAACATTTTCCATCGCTATTCACCCTAACCCATAATACTAAGGATATTAGAAG
>Ga0325402_1006119_pt1 | contig 11355 bp, 4 predicted proteins | sample PopdelMetagenome_22_FD_207212 | JGI IMG/M metagenome (GOLD analysis project Ga0325402, IMG submission 207212) | Populus deltoides microbial communities from Bellville, Georgia, United States - Xylem-PdKOR-R3 | ecosystem: Host-associated > Plants > Phyllosphere > Stem > Wood/Secondary xylem...
CTATAAGTTTCCTAGTATATACCGCAATTATGCTTGCCTGTTGAAACAAAAAGAAAATAAAATATTAAAAGGAAAAAGGGTTTTGTAATTTTCAAGAGAAACCACCCAAAACCCCTCTACGCACTGCTGCTTAATCCACCACCAAATGCCCAAATTCAAGATCCTAAGCAATCTCGTCCGTGCAGCCATCAAAACCACCACTGCCTCCACCACCACCGCCAGTGACACGACTTTCAAAAGCCTTGTCAGCCATTTCGAATCCATAACACCCCCCAAACCAGAAACTTCTTCCAAGTCCAAAAAACAACCTGAAACTAAACCTCAATCTCCTCCGTCACCCGCAGTTAAATCTAGCCCTGGTGCTCTTGGATTAGAAGACTTTTATTCTGGTACGCCCTTTTTTGTTTTTCTTAAAAAAAGAAAAGAAAGAAATTTTTTGTTGCAATTGATTTTTTTTAATGTCTTCTTTTGTGTGATTCAGAAACAATCCCGACAGCAAAAGACATGGCAAAGACAGCAAAAGTCATAGAAAAGATTATAAATGGTACACTGCATTAATAAAAAAAACTGGGTGCTTTTTGTGTATTTTTACTGCATTAGTAAAAAACTGGGTGCTTTTTTTTATGTAATTTTTCATTTGGAGCTAATCCTTCTTAAATTTAGATGCAAAAGAACTGCGGGTTGTTATTAATTTTTTGTGATGTAATCTGATGTTATTTTGTTTCATTTTTGTGCCAAAAGGAAGAAAATTAGATGTTAAAGAATTGATTTTTGTAATGTAATGTAACGTTATTGTTAGCCAAAAAAGAAAAAGAATAGAGTATTTAAGTTATAGTTCTAGTTCTAGTTTGGATTTCTGGGTTCATGCAAGAAAAAGATGTTTGATCATTTTCTGCAAATTGGTGCTTTCTGGGTTGTTGTTGTTGTTGTTGTTGTTTTGTTAGATGTGGTTTTGATTATTTTTTCGAATTTGTGTTTATTGTTTTTTCCCTTGTTCTTTTTGTAGATGTTTTGAAAATTAATTCGCTAGGTTTGGAAGAAGCAGATGATGAGAAAGTTGTAGAAAACGTTTTCAAGACACCATGGCTTTCAAACTGGAAGAAAAACAATATAGGCATACAGCGGAAAGAAATATCTTATGAAAGGAAACAAAAATGGATTTTCAAAAATAGTCAGGTCTATCGTTTTGACCGATTAGTTGACACATGTGCCTTCAAGCTGGGGACAGATGCTACAATGGATGTGTTTGGAATGTTGGGAAGGGAAACAGGTTTGAAAGAGTTCAATGCATTGATGAAGATGTGCATTGAGCAATGTAGGGAAACTGATGATGAGAATGTTGCGAAGGAACAGATTTCTGAAGTTCTTGAACTTTTTATATCAATGAAGGAGCAAGGTTTCCCAATAGAGGAGGAAACTTATGGTCCATTTCTTATGCTTTTAATTGATAAGGGATTGGTGGAAGAATTTTATTTCTTCTATGGCATTATCAAAGATACAAATCCTAGAGAAATTGCACGATTAGGCTATTATGATCTGCGTTTTTATATCAGAGTCAATGATGAAAAGAAGATTCAGGAACTTTGCAATTGTATTTGTACTGATTATGGGGACGAGAATATCAGTTTACGAGGTATGTACCTTTTGTTTGATCTACCTTAGAAAATACTATTGTAACACCTTAAAAATGCATTTGCTATAGTTTGTGAATGTATCATGACTTATACAAGTACTAAGCTGTAAATAAATTAAATAAAGCAAAAATACATGAGAAGATAGCTAAATGTCAAAGAAAGTTAGGGGACAAAAACTAAAGTAAGGCTCAAACTGAAATTATCCAACCCAAGTAGGTGAAGTAGGATGATTTTTGCATGATAAAGTAGGTGAAGTGGGACAATTTTTTCTTTTTCATGCTTGTGAGATGTTATGAAGGGAGGGACATGCTTCTCCTTCACGATCTTTCATTATACACCATTCCTACAAACTAACACTAGCAAACTGGAGCTTGAATACAATAGAATTGGTAGAAGGTAAATCAAGGGCAGATTGTATGGGGTTAAGAAGTAAAGAAAGACAGCAAAAAGGGCTAGAGTTTAAGGTGAGTGATTAAACCAATAAATATGCATAAATTCATTTGCTAATATGTTTTTATATCAAGAATTTCCTTAAATGCATGATAAATTTGTAGAATTGATATTGAATCCTTTTTGAATGGAAACTTCACATGATAATTATTAATTAAGATTGTGATTATGGAAGATTAAACCATGATTCATTCCATTAAAAGTGAATGTTGTGTTTTGGCACAAATGTTGTGTTGAGATAATTGCACATGATATGTGAAAAGGGCACAACTTGCTTTACATGAAATTGTGGCCACTTACATACTACATATGTTACTATTGAAATAGCATATGGATATGAGAAATGAATATTGAATTGTCATACATGTTGTTCTTGTACAATTTGATGTAAATATGATTGCGGGGCCCAAATGTTGAAAACTTGTGGAAGTTTTCAATGCTTATCACGTTAATCATTCACTGAGCTATACTCATTGGTAGTTAATAAATTATTTTCAGAGGACCCAAGCGAGAATGAAAGAGAGCTTGGGTTGGGTAGTAGGTTGCCAACCAAAGTGATGGGAGAGTGCTAGCTTGAAGTGTGACTTGAGTTATGTTGTTGTATCTCTCCATATGGAAGTTTTTTGTACGGGTCATTAAACATGTAAATGCATATGTAAACATATCATGTATAAACTCTTTTGGTATGTAATTGATAAATAGGACAACAATGTACAAAGATGCAAAAATAGGACAGGTTGTGTGTGCATATAAATGCATGATTGGTTGGTGAATTTGATTGATAAGGCAGCAATAAGTAATGAATGATGTTGGTTTAACCAAAGACCATGTTTCTAAAATGATAAAATTAATGCTACGGGCTAAGATGCATCACAATAGAAATAAAAGAGGGGTTTAATTATAATTGAGAAGTGGAAGATGAAGATAATGATAATGATAAATGGTGAAGGAGAAACATGTCCGTCCCTTACCCTAAGCACCTCACAAGCATGACAGCAAAAATTGTCCTACATGGTCATGCTAAAATTGTCCACCTTGACCTATTTAATCATGCAAAAATTATCCTGCTTAAACCTACTCGGGTTGGGTAATTGCATTTTGAGCCTTCCTTTTCTTCGATTTAGTTTTTGTCTCCTAACTTTCTTTTAACTCTACATTATTTGACATTTAGCTATCTTCTCATGTATTTTTGCATCATTTAATCTATTTACACCTTACTATTTGTATAAATAATGGTACTTCCACAAATTATAGCAAATGTGTTTTTAGGGTGTTACAACTATTTTCTGGCATATATATATATATATATATATATATATATATATATATATATATATATAAATGGAAAATTATGTTCTTTTGTGACCCTTTATGACACAATCAACTTTTGTGCATTGGCCATTAGTGATACCTTCAAGAAGATCTTACTCCTGTTGCAGAAAATTATTTACTGGCACTCTGTGAAAGTGACCAGAAGAATTACCTGTTGCAGCTGTTAGAGACTGTGGATATCACAAAACTTTCATCGTTGGGCAATGCAGTCAGTATCTTTAAATCCTTAGGGAGGCTATCATTGGAGTCTTATGTAGAGAAGTTCCTTTTGGTGCTCAAAAATTGTGGTATGTTCATTATACAATATTTTTTTTAGTATTGAGATTCCTGTACTTATTGTTTATTGAAGACCATGAATTGCTATTGAAAGCTGGGAACTGATTTCCTTTCTTTAATCAAAATGAAAAGTTTTGGTATCTTCAACTTTTTCTAAGATGTCAGTTTGTAAATTATTATTTCCTAATTGTAGCTGCATTTTTCATTCTAGCTTCTTTGAAAAATTATCACTTCTAAGAAATTAAATCAATTGGATTGTCTCCACCAACCGTATTGTAGCACCTATATTTTTATGCGCAGGCTTCTGGTATATGATCTCTGGAAGATTTTTTCACCTTTTTCCCCCCTTCTAAATGCAAATTTGAAACCAGGCTGTAGTTCTGGTATTTGAAAGAGACTGATAATGTATGAGATTTGATGGAAGACAAAGCATGCATTTCTTCTTGATAGCTCCTGTCTTGTATGCTTTGTGATATAGTACTGTGATAAAGTGCAGATTATGGAGCGGAGGATATTTCAACTCTCATCTTTAGTTATGCTACTAGCATTCCAAATTTAGCGGTGAGAAACTTCTCATGAATGCTGCTGGTAACATCCTTGAGGCCATTATGCAATGAGGAACAACTGCTTAACACATGTAGTTTGCTTCTTTGACAATGAGGAACAACTGCTTAACACATGTAGTTTGCTTCTTTGAAAAACTCATTCTGAGTGAACCTGGGGAGAATTGAATGTTGCTTGCGTTAATAATTAGTCTACAATAGTAGGTTGCTTCTGATTGATTCAGTCATACTAGCAATATTATGATCTTTCAAGATTTCTATTTTCTTTATGCTCATTTATTCATTGCCTATTTGGGTTACTGAGGTGGTGTTAACAAACCAACTTTGCTTTGAGATTGATCATGAATTGGGAAACCAATGGGTATGAAAATAATTCGCGTATGGTAACAGCAAGGTTTGTAAAAAATGACTTCGTCTGCTCATTACATAATAGGAATTGATCTAGTTTCAGTGAAATCTAATTTTAATGTCACTTTTGATGAAATTTTTCTTTCTGTTAAATGGATAGGAAGACATTTCATTCTGTTCAATGGATAGGAAGGCATTTGTAGTCATTGAATGGGATGCAAACAGATTGGTGCCAGGGCAAGCATGTAACTGTCAAGATTTATTGACACTTTATATCATTCAGACTGGTGCTATATATTAGAGTTCCTTAGCAGGATTACGTCATATCAATTGTTTTGATGTTAATTCTCACTGTTGCTATAAGTATGTGCAATTTGTTGATTGCAAGTGGTTGTTTTCCTCGCACCATCACTCTTTTGTCATTTCACTTCTCCTTTCTGAAGGCATGATATTGATTTCTCTCGTTTTCAATACCGTGACAGTTATTGGAAATGTTAATAGCCAAAATTACCATATTAACTGTTTTATAACCATATGTCTTAAATCCTCTAACAAATCCATATGAACTCAGTTATTTTAAGTGTTTGCACTATGAAAAACCCATTTCAATGTCTTTATGCATGAGAATTCTTGAAATGGTTGATTTTAATTTGGCTTACAAACACGTTGATTGTGATTTTTCCTGTTGTAGGTTGAGGATGTTGTTTCAAAATTCAAAACCTTACACACAGTTATGGAGATGAGTCCTTCTTCAACTTCATATGAGAGGCTCATTGTATACAGTTGCAATTCACTTGAGGTATGACCTTATCTTTTTTACTAAAAGGAAACATATATTCAACGACCTTCTTCATGTTGTAATTCATTTGAAAAGTTGAAGATGGGAATTCTCTTCTTGTTCAGCGATTTAACTACTTAAGAAGCCACATCAAACTTTTTAAAATACTAATCATTTGTTTCCATATAACCTATATATTGATCAATGTCTATTGTCTATTCATCTGAATGCAGGTGCATCATGCTATTGATATGGTAGACCAACTGTGTGAAGAGGGTTTCACCATATCCATAAACACAATACATTCTATGTTGAATGCTAGTGAGGCAAGCCTTGATTTTAATTTGGTATGGTGTTCAGTCTACATGTCTTTGCATTAAATAGATGTTATATTGGTCATTTTGGATACAATAGTTCTGTTTCAAGTCAATTATAGAATTCAAACATATTAAATTTGAACCTCTTGATTCTACTTGTGTCTTGAAGTCTGATCTTAACCCGCCCAAGCTTGATTATGTTAGATTAGTTTCATTTATGCTAACATGTGTATTTTAATAGCCTCAAATGCAGTTACAAAATAAGAGTATACTTCTTCACAGCAGTTCAGTTCTCTTGATTCAGCAAGACAGCCTTTTGCTTTCATATATTGATTAATCCCATGAATTATCTTTGCTGTTTGAATTCTTTTCAGCTTTATTCTACTATTATATTTTCTTCTGAATTGATTTTTTTTGTACTCATCTGTTCTCACCTTGATTGATGTTTAGGTTCAGCTAATCTATTCATTGATTTATCACCTGGACTTGACACCAACTAATGAGACATTTAGGAGAATGATAGGTTTGAGTGTGAAAATGAAAGATGTAAGTTGCTAGTAGCTCTCTCTCTTGCTTGCTCTCCATGTGTCTCTACTGTCCTATGTACTTGCTTTTGCTTTCATTTCCGATGCTACCTTTTGCAAAATAATAATCTCATAAGCCATGGTTATTTATTTTTCTCGGTCTCTTCCTATTCAATGCAGTTTGATGGTGCAATTGGTCTGCTCAATGATTTGAAGAAATTGAATTTGACACCGACAGCTGGCATGTATAATGCTATAATGGATGGATATTTTCGAGAGGTAACTTAACATGTCAAGTTATTCTTCCTGGTCCATCTCATGTGTTTTAATTTTTTTTCTGCAAGTTGGTTTTTGACTCATTGTACAACTTGTAACATTTTCTGCAGCTGTTTTTTTATGTAGTACCTATTACATTTTCTGCAAATATACTTTATGCAGTCTTGACCTGTACATGGGATAACTGCTAGTAGGCAGATGTGTTATAACACTCGAGAACGGGGGGGATTAGGTATTGCACCTATTGGGGTAGGTCAAGGTGGTTAATCATATGTGGTGCTTTTGAGTGACTGGATTTGAGACAAGGGAAACACTCAAATGCAAAAATATTGATTAAAGGCCGAGAGTGATACAGCTCAAGGTACTGCCATGGAAAGAAATCTTTCTTTTTATACCATTTTATTTCTTCATGTCCCCATATGGGTTGTAATGACCTTGCTACAGATTCCTGAAGAAGCGAGGGAGCTAGATATGTTTAGGACTGCATGTTTTTCAGTAAATTCATTCATTCACAAATTGATTATATGGAAAATTAGGATTCATGTAATAATGTCACTTTGGTGGGATGGACACTTTTATACATCTCTATTATCAGTTCACATTTCTTCTTTACCCTGTAGTTGTTGGTCCCTGACTTGTAATTACATGAATGTTATGATTGTGTAAAGTTAGCTTTATATTTTAGCTCTTACATTTTCCCGCAATATTTCCTATATTCTTGATGCCACAGATATGATATTCAACATGCACAAAAATGCTTAGTTACACTCTGTATTTTGTAATTCTTCTTAACCTCTCATACTTTATAACGGTCTTCCTCTTATGCTGAATGCTCTTCAGAAAAACATTAGTGGTGCATTAATGGTTCTAGAGCAAATGAAACTTGCAGATGTGAAACCAGATTCTGCAACTTACAGTTGTTTAATAAGCAATTGCGACAATGAAGATCAAATTACCAAGGTAATTTGAGACTTTTATTTTAGTCAAGGTGCCATGTCTCCCTTTCTGTATGCAAGGATTACAAGCTAAAGCTAATATTCTTGTGTACTTGGTAACTTTTTTTTGTTTCTTTTAAATAAAAAGAGTGTTCAGTGTTGCTATACATTTAAAACATAACACAATGTGGATTGCCATCTGGTTATTTTCTCAGTGTTATGAAGAAATGAAGGTTGCTGGAATTCAAGTTTCGAAGCAAAGTATATATGGCGCTTATTGATGCATATGCAACATGTGGGAAATTTGAGAAGGCCAAACAGGTAAGCAGTATGTAGATTCCCTGTACAGCCACATTTTTTCAATATAATCTCATCACTTTATATCTGAAGAGTATATTGTTACTATTATTGTGAATGCTTCTTTTTCCACCACCTCGTCATTTCCTTCCAATTCATGGCTTCTTTGACAGGAATCTCTCTAGCTGACATTCATCTAACTAAGAACTTTTTCCCTTCGGGATTGTACTGTAAATAGAGCCTGACCTGGGCTAGGTTTTTAGTTGAACTGAATAAGATATTAATCCAGTAAAATCAGGATAACATGGTTGACCTCACCAGATTTGATCGAAACCTAGTCTGGTTATTATCAAGGAAATTTATTTTTAAGAAAAAAAAAACAAAATAACATCTATTTAACAAAAATGTTTGGCCTGAAAACCTAATGATCTAGGTCCAACTATAAATCCATTGTGATGCTCTCTCCCTTTTCAAGGGAAACCAAGGGTGGGTGTGGTTTTACAGTTTGTTCAACTTGTTTTTTAAAGTGTTTTTTAAATTATTTTTTAGGTGTTTAATTTTTATGTTTAATGTGCTGATAAAAAAAAATAAAAAAAAAATTGTTTTGATACATTTTCAATTAAAGAATGTATTTGCAAAAGCTTCATGAACTGAATTACTAAACATACTAACTAAAATTGGCCTCAATACTTTGTAAAGCATGTCATATAGTAATAACGTGTAATTCAATAAGAATTTTGCTAGAAATAATGAATTAACTGCTGACCACATTATAGAGAACAGTATTTTTATAAAATCAATATAATTGAGAGAGATGTCTTTTATATTTCCTTTATTTAAAAAAAAAAAAAACCATGTTTAGTAGATAACTAGATAAGTGCTATGCCGTAGATAACCTATGGTTAAGCAGACGATTAATGTGGTCAGCAGGCAAAGCAAGGCTAAAGAGTCTAGATTTGTTATGCACAAGATTCATCGGCAACAACCCAGCAAAAGGGTGGGTGAGTTAGGGTGTCCAAAAAGCAACAATGGCAGGTTAAACAGAGCAATGAAGGCAACATCAAAATCAATTATGAAAGTGCAAAGAGTTTGCTCAATTTTCCCTGCAGGTGATTTGCTCAAGCATGCTGACAACATCTCAAAGCAACGCAACAAAGGGTGAAAAGCTAGCAATCCTGCAACTAAGGAAAAATGAAAGTTCGAGGAAGAGATCCAAAGATGTATCTCATGAAACAAGTGATTAATATATGACAAAAACCCGCGAGCAAGAGGGGAAAAGCATGTGTGAACAAGCAGTGAAAGCATAGAGTGACAATGTATAAGCAGTGTTGTCGCAAATGGAAAAGCATTTCCCTTCTGTAAGTTTTTTGAATGGCATGCTCCTTATAATCCTGTTATCTCGGTATCAAATGTGAGAAACATTCGCACATCAATTCGAAAGTGGATAGAACACATATTCATTGACAGGAAAGAACAGCAACAACTACAAATAAAAGGCTGTAAGGGCAGTAGCAAATAATAGCCCTAGCATTTCATGGTTAAACTATCCAAAGCTCCTTAGCAACCAAGTCTAGTTACGCAATTTCTCATAAAAGTTCCCCAAAACAGAGATAAAGATGCCATGTTATTGATTGACAATTAAAAACTGTGTTTGCTCTTACTTGACCAAATGGTTTGAAACATTTCCAAGCAAGAGTTTAAGAGCAGATTGGCATCAAGCAACCCAATAATTGAGTGGTTAGATTTGTAAACCAGCAACCAGCCTGTTAGCCCGATAAAGCCTGTTGCCTCACCATTTCAACTTTTTTTGCTTAGGCAGCTGATTACCAAGTCCTGGGTTGATCCAATAGACAGGTTTGTATCGTTGGGTTGTTCAATATATCATTGGTCAAAACATATTTATATGAAGAAGTTCGTTGATAATTTAATATCTAATTTAAGAAAATACTGAGAGTGGAAATACTGCTGCAAAGTGCTTGAAATATAGGATAAGTTAATATTTACCAAACATACTAATCAAATTGGTTTTTTCAAGAGACAATAAATCTACGCTCAGTTAGCTTCATTTATAAAAATAAATAAATAAATAAAATACTCTTAATTCGATTAATCTAGTACACTAATAATCTCTTCAAATACATGTGAACAGTAAGACTTAGTTTTTCTCACAACTCTAAATATTATTACAAGTCCGAAGATTTGCACTAGAAAAGTACTTGATGCTGTACATTTTCAGCACATGCTTTTAATTTGCCTCCATTTATCTCTAATAGAATTTCCCGTGTTTGAGTTGGTGGTCTAACCAACCATGTTTTTTTTTTTAATTTCTTTTTGTTTTAGATTAAATTTTTTAATATTTTTTAATTATTTTAATATATTAATGTAAAATATATTTTTTAATAAATAAAAAAAATTAATATATTTTAAAAAATATATATATTAAAAAACAATTTTTATCACTATGTCATATGACTTTTAAATGAATTTGTGCTCCAAATATAGGTACCTTTTCCCTTTCAATGTACATCATAATGTTGCCTGATATAGAGAAATATAAGCTAAGCTTCTCCAATTAAATAATTTATACATATTAAATCAAGTAATGAAATACATGCTAGCATGAACAAGAAAAAAAATTTTCAAGTTGCTTTATAATTCAGAGTCATTCAAAGCTTATATTATTATTAATTTTAGGTTACATATAATTAAAGTAATATAAATTAACCCGCCCACTCATATTAATAAATAAATAAATAAAAGAAAAAGAAAAAAATCTCTATCCCCAAGATAAAGGCAAGGAAAGAAAAGAAAAGAAAATGCATGGATTTCCAAGAATAATTAACCTTATGTATTATTTATTTATCTATTTGATGACCATCAAAAAGAATTAGCGACAAGTATTGCTTGTCTACACCTTGCCTTGGCCTGCTCAATCCTCTCATTCAAAGTCTCTTCTTTAACAGCTGCTTTAACCATAGCCAAATCCATCTCCATCAACTTCAAAACTCTGAACAACTCCGTCACCATTCTATCCTCCACTTTCCCTTCATCTCTCAAGACTTCAGCTTCTTCCCTCGCTCTCTCTGCCACTATTTCACCAACCTTAGCCAAAAGCGCAGTTGAACCAAACTCTTTATCCATCAGCTCCACCAACTTGTCCAAAAAATCCATTATCACATACCCTACTGGTTTCTCGAGCTTTATCTCTTTCGTTCTCTTCCACCCCACTTCATAGTTTGGAGGCTCACCTTTCACAAGGTCGGTTTTGGCCTTTCTATCCCGGATTATTTGAGATCTTCTTCGCTTTTCGATAGGGTAGTCTGAGTTGTTTAGGGTTGTGGAAACTGGAGGAGGGAATGAGGACTCAGTGTCATCAGATTCTGTAAATGGAGCTGAGTTTGATGATGTGCATTTGATGGAGAAGAAGTGAGAGTGTTGGTCTTTCTTAAACGGTAATGTTGATGGGGTTGTAGGGGTTTGGCTTTGGTAGAGTTGATTTAGGCAAAGTGGGTTTGGAAATGAGAGAGAGTGAAGGAGAGTGGAAGCCATAGGTGCTCTGAAGCAAAAGTGAACGGAAGAAGATAAGGTCAGCTAGTAGTATTTTGTTGGATAAATTTATTATGCG
>Ga0325402_1006123_pt1 | contig 11349 bp, 10 predicted proteins | sample PopdelMetagenome_22_FD_207212 | JGI IMG/M metagenome (GOLD analysis project Ga0325402, IMG submission 207212) | Populus deltoides microbial communities from Bellville, Georgia, United States - Xylem-PdKOR-R3 | ecosystem: Host-associated > Plants > Phyllosphere > Stem > Wood/Secondary xylem...
CTCTTTTGATGCTAAGATTTGGACTTCCAAATGGCAGAATTGAGTCTTGGACTCTTATGAATGTTTTAGGCCTATGTCTTAGCTTTCTAGCCATATAAACCAAACTGAAATCCAAGATCTACAACTCTAGATATGACCCAATGACTAAACAGTGTTCCAATTTGAATTGAATCAGCATCTCTTTTCTAAACTTAGTCTTTTCTTTGTCCTTTCACTTTCAATAGTTAATTACATCAATCAATCCTTTGAATTGTGAGATATGCCTGCATTTAAATTGAGCATTTACCATAAATTAAAGGTATCTTATATTATCAGACTTGTTATTATAAAACATGCTCTAGTTAAGGAGTTATTGATACTTCAAGTGCAAAATGATGATATAAAACCTTGATAAAAATGCACTTTCAAGTACTAATCACACCCTCCAACCAGTTTATTACTAGTCCCTAGTAATCAAAGCGTTAAAATAGAAAAATAATTTGCAAGTTCCACAAAGCAAGGCATTCATCATTCAACTTCCATTAATCCATCCAAATAAACAAACTCTCATTAAATTTATATATCTGCTTTATACTGTTAAAACAAGATATTAATAAACATTCTTTTTATGTGCTTAATGTATGAAAACATAGATGATGGGGCTTTTATTGGAAGAAAACAATATTATGTTCTAATGTTTTTCTAAGGTTAAACTTTCTTGGGTTGAGATTATTATTTTTTCTTTTTTTTCTTTTTTTAATACATATACATATAACTTAAAACACAATGCATCTTTAACCCATGTAACGAGCTTTTGGCTAATGACTCCCAAACCAGTTGGTCTTAGGGCATTAGGTGTTAAGACATCCCTACAAGTTTTGTAACTCGGGTTGCAGATACTGATACTTAGATAGTGCAATGTTTGATTCCCTTAAGCTTTTCTCCTTAACCCATGTAATAAGCACTGGGCCAATAGCTCCCAAGTCAGTTAACTTTAGGGCATCAGGTGTTAAAACACCATTCGAGCTTAATTGCTCAGATTATGGAGGCTACGAAACCAAACTTATCTACGTTTTTATTATCATCAATTTTTTTTTTGAAAATTATACACTATCTCTTTTTCTTAGTTGTTACCTCTAACAAAAGAACATAAATAATATAATAATCTAATGTGCAACCCACAATCATATGTTAAAGTGTGTGTGAAAATAAAGGTTTAAGAATACTTGTTAAATGAGTATATGAGCAGAATCAATTGATAATAATGCGAGAGTTTATAAACCTGAATATTTCAAGAAGTATTCTGATAGACCTTGTTAAAAATATTTACTAAGATATGTCTCAATAGTCACTTTAACAAAAGAACTCCTTTACTCTGCAATCCTAGTAACAACAGTTTTGCAAATAGTTTATGAAATAGAAAACACAGTTAGTTAATTTTTTTTAATATCAACTACTACCCTTTCTCCCCAACCAAATTAAAACATTATCCTCAATGTTCTAAGGTAGAAAAATAGAGTATCGAAGACATCACCTTAAACAAAGACTACTGACAAACCTAAAACACACTTAAACAAATATAAGAAACAACAAAAATACAAATATTATGCTATTAATAAAAACAAAAGACACAATTTCTTACAAACTAAGGCTTAAATCGTAGTTGTGATTTTGGCTTACATCTTCCCTTGGTTTTACGTCCAAGAATGACTTAAACGCCCTCTATGGGTCGAGGATAAACTTCCCATCCAGTTTTCTTTAAAAACTGACAAACAAGGTCTTTTTTAGTCAGATTCCCAAGACTAAGTCGATCATGTTTTTTATGAAAATGGGGCCATAAATCATGAATTGCACGATACACATCTTCACTAGGATGCATCTCAAGAGTTACTAGAAGACTATCTAAAGACTCCTTACTCAGGCCATCCTTAATGAATTGTATTTTATCTTCACGGTTTATAGATACCATTCCTAAAGAATGGCATTTTGCATTACAAGTCCATCAGGCATATCTGTGACAGACTTTCAGTCGTTTTGCACGACGTTTCTTTGCAAAAATGCTTTTACCTGTTCTAGGCATGTATGAAATGAAAGAATTGGAGGACTCACTTGATAATCAAACCTTTGCTTCAATTAGCCAGCGAATATCTTCAAGAATTCCATGGTTCATTAACAACCTCAATCTTTCACATCTAGCACGGTAAATTTTTACAATCACATTTTGAGGCAAAGTGTAAAAATACTTTTTCAATTTTTCAAAAGTGGTGTCTAGTTTTCAGATGAGAAGTGGAAAAGAGATGCAAAGAAAAGAGAAGGAACAAGGAATTGAACAAATATATACATAGATATCAGTTATCATGGGAAACTGAAAGAACTGATTTAAGAGTCACGGAGTACCGTTATCCGCCATTTGATCGGGGTGAGAGAGACTTAAAAACATTGTCATTCTTTGGATTCTCAATATCAAAGGCCCCATATGGATACACATGTTTCACAATAAAAGGACCGTTCCATCTTGATCTTAGCTTTCCAAAAATTAAATGGAGTCGAGAATTATAAAGTAAAACTTTTTGACCAATATCCATTTTTTGATAATTTTTAGAAGTTTTACAGAATACATTCGTGTCCTTGAACATGGTGGGCCAATAAAATCTACATTGTAAGATTTTTACAGTTGTCTTCTTTGATGAGAAATGACCTCCACATGCCTTAGAATGACAAAATTTAATGACACTATTTACCTCTTTGTCAGGAATGCATCTTCAAAATATTTGATCAGGATAATATTTGAATAAGTAAGGGTCATCCCAATAAAAGTTCTTCACTTCGTTCAAGAACTTTTCTTTGTCTTGGGTACTCCAATGAGTTGGCAAATATCCTAAAGCAAGAAAATTGATAAAATTAGCAAATCAAGGCATTGATCTAAGAGAAAGTAAGGATTCTTCAGGAAAGTAATCATCGATTGGTGTGATGTCAGATGTCGAATCTATTGTCACTCTTGACAAAAGATCCGCATCAACATTTTCGGTGCCTTTCTTATCCGTGATTTCTTCCCAAGAATAAATCATTTGTAAATCTTCAGATTCACCAAACTCAATTTTACTCAAAGTAGATTCAAGTTGATCATAAACTAATTCTTCAATAAGATCTACTTCTTGTATATCATTATCATCTCCAGGTTGCTTGCAAATGTTGAAAATGTTCATCTCTAATATCATGTTTTCAAATGATAGCCTCATTAGTCCATTCCTATAATTAATCAATGCATTAGAAGTTGCAAGAAACGGACGTCCTAAAATAACAAGAAATGAATTACATGCTTCAGCAGGTTGTGTGTCCAAGACAATAAAATCCACAGGATAAATGAATTTATCGACTTATAGTAACACATCTTCAATTATTTCTCTAGGCACTTTTACAAATCTATCAGAAAGTAAAAGAGTTACAGAAGTTGGTTTTAACTCACCTAGATTGAGACTTTTAAAAACCAATTATGGAAGTAAATTCACATTAGCTCTAAGATCAAATAAAGCTCTTTCAATTTTATGTTCTCCAATAAAGCAAGAAATTGTAGGACGACCAGGGTCTTTATATTTCAAAGCATTATTGTTTTGAAGAATGACATTTACTTGTTTGGCTAAAAATGCTTTCTTTTTCACATTCAGTTTTCTCTTCACAGTGCACAGATCTTTTAAAAATTTAGCATAAAAAGGTACCTGTTTAATAGCATCCAACAAAGGTATATTGATCCTTACTTGTTTGAAAGTTTCAAAGATTTCAGAGTTGTGATTGACTTTCCTTTGTTTGGTCATGGTATGAGGAAATAGAAGTGCTGGCGGGGAATCAGTCTTTTTTTTACACTGTTCAGCTTCAACCCCTTCCTTACCCTTAGAGATTAACTCATCATCTTTCTCACAAGGTTCAAGAGTGGGTTTTTTAATAACCTTATAAGTGCGAAGAGTGATGACTGATTTGACTTGATCCATGTGATGGCTTTTGGAACTACTTGCACTTGAATTGTATTGCCCTTTAGAATTTTGGTGTGATTGAGATGAAAACTTATCTTTCTTCTGAAAACTGAGAGCTGATGTAAATTTTGCAAGAGTATCTTTAAAATCTGTCATGCTTTGAGCAAGTTGAGTGTTGATTGTCTCTTGCTTTTTAATGAATGCATGCAATGTTTCCTCAACATTTCTTCTAGGAGGGGGAGCATAAGGAGGTACAAATCCATGAGAATTTTGAAAATTATAATGTGCTTGAAATGATGCTTGTGAAGTTTGTGCATTATTGTTACCACTTTTCCAACTGAAATTTGGGTAATTTCTCCAACCAGGGTTATATGTTTGTGAGTATGGATTCTGATTTGGCCTTTGAAAACTGTTTAAAGCATTGACTTGTTCATGGAGACATTCCTTGAAAGAAGGAAAATTTAGACAATCATTGGTTGAATGTTCATTGGTTTTACAGATTTGACACACAATTTCTTGAACAGATTTTAATTGACCACTCTTTTTTAATTCTAGTGCCTCGAATTTTCTATCTAAAGATCCAAATTTGGCTTGGAGGTCATGATTTTCCTTAAGGTTGTACATATCTCCTCTAGATGTATGAGGTTGAGTTTTACCCGGTGCCTCATAAATACCTGTACTGTCCTATTTTAAGTATTTTCAGCTAACAAGTCCATGTATTCCATTACTTCATCAGGGCCTTTATCTTCAAAAGTTCCATTGCACATTAATTCCATCATTTGCCTATCTTTAGGTGTTAATCCTTCATAAAATTATGAAACCAATCTCCATGTTTCAAAACCATGATGAGGACATGTATTAAGCAAATCTTTATACCTATCCTAACATTAGTAAAATGTTTCTCCTGGTTTTTGAGTGAAAGTGGTGATTTGTCTTTTGAAAGAGTATGTTCTGTGAGACGAAAAAAACTTCTTTAAAAATTATTGTTGCATTTCATCCCAAGCATAAATGGATCCTGACCTAAAATTTTATAGCCATGTTTTAGCTTTATCTTTTAATGAAAATAGAAAAAGCTTTAATCTGATGGTATTCATGCTACAATTTCAGTCATTATAGGTGTTACAAACTTCTTCAAATTCTCTCAAATGCAAGTATGGATTTTCTAAATCTAAGCTATGAAAAGTAGGTAAAAGTTAAATAATGTCTGGCTTAAAATTAAAATGAGATGCATTAAGAGGAAAAATTATACATGATGCTGCATTTGTTCTTGTTGGATTCATGTGGTCTCAGTATTCTAACTCGATTAGTCTCATTATGAAGTGATTGATTATCCTCTTTGGCCATGTTTTCTGAAAATGATGAGGATTTCTTAGAAATTCTATCACTTAATGTACGTGACCAAACTCTCATGTACGTGTAGGAAGGGAATAAAAGGAAGAAGAAAACAAAACAAAAAAAGAAACAAAACAAAAGAAACAAAAGTTAGATACAAGAAAAGTGAAGAGAAAATAAAATACATATTATAATTTATACAGGAATTATCTCCCCAGCAACGGCGCCAAAAACTTGACACGATCAAAAGATTGATGTCTTATCCCAAGTGCAGGAGTGTTGAAGTCAGCAAGACCAGGGTTGACACAACCAAAAGATTAATGTCTTATCCCAAGTGCAGGAGTGTCGAAGTAATAAATAACCAGGCAAGACCGGGGTCGAATCACTGGGAGGTTAACTATATAAATTATAAACAACAACAACAACAACAACAACAAGAAGTTAAAGAGGACTTTGAGATTGTAAGATTAATGTGAGGTTTAAACAATGATAAAAAAAACAAATGTTAAGGTTAGAGAATCCACTAATAGTATTAGAAATAAGTAAAGTATAAACTCTTCATAAATTATCAACATGATCATATTAATAATCTTATTTACGTAATACTATACTTATGAATTTTATCAGGTATTCATGATGCTAACTTATGTTGACAACAAATCAAGTTCCTTTCATAATAACGATGTCGGCTGAAAACTATGAAGGATCAAGTATTTGATGTACGAAGTGTTATACAACACAAATCTAGATTAACCATTTAACAAGCAAGGTATTAAGAATTAATAAGATAAAAATAATAAGACATGTTAATAGCAAGTTGTTTAGGATAAAAGCATTGAAGTCCATAATAAGATAAAAATGATAAGTTGTTATTATACTTATCCTAACACTATTAGTGAAACCTTTGCATATTGACATGATAAACTTAGCTAAACATTATGAAGAAAAATAAATAAATAAACAATATAAGAACATAAACATGATATAAGTTAACTAAGCATAGTAAAGGAAATGAAAAGCATTAACAAGAAATTAATGAAAGCAAAACTTAAGCATTACAAAAATATAAAGAGAGAGAGCAAGAACATGATCTTGATCTGAAAACAAAGATGCCTAAATGAATGGTAAATGCCTTCTTTTATAGGTTAAAATTCAGAATTATTTATTTGGTAATTGATTATTGATGTAGTGGCCAACTATTAATTTAGTGGACTTGGTGGACAGCAGCACTCAAGCATTTTGGCCGGATGAAATGACATTGATTCAATCAGAATTTGGAAAAGTGTTCTTCATAAAAGTTGTTGTAAATCTGAAAACAAAGATGCCTAAATGAATGGCAAATGCCTTCTTTTATAGGTTAAAATTCAGAATTATTTATTTGGTAATTGATTATTGATGTAGTGGCCAACTATTAATTTAGTGGACTTGGTGGACAGCAGCACTCAAGCATTTTGGCCGGATGAAATGACATTGATTCAATCAGAATTTGGAAAAGTGTTCTTCATAAAAGTTGTTGTAAATTATCTCCTCTTTCCACTCATAAACTTTCAGAGAATTTGGATCACTAGAGCTCGAGATATGACTAAAATACCGAGTAGTGCTTCTGGTGGAAGTGGTGGACAGCCCTCATGCTCTTATCTGGATGAAATGTCATTGTTAACATCAGAATTGAAGCAGGTAGTCCTTATGAAAGTTTTTGAAAATTGTCTTATCCTTCCACCCACCAAATTTGACATCATTTGGCCTCCTATAACTCCAGCTATGGGTAAAATTCTGAGTAGCGTTTGGGCTAGATTGCAAGACAGATTCTTCTTTTTTGTGGTCAAACTTTGAAGTTGAAAACGACAGATTTGGGTCTTCCATTATTCATGAACGTTGTAGGCCTATTTCTTAGCTTTCTACTCATATAAACCAAACTGAAATCCAAGATCTATAGCTTCAGATATGACCCAATGACTGAACAATGATCTAATTTGAATTGAATCGGCATCTCCTTTCTAAGCTTAGCCTTTTCTTTGTCCTTTCACTTTCAATAGTTAATCATAGCAATTAATCCTTTAAATTGTGAGATATGCCTGCATTTAAAATGAGCATTTACCATAAATTAAAGCTATCTTATATTATCAGACTTGTTATTATAAAACATGATCTAGTTAAGGAGTTATTGATATTTCAAGTGCAAAATGATAATAAAAAACATTGATAAAAATGCACTTTTAAGTACTAATCAGGGATCGAATGATAGGGAGATGAACTATATAAATTACAAATAATATATATATTTAATAAAACAAAGAGTTTATGAGAATTTTATGGGATATTGATGTAAGGATTAAATAAGGATAAAACAATTGTCAAGGTTAGAGGACCCACTAATAGTATTAGAAATAAGTATAATATAAACTCTTTTTATTAATCAACTGAAAACCGTACACAAAAAAGGTTCCAATCCTATGTTTTATCCTTAATAGTTCATTATAAATTTTTAACATAATCATATTAATTATCTTATTTTTGTAACACCATACTTTTAAATATTGTCAGGAATTCATGATGTTAACAACAAATCAAGTTCCTTTCATAGCACATGTGTACGTTATACTATAAGGTTGGCTATGAAAGTGTCAAGCATTTGTTATACCAAGTGTTATACAACAAAAATCTAGATTAATCATTTAACAAGCAAGGTATTAAGAATTAATAAGATAAAAAGACAAGACATGTTAATAACAAACTTTCTTGAATATAAACATTGAAGTTCATGTTGAGTTTATATTATACCTATTCTTACACTATTAGTGAAACCTTTTCACCTTGACATAATAAACTTAGCTAAACATTATGAAGAAGAGAAACATAAATAAACTAGATAAAAACATAGTTATGATGAAAAGCATAAACAAGAGATTAATGAAAGAAAAACTCAAACATTACAAAAATACAAAGAAAGAAAGCAAGAATATGATCTTGATCTGAAAACCAAGACGCCTAAATGCATGGCCAATGCCTCCTTTTATAGGATAAAATTCAGAACTATTGATTTGATGACTAATTGTTGAGTGGGTGACCACCTCTTGACTTGATAACAAATCTTATCTTCCTGTCTGCAGAAAACGTCATTGCTAACATCAGAATTTGAATAGATAGTCTTCATGAAAGTTCTGGAAAATTGTCTCAGCTTTTCAACAAAATTATAAGTAAATTATAAAATTGATTTTTATAGAATCCATAGTTAGCATGATTTGCAAACCCAGTAACCTTCAATCCTATATGAATAGATTACAAGCTGTTCTTGTAACTGTGGAAAGTTGGAAAATTAACATAGTTTTTTTTTTAAAAATCATAATTAAATATTAGGTTTATTGAAAATAAAAATTCGTTATTTATTTTGGTTTTCTTCGTATGGAGTTATCATATTCTTAGAAAAATAATCTGGAATTGGGTTGATGCTTTGTTTCACAATTGTCTACTTTTTCCTATCATGTTTTTAAATAAAAAATGGTCTATCATATTATTAAATAAAAAATGAAGGGAAAACTATTATTCATAAGTAACATGTTTTTTTTTTCCTTTTATTTTTCTCTTTTCTTTTCTTTTTTTTTCATTTTTGTATTTTAATATTGAGTTTCTTGAAAATTATACTTTGTTATTTATTTTGGTTTTTTTTATAAATGGTCTTGAAAAAACATCTTATCATTAAGTTGGTGCTTAGTTTTATGATTATCTACTTTTTATATCATATTATTAAATAAAAAATGGATCTGAAATAATATTATGAATTGAGTTTTATAATTTATTTCAATTTATTTTAATGAGGTTTTTGTGATATTAGAAAAACATACAACATTGAGTTGGTGCTCGGTTCTTTTAGAATTTATTTTTTAATTATATTATTAAATAAAAATAATTATAGAAAAAACATAATTATTGAGAATTGATTTATTTCCATTTACTTTTTATAGATTTATTGTGGTCTCAAAAAAATATCTCGGTATTGAATTTGTGATTGGTTTTGCAACTGTCTATTTTTTATCATATAATTAAATAAAAAAAGTTATTAAACTCAATGGAGTTAATGACCCAGATTGCCAGTTTAGTGGGTTAACCTAGGTTAACTCGGGTTGATCTAATTTGTTTCTATCTTAATATTCTTTTAAGAAAAGATGTCATATTGAAACTATTTTTAAAGTCAAACCATGTTTTTACCAATCTTCTGAGTTTTTTTTTAACCCACCAAGTCGTCTGAGTGATGCTAAGACAACTCTTCTTCAATTTAATTTGAACTTTAAGCTAAACAAGAAGTATAGTTAAGAGGTTTCATGTTTAACTTAGTTTGGGTTTAATGACACTGTCAAATAATTTCTTTTAGGATATTATTTTTTACTTGTAAAAAACTCTTGACCTACCACAACATAACATGCTTCTATTCTTGTATAGTAACACAAAAACTTTAGCAAAGAAATCTTGACCAAGGTATCATCATTTGACAAATTTTTTTTTTAATTTTTGAGAGAAAAAAACAAGAATTTATATATATATATATATATATTTTAGGTTCTCAAGAGTTGCTATGATATTGACAAATGCACATGTAAAAAGGCCATTGCAAATTTAAGAAAATTTGGCTTAGCATGGCTTATGAAAACTATCTTTAACTTTTAATCAAAGTTATTTTTTATAAATAACTTATAAAAGAAATAAGTTAAATTTTAAATTGGAAGAATTTTTAATAAAAATAATTTAATTTCTTTTAAAGTATAAGTAAGAATTCATAAGTTGAAAATTTTAACTTGCTTTCATAACAAATTTTTATTTAAATTCAAATTCAAATTCATTTCTAAATAAATATATTTATGATTTTTTTCATGAATCAAAAGTTAACAAAAAAAAAAAAATATGAAGGGATTGCAGTGTATATCTCCTCACAAAACACTATTTACTTGAATATTATTTTCTTTTCCATTTCTTTGTTTTTTCCCCATCTATGTTTTTCTTCTTTCTATTTTGTCAAATTTCAATTCAGTCCAGTAACATTAGATTTATTTGGGATTGAGCTTCATAGTTTTTTTCAATTTATTTTTTATGAGGTTATGTCAGTCTTATAATTCGGACCACGAGTTTGACTCGGTTTAATTGAGTTTTTCTTCCTTTTTCTTGATTTGTTTTTCAATTTTATCCTTCAATATTGAGTTGATTTGGAATTAGGCTTTTTAATTTGTTTTAGTTTGAATTCAATGAGACTATTCTCATCTCATGACTCGGGTCACAAGTTTAGTGAGTTAACTTGGTCTGACTCGAGTTAATTTGTTTTATAATTTATAATTTTATTTATCATAAATTAAAGGTATCTTATATTATCAGACTTATTATTATAAAACATGCTCTAGTTAAGGAGTTATTGATACTTTAAGTGCAAAATAATTATATAAAATCTTGATAAAAATATATTTTTAAGTACTAATCAGGCCCATAAATAGTAAATGATGTTTTAATTACCAAACAATTATTTCATATGGTTTGCTTCAAAAATAAAAACAACCACGAAACAAACAGGCTGTAGAGCCATGGTTGCCTCAAGTAAGCACCAGTCCGCACTCCGTCAGTGAGTACTAAACCATTTTGTTTATTTCCGGTTGAGACATTTTCAAATTTAACAGGCAATCATAGTAATTTGTGGTGTAGAAAACTAGTGAGCTAGTTTGCAAACCTCGTGTTAGTTCAAAACCTGAAGGCATGCGTCAGTCCCTAATGGCCAATCGCCTATGCATGACAACGCATATTGACCAAACAATTTTTACATCCGAAGCACTAAATCATGTCAAGTGTGATGCTGTAGGGAAAATGGCACGGTAGAATTTTAACAACATGACTGTTATTCGATGACAGAAGCACAAAATTACGTTAGAGCTAAAACTCCGAAAGGAAACTACTTAACAATATACTATTTGAAGCAATTACCGACTGTCCAAAAGCTGGGTTTAAGATTCATCTAGACATTCTAATAGAGCTTGGACTACTGAATCCATTGTTGGTCTCTTGTTTCTATCTTCCTCTACACAAGACATGCCAA
>Ga0325402_1006124_pt1 | contig 11349 bp, 6 predicted proteins | sample PopdelMetagenome_22_FD_207212 | JGI IMG/M metagenome (GOLD analysis project Ga0325402, IMG submission 207212) | Populus deltoides microbial communities from Bellville, Georgia, United States - Xylem-PdKOR-R3 | ecosystem: Host-associated > Plants > Phyllosphere > Stem > Wood/Secondary xylem...
CACACGTGGCAGTTAAAAATAATTAACAAAATATGTAGGCCGTGACCGCTTTACCATAGCAGAAGACATAAATTATTAATTATTATTTTTATAGTGAAATTAGTATTTTGTTATTTAGTGAAAAAAATGGTGGTATTTGTTTAGGGATGCCTCTTGATCATTAAAATATTCTTGGGGGATATTTAATTTCTTTTTGTTTTTTTACAGTAAAAACATATCTTTAATGACTGTGTCAATAAAATTTAGAGTTGTTTATCAAGATCTTTTTTACTTTTTATAAATTTTTAAATAATAAAAATACTTTTTAACCCAATGATCAAAAAAATATTTAGCTTTTGGACAAAAGTTTTTTTTTTATTATTTCATTCTTGATATACACTTAAAATATATATTTGACCTAAAAAACCAAGAAAAAAAAGGTTTGTATTCGGGGATATTTTTGTGCTTTTACATAAGTTTTTTTTTTTGTAATTATCAGGGTCGTGGGGGTGTTTTGGTATTTTCATGTTTTTTTTTTAATTCTTTAATCAAAAAAGCAGTTGGCATGCTCTTGCGAGTAAATGGCATTCGTGTCATTTAGACAGTGTGTTCGATGCCACCCGATAGCCAAACCTGACATTTCATTGTCTCTCTGAATACAATACTGTGTTTTTTTCACATGGTGTTATGCGTGACAATATATTAAAAAGAAAATGAAAATCACCCAAAACATCAGATTCTTAAAACCCATTTACCAATTAATCATCGCATGATTAGTTCATTACATGTTTTACCATTTTCAAATATCAATTTATTCAAATAACCCATCTCTTTTAATTTTTTTTAATTGATAGAATTCTTCTTTTTAAACGGAGATATATTTTCTTTTCAATTAAAAATAATTTTCTCGTCAAATCAACAATCAACCCTTTAATACATCACTACAAGTAAATTCACTCTAATTTCATCAATCTTTGAATTTCTAAAACATCAAAATTTATATTTATCATATAAAAATAGGATTAGTTATCTAAACTTGGTTATCATAATTTCAACGCATTTTATAAGAATAACACAAATTCATCGAATCTCCGTTCTCCATTTTACGCATCCAAATTTTTGCTACAACGGCCGATATAAAGGCTGAACCGAAGGTCCAATATGAAAAATGAAGAAGGAAGCGATGTTGAAATAATGTTTTAAGTTGCAGTTCATTTCATTGTTATTTTTCAGCTTTGAATTATTCTTTCTGTTTGTTATGCATATTCCTGTTTAATAGAACCACTCAGCTTAGCTTGATTTGGTCTTATCTGTTTCCTTTTCTTTAGGAATTGTTGAGCTAGACTTCTGCAATTCTGTTATTCCTTGTAAGGCTATTTATAGCCAATTCCAGTTGATGAATAAGACAAGTTTCTTTCGACTTATCTTCTCTAAAATCAACATTTGGTATCAGAGCCTGCAATTAAAATTGTGAGAAGCAGCAGCTATCTACACAAGAGTTAGAAAAAAACTAAAGGGTTAGAGAGAAACACGAGAGACAGAGAGGAAAATGTCAATGGAGGGGAATTTTGTGCAGCCTTCAATCCCAAAGTTTGATGGTCATTATGATCACTGGTCCATGCTGATGGAAAACTTTCTTCGTTCAAAAGAGTACTGGACGTTGATAGAGAATGGAATACCTGCAGTAGCAGAAGGAGTCATGACAGAAGCTCAGAAGAAAACCATTGATGATCTGCGACTAAAAGATCTGAAAACAAAGAACTACCTTTTTCAGGCCATTGATCGGTCTCTCTTGGAAACTATTCTCAAGAGAGACACGGCCAAGGATATTTGGGATTCTTTAAGACAAAAGTATCAAGGCACGACAAGGGTTAAACGTGCTCAGTTGCAAGCACTGCGCAAAGAATGGGAGACACTACAGATGAAGACTGGTGAATCTGTAAACGAGTACTTTGCTCGTACTCATACAATAGCCAACAAGAAAAGAATTCACGGGGAGAAGATGGATGATGTTGCTGTCATTGAGAAGATTCTGCGCTCTATGACTACAAAATTTGATTATGTAGTCTATGCAATTGAGGAGTCCAATGATGTGGAAACAATGTCCATTGATGGACTGCAGAGCAGTCTCTTAGTTCATGAACAACGTATGAACTATCATACGATTAATGAAGAACAGGCCTTGAAGGTGACTTATGGTGACACTACAGGTGGAAGAGGAAGGGGCCGAGGAGTTTTTCGAGGAAGAGGAAGAGGGCGCAGCAGCAGACAATTTTTTGATAAGTCAAATGTGGAGTGCTATTACTGCCATGAATTTGGACATTTCCAGTTTGATTGTCCAAAGAGGGAGCTCAGGGCAAATTTTGCAAATGCCAGTGAAGAAATGTTGCTGATGGCATATACAGATGACATAAAAATCAGTTCACATGAGGACTGGTTTTTGGACTCGGGATGCAGTAACCACATGTGTGGAACGAAGGAGCTTTTCTGCGTTCTTGATGAACATTTCAGAGAGACAGTGAAGCTTGGAAATGGCTCAAGCTTAACAGTCATGGGGAAAGGGAATGTAAGGGTTCGGTTCAATAACAAGACTCAAGTTATCACTGGTGTTTTCTTTGTGCCTGGTCTAAAGAGCAATCTGCTGAGTATTGGTCAGCTCCAAGAGAAGGGTCTTACAATTCTAATTCAAAATGGGAAATGTAAGATTTATCACCCTACTCAAGGATTGATCATTGAGACCACAATGTCATCAAATAGAATGTTCATTCTACTTGCTCAATGTCAAACAAATGAGCAAACTTGCTGCAATGCAATTACTGAAGAATCAGCTAGGGTGTGGCATCGCAGATATGGTCATCTGCATTACAATGGATTGAAAACCCTTCAGAAGAAAAATATGGTGCATGGATTGCCTCAAATCCAAGAGCCTGCGAAGCTGTGTGAAGAGTGTATGCTAGGGAAGCAGCCAAGGGATCCCTTTCCAAATCACAGCACTTGGAGAGCAACAAAAGTGCTTCAACTGGTGCATGCAGATATCTGCGGACCAATCAGCCCCATCTCAACCAGCAACAAAAGGTATTTCCTCAGTTTTATTGATGACTTCAGTAGGAAAATATGGGTCCATTTCTTAATTGAGAAATCAGAAGCATTCAATGTCTTTAGAAGTTTTAAGAATTCTGTTGAGAAGAAATCAGGGACCTATTTGGGTGGATTAAGGACCGATCGTGGTGGTGAGTTCAACTCCAATGAATTCAAAAATTTCTGTGTTGAACATGGAATACGAAGGCAATTAACAGCATCATTCACACCACAACAAAATGGTGTGGCTGAAAGAAAGAATCGAACCATTATGAATATGGTTCGAAGCATGCTAACCGAAAAAAAACTTCCAAAAATTTTCTGGCCTGAAGGTGTTAATTGGTCAGTTCATGTACTGAATCGTAGTCCCACGTTTGCTGTGAAAAATATCACCCCAGAAGAAGCATGGAGTACAATCAAGCCTTCAGTCTCATATTTCAGGATTTTTGGATGTATTGCATATGTCCATATTCCTGACAATAAGAGAACAAAGCTTGACAATAAAAGCTTAAAGTGTGTTTTACTTGGTGTTAGTGAAGAATCAAAGGCCTACCGATTGTTTGATCCAATCTCCAAAAAGATTATCATCAGCCGAGATGTGAAGTTTGAAGAAGAAGGAATCTGGGATTGGAATCAAACTCATGCAGATACCACCTTGACTGATCTCGACTGGGGTGACAACAATCTAGATAACATGGGTGCAGCAACAAGAAGAAGCAGTGAAGATGATGAAACTGATAATGCAACCGATAGCATGGGCCCAACAGAAATTAGTGACAGTGTAGATGGATCGGGTGCAGCTGTAACATTCAATGAAGATGTCACAGTCATATCAGTTCCTGACAGGGGAACCACGTCTGAAGTCACAGGTGACAGACATTCAATAGAGGGCAGACTAAGAAGATCACCAGGCTGGATGCAGGACTATGAATGTGGGGATGGCTTGTCTGAAGAAGAAGATGATTATGCTTTTTTGGCTTTATATGCAGACAGTCCCATAAGTGATCCTTTGAGCTACAATGAAGCAATGAAAAGTGAAAAATGGCAGAAAGCCATGGAAGCAGAAATTGAGGCAATTGAGAAGAACAACACTTGGCAGCTCACTATGCTACCAAAAGAAGGAAAATTGGTGGGAGTGAAATGGATCTTTAAGACAAAACTTAAAGAAACTGGTGAGGTTGACAAGCACAAAGCTCGTCTCGTAGCAAAGGGATACACGCAACAACATGGCATAGATTACGAAGAAGTCTTTGCATCGGTAGCTCGTCTAGACACAATTCGGTTGATCATATCACTTGCAGCTCAGAAAGAGTGGTTTGTCTATCAGCTGGATGTCAAGTCAGCCTTTCTACATGGTGAGTTAAATGAAGAAGTCTATATTGAGCAACCTCCTGGCTTTGTGACAAAGGGAAAGAACAGATGGTATACAAGCTAAAGAAAGCATTGTATGGACTTAAGCAGGCACCTCGTGCATGGTACAGTCGAATTGAATCGTATTTCACAGCTCAAGGTTTCAAGAAATGTCCCTATGAACATACATTGTTCATCAAAACAGGAGGTGAAGGTAAACTTCTAGTTGTGTGCCTTTATGTTGATGATTTATTATACACTGGAAATGATGACAGTATGTTTGCTGAATTTAAACAATCCATGATGAGTGAGTTTGAAATGACTGATTTGGGAAGGATGCACTATTTTTTGGGAATTGAGGTTCAGCAAAATTCGACTGGTATCTTTATTGGGCAGAAGAAATACGCACAGCAGGTATTGGAGAAGTTTAAGATGAATGAATGCAACTCTGTTACTAATCCTATTGTCCCAGGAACAAAGTTGTGCAAGGATCATGGTGGAACTAAAATAGACAGTACACTATACAAACAAATCATGGGTAGCTTGATGTATTTAACTCACACACGCCCCGATATTATGTTTGTAGTATGTCTACTAAGCAGATATATGGAATGTCCCACTGAACTACACTTAATGGCTGCTAAGAGGGTATTTAGATACTTAAAGGGAACCATCAATTTCGGGGTGCTCTACAGGAAAGGAGGATCTGAAAGTCTTAGTGCATACTCAGATAGTGACTACGCTGGTGATGTTGAAGATCGCAAAAGTACCTCAGGCTATGTATTTATGCTCAGTTCAGGAGCAATTTCATGGTCATCGAAAAAACAACCCATAGTGACACTTTCCACTACTGAAGCTGAGTTTATCTCAGCAACATCATGTGCGTGCCAGGCCATATGGCTGCGAAGAATTCTACAACAATTGGGACAAAATCAAGAGGAATCTACAACAATCCACTGTGACAATAGCTCTGCCATTAAGCTCTGCAAAAATCCAGTACTACACGGACGCAGCAAACATATTGATGTTCGTTTTCATTTCATTCGAGAGCTCACCAACATGGGGGTCGTGGAAGTAATACACTGTAACACTCAGAATCAGATTGCAGACATAATGACAAAACCATTGAAGAATGATGCTTTTGTGAAGCTGCGTGGTTTAATGGGAATCTGCTCTATGCCCAGTATAAACTGATGCAACTGGCATGCAGTTTAAAGGAGGATGTTGAAATAATGTTTTAAGTTGCAGTTCATTTCATTGTTATTTTTCAGCTTTGAATTATTCTTTCTGTTTGTTATGCATATTCCTGTTTAATAGAACCACTCAGCTTAGCTTGATTTGGTCTTATCTGTTTCCTTTTCTTTAGGAATTGTTGAGCTAGACTTCTGCAATTCTGTTATTCCTTGTAAGGCTATTTATAGCCAATTCCAGTTGATGAATAAGACAAGTTTCTTTCGACTTATCTTCTCTGAAATCAACAAGCGATGGGACGGGAACAGATGATGACATACATATCAACTCATTATCCTCCACCTACGGCTCCAATTTCTTTTTAATGTATAAAATTATATGTAATTGATTTTACAAGTGAATTAATAATATAAAATTTGTTTTTTAATTTAATTAAAATGTATAAAAGAGGACCCACATAAAAAAAACCCCAGCCAGCACTAATCAAAATGGCATCCATGCACTGAGCCATGGCGTATACAAATAAAAAAGAAATAAAGATTAATTGAAATACGCATAAGTTGACTCAGACATCCACATTAAACTAAAAAAAAACACGGATACAACAGTAAGACAACATCACTGCCTGGTTGTGGGGTTGAACTGTATTTAAAAAAATATCAAATTAGTACTTTTGGGATATTAATGATATGAAGATGTCTGATTAGTTTTAATTACATCTTAAACTTGTTTTTTAAAAAATATTTATATCGGCTGCATACAAAAATTACAATTACTACAAAGGATTTTTTTTTAAAAAAAACAGATGTAAGGTAAAGCTGCTGCCACGTAAAATTCAGTGGGAAAGAAGGAAAAAATAAGAAGAGAAGACATAGGAACAATGTCAAGGCCCGTGGAAAACTAGCCCGGCCCTTTTCAAACCCAATTTGAGCTCAAATTCCAGACTCCTCTAGAAAGCCCAGATATATATGTTTTCGTGAGTTTACCAGAAAGTTCGTCGATCAAGGGGTAGCCGCCGGATAATCCTCGAAAGTACCAGGTGTCTCCTGCACTTCCTATAAATACCAAACCTATCGCTTGCACTTCTCCATAGAGAACGACAAGCAAGTTCCAGTCAAAGCACTTTCTTGATAAGCTATCAAATTAAGCGAGCGACGCAGCTTCTCGTATACAACCCTGTAAAAGATGGCAATGATCCGAAGCTTCTTCGACAACAGACGAGGCACCATCTTTGATCCATTCGCTTGGGAACCCTTCAAGGACTTCCCTTTCCCTTCATCCTCACTTGTCTCTCATGACAATTCAGCCTTCGTTAACACGCGCATCGATTGGAAAGAGACCCCAGAAGCCCATGTCTTTAAGGCCGATCTTCCTGGTCTTAAGAAGGAGGAGGTGAAGGTGGAGATTGAGGATGACAGGGTGCTTCAGATCAGCGGGGAGAGGAACGTGGAGAAGGAGGACAAGAATGACATATGGCATCGTGTCGAGCGTAGCAGCGGCAAGTTCCTGAGGAGGTTCAGACTGCCTGAGAATGCTAAGGTGGATCAGGTTAAGGCTTCTATGGATAATGGGGTACTTACAGTGACTGTGCCGAAGGAGGAAGTTAAGAAACCTGATGTCAAGGCTATTGAAATCTCTGGTTGAGTGAGATTATACAGCCATTGTGAGAATTGGGTGCCTGTCTGTGACTCTGTGTGTTCTTAATTATAATAGTAGCTCAAAATCTTGTGTCGCTGTTAATACGATAATGTGTATGCAAGTGTTTGTTTCAAGCTTCTTCTGAAGTTTTAAATGATGAGTTAATCAATAGAATATGTTATCTATTTCTTCTTGTGATTCTTGTTAGGTTTCTTTGCAAGTTCACCTCGAGATCTTCTGATCCAAGAAGCTTCAATGAAAGAAATCTGTAGATATGAGAAACAAATATAAGAGCTTAGTTGTTTCTCTAAAGCTCACCTAAACAACAGACTGGAAACCTCTCTGTCCAAGCAATTCAGAGGTTTCCAGAAAATTAATTAATGCACATCCAGCAATAACAATCACATAACAGTAAACCTCAAATTTCTATAAGGCTTCAGTTGATTCTTAGTGTTTTGGTCCCTTAAAATTTCCTTTTATAAAAGAATATTCAAGAAAAAAAAATCAGAAATTCAAAATACAAAAAATATTTTTGGATAATAAATAGAAGAGTTTTAATATAAAAAAAAAGTGTGCTAAAGGAGAACTTAGTCACACAATAAGAAACTGGGATCAAATGGATTAAAGATAAGACAAACTTGTAAAACAATTAAGTTTAGGAATAAGAAACTGGGATCAAATGGAATAAAGATAAGACAAACTTGTAAAACAATTAAGTTAAGGAACCTAATTGAACTTAACTTTTGATGGGCTAAATTGATATAATTAAAGAGCTTAATAAAAAAAAAATTAAATATCTTATGTTCTGTACTTTGATATCTCCAATATAATAAAAAAAATATCTTATGCATAACTTTTTTTTAACATAAGTCATCATGATATAACAAGTGTGGATACTTGTCGAGCATTTCCTTCTCAATTCCTCACATTGCCACCTTGAGCCTCTTAGCCGAACCAATTGTTATTTCATCCTTTAACTCTCATGCCTCAATAGCTAACATATTTAAACAAACTTGTGAACTTCACATCATACTTTGTCATAGTCAAGTCACCATGAACTAGCTTCTTAAAAACATAGGACATGGAATTCCTCATGCTCTTCGGTAGAAATCGCTCCAAGAACATGTTTGAGAATTCCTTCCATGTTATAGGAGGAGAATCAACTATTCTTTCTCTCCTATTTTAATCATATCAGTTAGCATCCACCTTACCTTTTAGCCTAAAAGATGTTAAAGTCACTATATGATGATCCGTGCATCTCATAGCCTTATACCTATGCCACACCGCATCCAAAAATTATTGTGGGTCCTCAGAGTTATTGACTCCCTTAAAAGTGGGAGGTGTCAGTTTAAGAAACTCTGACAAAGGTACCTTCATCTCATACACAATATGGAAAGTCGAAGATGCATTCTTATTCTTCTCCTTCTCTCTCTCAGCTAAAAGATTAGCCAGGTTCTGCATGGCCTGTCCAATCTTATCCGAAGCACTGTCAGCATGAGGCACCCTAACCTGTGATTCTTGCTCTAGGTCTTGACCAACATCCAAACCATAGTCTCTCTCATCCTGAACTTCTGTCTTTATTTGGTTAAGGCGAGGGGGTTCTAACCTTCCTTCTTCGTCTCTCATTCAAGAGCTAAACAATAGGAATGTTCTCCTGATCATTACCGTCATAGTCAGCATTAACTACATGTCTAGCTCTTGGTATTTTTCCTAAAAGAACGCATGTATATCAAATTATAAAGGAGTTCAATAACGATATACAAAATATGATTTTGAAGAATTATAAGAGGAATGACATCAAGACAAGACAGATCCTAAGCTTCATATGTTACAAGGGTTTTAACAAAACTAGATTATGGTGTTTTAACAAAAGTGGGCTCTGATACCATCTTTGTCACAACCCAAATCTCAGGACCATGACCGACAACGCAGGTGGTGTCATAAGAACACTCCACTTACGCTAAGCCTCTATACAGACATATCAAAAGAATAAATTATTTAAAAATACACAGCATTCATAATCTTTCAAAATATTATATTATTCAAAACTAATGAAACCAAATGATAGTTTAAAACTTCTCATTAGTAATTAAAACAAAAATATTAATTCATAATACTCATTAAATTATCAAAATCCAAACTTAATTGAAACAGGGTAATAGTGAAGTGTCTATAACATTGAATCAAACCATAAGAATTAGAAGAGAGAAAAACAATTCTCTTACGACTTTTCTTTATATACATAGGTTAACTTAAGTTGGTTTTGGGTTAACTTGAGCTAGGATTTGGGTTAAAAGTTTAAGTCTTACAAAAAATTACTAGTTTTATTATCGAAGAAACCCTAAATTTTATCAAAATGAATTGTTTTTCAAGTGTTTTGTCTTCTATTGTCAATTAATATAATAATCAACTTTATGAACTCAAAAGAATGAATATTAACATAAATATGTAATCAACCTCTATCAAAACACTCTAAAAACCCCGTTCTTGAATATATTGAATTTTGAAACATCACCACTTAGGCACTAAAGTTATGTTCTTCAATTGAAATAAAAACATTGCAAGATCAAAACTTGTGCGTCAGTGGACATAGATATGTCTTATAATGTCACCATTACATTCTTCTGTCGGACAAGGAAATGAATCCAAAATTTCTGGCTTTGGTTGGGTAAGGATTTTCAGAGTTCATGAAACTGTCGTGAACACAATCAGACCGGGTGGAAAACCAAATTTCCAAATGCACTGAAATTTCTGCAACGCCTCCTATGAAGTGGCAATATTGTTCCTGAGTTTGCATTTGAGGGTCCTTTTATTTCGAGTCGAATGTGTTCAGCTTCGAGCTGTTGTACTTGGGATTGTTGGTGTAAAAGGAAACACAGGGTGCTATCATCTTTGCACCTTCTAGGCTATGGAAGTTTGTTGACCCTTCCAAACCATTCACATGTTATACTTATTTCCATACAATACAACTGCCTCGTAATGCGTTTTGGAAAATTGCCATGCAACCGTGCTTTTAATGAAACTGCTACCCTTCCAGATCCGGAGCAACCTCCTCCATTTAACGTTAGGAGATGCCCCAAGCCAATAAATCAATGAGAAGCCTGTTTTCTCTCTCGGGCACGAGGACCAGGAGTCAATGGTGCCCCAAGTCACTCACGTTTCACTCTAGTTGAAGGGTTCTTCTTGCTTTCTACACATGGTCATTGCATAATCCAATGGCTAACATGGGCTAAAAAGTTGGATTTAAATATACATATATTTCACCAATGATGTACCTATACAATGTTACCATTTGGAATGGCTTACATGTTATTGATGTCCATTCTCCAAAAGATGATAACAGCAGAGTATGCCAACGGCACCACAACCTCGACATAAAGAGCTAACTTGGACACAAGTGGAAAGAGGAAGAGAGAATGCACGCGCATCTAGGTAGGTAGGGCATGGCTCACTACTGGGTCCTCAGCCTCCATTTCATGCAACAAAGCGTGGCACTCATCAAACTCAGTTGGTGGAGTTACTCTCTTGCGTATCAACATTTCCACAGTGGGGAATTTCCTCTTCCTCCCACCTCTTGGCCTTGAGCTGAACTGCTGATCAGACTCCACAAAATCACCCTGATCCAAAAGCAATCCAGTTCAGAATGCCAATTCATTTTCTAAATCCACATTGATGAACGAAATGTGCTAAAAACTGCACAGAACTTACAGGAGTATAGACATGCAAACCAGATTTTTCATGGTTATCTCTCACATGCTTGTATGAGAATCTCATGTCACAACCTGGAAATCCACACACATAAGGCCTTTGTTCAAGGTGCACTGCCTTCATATGCTGGTTAAGATTTGTTTTCTGCACACAAATAGGAAAAAAAATTAACTAAAAAGAAAATGATGCTGGGTGAGCATGAAATGGTTCGCTGGTCGGGATTAAATACTATAAGAAACAGAGTGGTGGATTTTAAAACATTTGTTAATCTTACAGTTGAGAATGTGTGCTGACAACCCTTGAAATGGCATTTGATTCTCTCTGTTGAACCACTGACAGGTTCGTGGGTGCGAAGATGTCTATTAATGTTCTTTCTCAGCTGTTTCGTGCCACAGATATCACAGT
>Ga0325402_1006126_pt1 | contig 11348 bp, 12 predicted proteins | sample PopdelMetagenome_22_FD_207212 | JGI IMG/M metagenome (GOLD analysis project Ga0325402, IMG submission 207212) | Populus deltoides microbial communities from Bellville, Georgia, United States - Xylem-PdKOR-R3 | ecosystem: Host-associated > Plants > Phyllosphere > Stem > Wood/Secondary xylem...
TGATTGAAAACAAATTATAATTAAAATTCAAATAAAAAACTAAAATAGTATTTAAAGACATTGTTAAAACCAAAAAGTAAATGTACTTTTTAATATAGAGTAGCAAACAATTATAAACGATAAACCCGTTGTCAATACAATACGACGTCATATAAAACGAACAGCGCCAACAGTTGAGAAAAAAGGTAGGAATTCGATAGCCACAAACATGATTTCATTGATAAATTGGCATAGTGTTCCTTATAGATTGTAGCTTGTATGGAAACTTATTTACACGTTCACAGATTGTAATTAAATCATAAACAGAAAAAAGACCATGTTGAATATTAAAACTGATACGCACAGACAATTAATTAACTCTTCCCTCTCGTCAGTTATTCGGTTATAGAAGTCCAGTGTAGGCAGGACTTTGGATGAAGCTAGACTTCATCCTCAGGATAGAATTAAATAAAATCAGAGTTGCTGCAGGTTTTCAACAGCGGAAGTATAGGTAACGAATTCTCTTAAATTTCCAGCAGTAGCATTATCCATTATTGACCACTACAATAAAGAAATCTCATACGGGCTCTCCATACGAAAAGGATTGTAGATCATCTCACCTGTTGCAAATCTGACCACAGATTTCTCACTTATAGACTTGCGATCATCAATACTACCAGCCCAATCTGCATCTGTAAAACCATGTAGAGCAAATGAGGAACCTTGAGTGATATGAAAACCGTAAGATTATGTACCTTTAAGGTAGCGTAGAATGCGTTTAACAGCGGCCTAATGAGAAGATGTAGGAATATGCATAAACTGACAGACTCTGTTAACAACAAAGCAGATATTTGGTCGGATGAAGGTAAGGTACTAAAGAGCACCCATGATTTGATGAAATCGTGAGGAATCAGAGAATGAATTATCTGGTAGTATAGTAACTTTTAAAGGAGGAGATTGGAGTATCAATGGGTTTGCAAGAAGTCATACCAACCCGAGTGAGGATGTTAAGAATATATTTGTGCTTGCGCAACATCAAACCCATACTTGTAGACTGGATTGCAATACCCAGAAAGTAGTGAACAACGCCTAAGTCACGGAGCTTGAACTTAGAACTTAGTAACTGTATTAGGTGATGAAGCATAACAGAGTTGCAACCCGTAAGCAGAATATCATCAACACACACCATGAGATAAAAGATATTAGTATCATCAGATAAGATAAACAGGGAGGTGTCAACCTTAGAGGCAAGAAAACCAATGGAGAGTAGAAAGTCACTCAGACGAATGTACCGTGCCCTCGGTGCTTGTTTTAAACCAAACAACAACTTGTGCAATCGCACACATGAGATGGAAGAGTAGGGTCAACAAAACTTGGAGGTTGTTTCATGTAGATCTCTTCAGTAAGAAAAGAAATGCATTATGAATATCAAGCTGATGAATCTTTCAATTGCTTGAAACCGTAATGGAAAAGATGAATATGACAGTGGCCTGTTTAATAACTGGACTGAAAGTTTCAGAATAATTAATGCATTCTTGCTGGGTAAAGCCTCTAGCAACTAGACGGGCTTTATAACACTCAATGCTGCCATCAACACGACATTTGATCCGATATACCCATCTGCTGCAAACAACATTCAGCGAATGATGAAAGGGTACTAGAGACCAAGTGTGATTAGAACGTAACGCCTTCATCTCATCACACATAACATTATGCAAAACGACATACTTGTCAGCATCAGAGAAGGCAAGAGGTTCAGAGGAAGGAGAGAGTAGTACCCGGGTGGAAGCTGTATCAGTGGCAGCAAAATCCACTAGATTTGTTGTCTTTGGCTACCACGGCCTAAGGACCATAGGATGGCAGCTGATTAAGGGCGGTGATGCAGGAGAAGATGGTGGCAAGGAGGTGTCCTAGTGCAGCAGATAAGAGGAGAAATCAACCACCAGATTCAGACCAACTGAAGAGGCTGTGGGAGAATCTGCCACAAGCAGAGGGCTGGGAGCAGCAGCAGGGTAGTCAGCAGAGGTAGATTCTGTGACAGCCTGAACACTGGCCAAATAAGGAGAAGTAGAGGAGGAACCATAGGGCGTCCTAACACCAGTAGAGGCGTCATGCTGAAGGGTAAAGGAGATTGATTTGCAACCTGGACTTGTAGCAGAATGGTTAGATAAACATGCATGTGATGATGGGCAAGGGAAGGGTGGAGGCTGTAGTGTTTTGGTAGTGGGTGGCGGTAGAGAAAAAGTAGAGGAGGGATGGTGAGGTGCAGTATAGGTGGTGAACAATGGGGAATGGATCAGATTTGGGAGGAGGGCAGTAGTATGTTGGGTGGGGGTTGTAACCAAAACCTTTGTAATCTGTTCAGAATTATCAAATGGAAACACATATTCATAAAAACGGACATGATGATAGATATAAATGCGTTGAGATGCAATGTCAAAACATCGATAACCAAGGTGAGAGGAGCTGTAACCAAAATACACACATGGAGAGGAATGAAATCCAATTTATGATTGTTATAGGGACGCAAAAATGAAAGCAAAGACATTCAAAGGTATGTAAAAAATGATAATCAGAAGACCGTTGAAACAAACAATCAAACGGGGATCGATTTGTAAGAACAAGAGTAGGCATGAAATTTATGAGATAGATCGAAGTGTTAAAAGCATAGTTCCAAAACCAGAATGGTGCTTTACTTTGTCCTAGAAGAGTAAGGCCAGTTTCCACAATATGCCTATGACGATGTTCTACTGTGCCATTTTGTTCGTGAGTGTGAGGACAAATCAGACGGTGATGAATACCAATGATCTGAAAGAAAATGGATAGTTAGCGATATTCACCGCCCTAATCAATTTGAATAGATTTTATTTTTAATGAAAATTTACACTCAACGAGGGTTTAAAATTAGTGGAAAATAGAGTAAACATCAGACTTGGCAACGAGGGGATAATACCATATATATTTTGTGTGTGTATCAACAAAGATAACAAAATAACGATAGTCATCCGAAGAGAATAGGGAAGCAGGACCCCATACATCACTAAAAATTAATTCAAGCGGAGCAGAAGTTTTGTGACTTGTAGGTCCTAAAGACAAACACGATGATTTTCCTAATAGACAACTTTGACATTGAAAATTAAGATGTTTGTTGTTACAAATAATCTTATTTTTGGAGACTAACAATTGAAAAATACGAGAGGTAGGATGACCTAGTCGACAGTGCCATAAATCAGCAGAAGCAGAAATGCAAGGAGACCAATAGGCTTGAGGAACTGACGGGACAAAAGACCTGGACAAAACATAGAGACCATCTTTACTTTGACATGAGAGGAGTACTTCATTGGTGTTGAGATCCTTGACATAAAACACAAATGGGTGAAATTCAAAATAAACATTGTTGTCGCACGTGTGCGGCGTCGCGGTGAAAGCATCCAATCTCAAAATGGTGTAAATGAGGCAAATATTGGGAGACAAGGAATTCTTGTCTTTTATCAGTTAAATGGAATGGGAGTCGCCACCTAGTATTTTGGTCACTAGGAACCCTAACTGATCTCAGAGATCGAGTATGAGAACTAGTTGCATAAAGAAAATGTATTAGCACCCCAAATACGCCCTACCTAAGGTAAGCTGCATTGTTTTATTGTCTGATAAAATCTAATGTCTTGTCATGTTTTCTAGTTGTTAGTCTATCTATGGTTTAATAAAAGTCATCATCGGTAAGGAGATCCTTATCTTATTGGGTAAATTTAACCGTTCTAATGTCAACAAAAGAATTTAATATCTGGAATATGTCTTACGTATAAGGTCGTAACCCCAGATACTAAAAGAAAACAAAATATTTTTTTTCAAATTTTTAAAATATTGACCTCGTTCTCATGACTTTAATAAATTGGTTATTAAAGCCAAAATGCATGCTAATACAAATTTTTGAATCTTTGTTGTATGAAAATATGATATGATTTTTTTTAAGAGACTTGGTTGTATGCCTGAAAACAAAAACATTTTTTCTTTTTTTAATTTTTCAATATTTTGATGAAAACTGGGTATTTTAATAATGAATTTGTATCTTTATGATATAAAAATACAAACCAATACTAAGAAAAATTTAGTAGGAAAATGAAAGGTTTTTTTGAAATAAATTTTGAAGAAAATTTTCTTTTTGTTTTTTTAAATGGGCCACACAAGGCCGGGTCTGGCCCATAAAAATCCAAACCATCACATATTGGGCTAGACATAGCCCAATAAAACACAAATCATCACAATTTTTTTTAAATGGGCCAAACTGGGCCGGGTCTGGCCTATAAAAATCCAAACCATCACATATTGGGCTGGACGCAGCCCAATAAATCACAAATCATCACTTATTGGGCTAGACTCAGCCCAGCCACCTAGACTGGGTTGAGTGAACCCGGACGGGTTACTGTGCCCGTGCACAGTAACCAGTCCAAAACATAATTACCCGGTTACTGTGCTCATGCACAGTAACCGGGTAATTATTTCTTCTTACTTGCAGAAACGTGCACAGTGCACGTTCTACATGCAGGAAGATGAAGCTGGAAACTAAAACAAGGGGAATAGGATTACCTGGAATGGAGGCGCTATCGTTCACGATGTTGGTGGATCATGGTGGTGTTGGTGTCGCGGCAACTGGCTGTGGTGGTAAACGCTGCTTCTTCTTCTTCTTCTCTCCTATGTTTCAGTTTGCTAGTGTGTTCCTCTGTTTTTTTTCATTTACTCTCCTCTCTCTATTTCTCTCTTTCGTTCACTCTCTTTTATTTTTTTTTGTTTCTGTTCTGCTCTCTTTGCTTTCTTCTCTTACTGCCTTTTTTGTTTCTTACGCTATCCCTCCCTATGTTTTCTCTTCCTTACATCCCCCCTCTCCCTGTTTTTCTTCTTCCCATCTGTTCGGTTCCTCCTCTGACTTTTATAGCCAGAGGATGCAGGCGTTTTTTGGTAACGGCCGGCGGGCATCACACTGGCGAGGGATGTCAACCACGAGACGTGCCTCCTGATTGAAGCAGCTCCATTGTCGCTGTTAAAATGTCTCACCTGCCTTTACTGCCTAGTCATTTGCTTTTAAGAAGACAATGAATAGTGCTCCAAGAAACAACGCCATTTCAAAATTCAAATGGATACTTCTGATTTGGTCATTGAATTTTTTGCAATTTTGTAATCAAGCCCCCGGAAAAATTGTAATTGGATCCCTTAATTTTAGTGCATTTTTTGGTTTGGTCCTTGGATTCAGATTGTTTCAATTAAGTCCCTAATTGGCCATCAAACTTCAATAATTATGCAATTAAGCTCTTGATTTGATCAAATCAACTCTTCAAAATTATAATTGGACCCATAACTTTAATTTCTTTTAATAAAAGCCTAAATTGACTTAAAAATTAATTTTTCTTGCAATCAAATCCTTCATAAATTCAATTAAACCTTAGATAAAATTTAATTGAGTGAATTAAACCTCAAATATTGACGATGTTGCCTACGATGTATTAAACAATGTATGAATTTGTGATATTACATGAGAGAAATAGTCCATCAATAACAAAGTTTAAGTAGTAAACTTACTGAATAAAAAGTCTCAGTTCATCGTAGTTAAATAACACATAATAATGTGCTTGTCTGAATTCTTTTCTAGACAAATATCTTCCCCTAACAGAATTATTTGTGCTGGTCGTCTTGTATTGAAGAATATTGACAAGTTCCCACTCAAAGACACTTCACTACCATCGTCATGCCTTGGTACGTGATTGATTCTTGTTCTCAAAAGAAGCTCGAAATAGTACGAGATAAATGTTGAGATCTCCTTAACAATATAGGCCTCATATATCAAAATAGTATGGAATAAAACAAATGTTTTCAATTAACAAAAACAATGAAAATAGTATTGAAGATTACAGTGTATATGTAATCTCTTACCTCTTGAATGGATACATCCATCTATACTGGACTGGTCCTCTAACTTTTGCCTCATATAATGGAGGAAATATCATCTCAACTTTGCGTATTATCTAGACAATAATTGTTTCAAGCCTCTCAATGTGTTGTGTTTGCAACTTGCTAGAGCATATATCTCTAAAGAAATGACTGATCTCCGTGAGTGCATCTCATATTCCCTTTGACAATAAATCATGATAAGCTAATGGAATTAGTGTTTGTATAAATATGTGGCAGTCATGGTTCTTCATTCCATACAATCTGCAATCCTCCAAATTAACCAATCTTGATATGTTCGAGGCATGTTCATCGAGAAAACACAAAAACACAGACTCTTCAGCAATTGGTACACCAGTAGTTGTGTATTTTTGTCTAAGGTGAAGCTTCCTTTGGGCTTTGCGACCCCGTGACCCAACATTAACCAACTTCATATTTTTACGGTGAAAAAACTACGTTATATCCATTCTAGCCTTAATGTTTTCCTTTGTCTTCCCCTTCACATCCATGACCGTGTTGAAAATGTTCTCAAACATGTTTTTTTCTATGTGCATGATGTCAATATAGTTTTTTATATGCTACAAGAATCTTTCTCCTGCCAGTTCTAGGTTGATAACGGGAATGCTCACATATCGTGCACTCGGTCAGCTCAACATTTTCAAGGTAGTACAACATGTTAAAGTTTGGAAACATGTCAATTTTCTGGTATCCTAGACCAAGAGGTTTCATCATTGAGTTAGCACTATAAAAGTTCTCTTTCATCATGTTCCCTTCAGGTAAAATGCTTCTCGCCCATTCGACAATTCTATCATAACCGACCCCACTCAACCCATAATTTGACTTGACGGTAAACACCTATGTAATGACCGATAATTTACTGTGATTTATGCAGCCATCCCATAATGGTTTGTCATAATCTTTCAAAATATATAAAAAAACCGTGGCTGCGTTTGTATTAGGTTCTTCATCTATAATTGGATATTGATTGGCATGACTTTGATTCATTCTCATCACATCCATAACCATAGTCGTATAAAAATTACTGTTGTCAATTTCAACTTCATGAACATTGCTAGCAATAGAAGTTGGCATAACCATTCTTTCTACCATGATCTCGTGAGGAACAAATGGTTCTCTGTGCACATACTAACACAGGTATCCTCTATGAACCCTTTGTGTAGAAGATGCTTCATTATAACATCTAGATGGAACAACTTTTTATTTTTACACCTCTTACATGGACACCTAATACCACCTCCACTAATATTTATCGGAATAGATGTTGCGTAATTAATAAAACGCTGAACCCCCTTACAATAATCCATCCTCTGAAATTCTTGGAGTGAATCTTGATACATCCATGAACGATCAACCATGACTTCTATCGAACCTATATATATATATATATATATATATATATATATATATATATATATATATATATATATATATAAAAAAATAATGACAACAATATGTATTAATTAACTACGTTAAATAAATAATCAACTTACTTTCATATTTCTCTTAATTCATTATTAGTTATCTACGTACATATAAATTTGTATACATTAATTTATGAAAATTACAACTCGGCAATAAAATTGACAAAATATAAAATGGGACCGTTAAACAATTTATTATTTATATCATCACAACACATCTAAGTCGGTAATTCGACATAAGTTTCAACAATTTATAAACAAATATAATTTTATAAAATCTAAAAAAAACTACAACATGTACAAAATCATGTATCCATACAACAAGTTTGTATGAGAAAAAATAATAAAACAAGTAAACACCCAAACAAAATACATATACTAAAAAAATATGCAATAAAAAATTGACATTTCAAAATTGTGTTCAAATTTAAAAAATGGTAGATTTACTTAAAATAAAAAATCCAGAATAAAATTGCTGCTATAATTGGAGGGGAGGGGGGGCTGTTAGTTGTAGATTTAGGGGGGGTTTGTGTAGTTGCAGAGGGGAAGAAGGAGAAATTGAGGAGGAGAGGGTTAACGGCTAGGTCATATATTAACTATTACTGATGGAATTACCGATGGAAACATTCCATCTGTAAATCCGTCAGCAATTCTATCGGTATAAGTGACACATTACTGTATGGCTTTCCTTGTTTGAATCCAATTGTAAATCCATAGATAAAAGCGTTTACAAAAAAATTACATGTCATTGTACTTTTTGGTTTTTTTAAATTTCTTTTATTCCGACTATAATTTCCTTGGTATTTTACCAACATAAATATTCCTTCATTAAATACCAACGGAGTTAACGATGGAATAAATTCGGTCGGTAAATATGGTAAATATTACCCTAAAATACCGACAAAATTTTTCTATCGGTGATTTCGTTTGTATTCGTAGATTTTCTAGTAGTAGAAGCAGGTGATTTTTTTTTCTTTTTCTATATATGAAGTTATTATAGTCTCATAAAAATATCTTGACATTGGTTTGTACTTAATTTTATAAGCATTTATTTTTGTTATCATATAATTAGTTAAAAAATTAGTTTTAAAAAAATAAAGTTCTTAGATGTAGTGGAGTCCATCACCCTGGATCATGAATTTCACGGGTTAATTCATGAAGACCGGGTCAATTGAATATATAGTCGTCTCAATATAAAAAAAATCAAGATGATTTTTTTAAGTCAAATTATGTTTTTAACTGTTTGTTTGGGTTGTCTATGGACCCTCCAATTAAGTAGATGAGTTATATCAGGACAACTATTATATAATTTAATTTAAACTTGAGTTTCATAAAGAATCAGGTTACAAGATTTCAAAGTTAATCTATCAAATCAAGTTTAATAATAATACTAAATAATCGTCTGAAAGTTCAAAAAGATTTTAGTTCAACCTTAGCATAACTCAACCCTGTAAACTAATGTGACCCTACTCCAATGATAAAAGCAATTACTACATTATTGGCTCTTGTAAAAATTCCACATCAATTATCCATCAAAATATAAGGATTTCATCCCTTCAAATAATATTTGATCAGGTTTATTTGACAATGTTATTGAAAGTGTTTTTCTGGGGGAATAAATTGAGAATAGTTAGAGGACTAAGTTGAAGTCAGTCCAATATCTAGAAACGGTCAAAACTTAGCACATAAAAAAATCTAGCGCCCTGGTCCAAGGGCCCCAAAATCTCAACCTCAATAACAGCTTGACACATGTTAGTCTAAGTGATTTACACATTTCAGCCATCACTCCACGTAGCATTTTACGTGTCAAGCATTGGCCTGGTTTTAATCACTATAAATTACGGCAACCATGGCTGCTGTTTATTACCAAAAGTTGTGTGTTTTTAATCTTTCAAGTGTTTTAGCTTTCAATTCATTTGTGTTCTCTCAATCTTTCGAAGAAATCAATAACCAAAAATGGCTGACAACACCCAGAAGATGAGCTACCAAGCTGGTGAGGCCAAAGGCCAAGCTCAGGTTAGCTTATGGATTTCTTTCTCGATTTTGCTTTTGTTTTTATATATAAATTAATGTGTAATGCTCTATAACATATCGATTTTGTTTGTTTCAGGAGAAGGCCAGTAACTTGATGGACAGAGCTGACAATGCTGCTCAATCTGCAAAGGAATCAGTGCAAGAGGTTCACATATTTTTCTTCAATCTCATGTTCTATATTTTGTTTAGAGAATTCATTCTCACCACAATGGCACAATGGATTGTGCATAAGATTTAAGAATGGCAATAAACCAAAAAGAGTGAGGAACACTCATGAATAAAATTCGCAACACTCAGTGTTAATAATTAGTTGTATATTTTGGCACAGATACTCTTGGCGAGTGAGTTTGCAGTAGGGTTTTTTTTATATATATAATTTTGATAGTTCCTTCTTTGTGTAGGCTGGTCAGCAGGTGAGGGCTAAGACACAGGAAGCTGTTGAAGGAGTAAAGAATGCAACTGGCATGAACAAGTGAAGCTGGATCGATGGAGTCCAATGATCGTCTGCTGCATGAAATTTAGAAATTAAATGCAATATTCATCTATTCAGCACGTTGTTTATTTATTTATTTTTTTTTCTGTCTTTCCTTTTGTATAAAGAAGAGAGCTCTCTGATCTGCAGTTCTCTCGTAAGTTTGTAGGCACATGCATGTTTTGCCCTTATTAGAAAAAATTTACTTTCAGTTCAGTACATGTTCAAATTTTTCCAGCTTAGTGCTTCATCAATTGGCCCTATATGTGTCCAAATGGCCTAAAATGCCAATTCCCTTCTTAAATCTATTTGATTACAACAAATATTATGCTTCCCAAATCAATCGGTAGCTCTATTGATAAATTTAACATATTATTAAAAAACTCAGTCCAATCTCGCTCCCTATGTTCTTCATTATAGGTAATTTATTCTTTCATCTCATAGGTTCCTTTTTTTTTTCATACCTGATTATGGGTTCAAAATGACAGTCCCTTGGTTGAAAACAAATTTAGTAGCTCACTATAAAGTCTATCACCCAGTTCCATTTCAAAGATGCTTAAGATTCTATGGTGACAACTGACCATGTTAATTTCATTTACAACATTTTGACATAGCTATTCAACTAGTTCCATTTACCTATACATCAAAAAAGCTAGCTCAAAGTAGGGAACAAAAACATTCTTATTCTACTACTGTATGTTGTTTTGTAAAATTGTTAATAATTAGTTGAATAATATATTGGAAGAAAAACAACAACAAAAGAAAAGAATAGGTTGGATTATTAGGGATTTTGGCATAGAAAATCAAGACCAGTATAGCATACACCATGTCTTGTCTGCATGAAACTTTTGTTTTAAGTTTATCACGCCTTGATAGTATCCATTTCAGGCTCTTTGTGGCAACACCAGCTTTTTCAGGATTTGTGCCGCTACCAGTGTAATAGAAAAAACAGGAGAGATGCAATAGTTTTTCTTCTTCTTAGTTTTATTGTTAAGCTGCAAGTCCTTCACTCCCCTGGGACAGTATAGTCAAGTTATTGAGTCATTGATTCAAACAATGCTATTGGTCTATAAGGTTAATTGTGTATGATATTGGATCATCCATTTTATCCCACCATAGATATGTATCTGCAATATGGAGGAATTTAGTCATCCATTTCAATTTCTTTAAATTGTAAGGATGATCATATTAACGCGTTATGATCATAGCAGTTTCATCACTCTATAATTGAAAAAACATATATTGAACCAACATTTCATAAATATTTTATAACGCAGTACTTTAGATGATTTTTTCAATTAAATGATAATGTGTACGTTGTCTCATATTACATGGAAAAAGAGTGGTTTGATTGTAAAAAGAGAAAATGGTATATATATTTTTGTACCTTGTTTCATGTTTAGTATAGTATAGTAGAATATATATTAATGTCTTCTCATTATCATATTGCAATTATATTATGTAAAATGTCTTAGTATGGTAGT
>Ga0325402_1006129_pt1 | contig 11344 bp, 8 predicted proteins | sample PopdelMetagenome_22_FD_207212 | JGI IMG/M metagenome (GOLD analysis project Ga0325402, IMG submission 207212) | Populus deltoides microbial communities from Bellville, Georgia, United States - Xylem-PdKOR-R3 | ecosystem: Host-associated > Plants > Phyllosphere > Stem > Wood/Secondary xylem...
CAATTGAGTTTGATGGGGTGAAATCTCTAGAAATGAAAAGTTTGAAGACAATTATGGATGCAATTAAAGGAAATTAGAAGAAAAGGGCTCAATTGAAATTTGCCAATCCTAAATAAAAAACCCTAAATGACGCATCGTTTAAACTTAAAGAAGAGAAGGTGAGTGACATGTTGTTTGGTCGATTGGCCTCTGGTTTTGACAGTTTTGGCTCATTGAGTTGGCAACTTCTAATTTATTTTTTTTTGCTTTTTATGGGGTTATCCTGATCTCATGACCTGAGTTGCGACTTTGACAAGCTAACCTTGGTTGATGTAGGTAATTTTTTTTGTACTTAATAATGTTTATTTTGAAGTTTTTATTTTTGTTTTTGATACATTAAAATTGTTGTTTAAGTTTGCTTTTGATATATAATGTTGTTTTGGTTTTTGTTTAACTTAAGTTATGCATGTTAAACCTTGGTGTTTTACCTTAGATTTGCTAGGTCAATTCATGCACAAAATAGAAACCAATTTTGAATCCTTGTTGTGTGAACATATAGTTTATCTTAAGTTTATGTTTTTTTTATTCAATATCTCTTGCTTGATTTGGATGTTTTGATATTTTCTGTTAGTTATCTAGATTCAAACATATTTTTGTATGATATTGTGACTTGTTGAGATAAAAAAAGCATATTTGAGAAGCAAAAAATGCCCCTTTTTTGGCTTCGTAGCGACTGCCATGTCTAGGCATTTTTGGGTTTTAGACAATGTTCTTCATGCTCTTAGGAAGAACATTATGTCAGCCCCTAAATTTGGACCAATTCTGGAACATTTCTTCGCACATACACCTTCCTTATGCATGATTAACCAATAATCTAGTGTTTATTCGCATCAATAGTATGTTTAAATGATTTTTAATCCTAGGGTTTCAATTTTGATCTAAAACTCATTTAAGCAAAATTATGATGATTCATTGATAATAAAAGTGAATAGATGCTAGATTATTGATTATTCCATGATTTCCAACATATATGTGCCTTCAATTTATCCATATCTAGTTTGGTTTGAGAGTCATGTTGTTTGCTTCAAGTTGGATGTTCTTCATTTGTGCTTTGTGCTTTTCCCAATAACATTATCTTAGTTACATAATTTTAACTTATTTTATTTTATTTATTTGCCCATAACCTTTTCTTATACACTGTTACAATATTCATTGTAATAGTTTTTTGTTTTTTTTAAAAAAAATTAACCATTCAACAACTCAATCTTCATTATTTTATTTAACGTTTTTTTTCAATTTAATCTTTTAATACTAGGTTGTTATGAGAATTGTGCTTTGTATTTTGTTTTCTTACAGTTGGGTTATTTAATGGTATCATGGATTTAATTTTCATTTCTTGATTTCAACCTTCGATACTAGATTTGTTAGAAGTGGGGTTTCATAATTTTTACTTTTTTTTTTCAATAAATTTATCTTGATCTTTTGACCTAGATCGTGAGTTTAATGGGTAGACTTAATTTGTTTTTATTCCCTCTTTTTATAATTGATTTTTTTATTTTATCCTTTTACATTAGGTTAATTGGAAATTGAATTTCATACTTTTTTTATTTTTTTCTATGAGATTATCTCAATCTTATGACCCGTGTTATGAGTTTGGTAGGTTGACTTAAGTTGACTCTATTTATTTTTTGGGGTCCTTTTTTAATTGATTATTTTTAACTAGGCTTATTAATTTTGAAAAATTGACTTGAGTTGACTCTGTTCATTTCTTTGGGTAATTTTTTAATTGAATTTTTTTTTGAATTTCATCCTTCAACAAATTCTTTTTTTTATTTTCAATTTTATCTTTCAATAATAAGCTATTTTAGAATTTGGCTTTGTAAATATTTTTTAGTTTGCTTTATATAGAGATATCTTGGTCTCATGAATTCATGTTTTTTTCTCTCGATTTCAACCTTAACCATTGAATTTGTTGGAAATGGATTTCATAATTTTTTAAAATTTTTGTATAAAGTTATCTTGGTCTCATAACCTATATCACAGGTTTAACATGTTAGTTGAGTTAACTTGGGTTTTTTTTTCCCTTTTTTTACTTGATTTTTTATTTATTTCATCCTTTAACATTGGGTTCCTTCGAAATTGAACTTTATTTTTTATTTTCTTTCTATGAGGTTATCCCGATCTTATGACTTGGGTTGTGGCTTTAAAAATTTGACCTGGGTTGACTCATGTAGTTTTTTTAGTCTTTTTTTTAATTTAACAATTTTTTTAAAATTATGTCTTTCAACATTAGGTTAATTAGGTATTAATATTCATAAGTTATTTTATTTGCTTTCTATAGAGTTATCATAGTCTCATGACTCAAGTTATAGATTTGACATGTTAACTTAGATCGATTCAATAATTCATAGTCTTAATATTTTAAAAAATATCATTCAATATTTCGTTACATCAATATTTCAAGAAGATGTCTCCAATATGCATCACATTTGTTGCTACCCATTTTGGTCCAGTATCTCCATGGAATTAAACAAATGTTTTGAATTATGCAAAGAAAGATAAAAAAAAATGAATATATCCATATATATATTGGACTAGTCCTTCAACTCTTGCCTCAAACAGTAAATATATGTGTAGAAGCACCATCAAGTAAAAAAATAGAGAGAATATCACCTCAAGTTTGTATATTGTCTAGACGATGTTCATTTGAAGCCTCTCCATGTGTTATGTCTACAACGTGTTGGAGCATATTTCTCTAAAGAAATGATTGGTTTCCATGAGTGCATCTCATATCCCCTTTGGCAATAAATCCTAGTTAGTTAATGAAAGGAGTGTTTACATAAATACATGGTAGTCATGGCTCTTCATTCCATACAATCTTCAATCCTTCAAATTCAACAACCTTGATATGTTTGAGACATGTTCATAAGGAAAACAAAAACTTTTAACTCGTTGGTGTACAAGTAACTATGTATTCTTATCTAAGGTGAAGCTGGCTTTAAGCTTTGCTACCCGTGACCCAACATAAACCAACTTCATAGTTTAATGGTAACAAAACAAAGTTAGATCCATTCTAGACTTGATATTGTCCTTTGTCTTCCCCTTCATGTCTATAACCATGTTGAAAATATTTCAAAACATGTTATTTTCTATACGTTTGATATTACGGTTATGGCAGAGAATATTGGTCTTCCAATAAGAAAGCTCCCAGAAAATACTTTGCTTTACTGAATTATAGGTCAAACCAAAACAAAAAAAATTCCATTTACCGGATTGAAAATGAAACGCAATGTCATTGTACTCCGACACCACGTCATACAATTCTTCATTCGAAAGAAGTAGTGGAAAACAATGAATTAACTATGAGAGATAATGTCTTTTAATTTGATGGGTTAGTTGATCCATATCGAGTTGTTTTGTCTAATGACTTAGATGAAAATTTAAATTTTCACATCGTCGATAATATTTTTTTTTATGTTAATGCTAAGGAGTTGAATGATATTTTGAGCTCTAGTAGACATACACAAGTCAATGAAGATGATGATAGCAATGAAATCAACATAAAAGATTGTGATGAAAATGAGGACGAGTCAATTGATAAAGAAGAAGACAATTCTGATTAATTTGTACAACATAAATGCGTAATGCCATAAACTATAATGTAATAATTATGGATGAAATTTTCTTCTCAATGTAATGACAATGATGTTAATTTATCATTGAATGACAAGGAAATATTTATTTTATTATTATGATATGAATTGATGTTATTGTGTTGTGCATGCAGTTGTGAATTTAAATCTTTACAAGATGGATGGATAAGGAATACAAATACAATTTTACCTTAAGTATTGTTTTATATCGATGGAAATATCAAAGGAATATGTTTGTTGGTATATTCCAGTGATGATGGGCACTATTCCCCTTCTCCCTGATATTGTTCATAGTGTTCATTACACACGGGTATACAAACAAAATATGTAAGTCAGTATATTTTAGTGATGATAGGAACTCTTCACTTCTCAATACGCCAATAATTAATGCTTTTTTTTTACTATTTACTCCTTAATAAAATTACCAATAGAATGAGAATTCCAGCGTGCTAGTAATTACTGCTTGAACGACCCATCTAACTAAAAAATATGAATGACGCAGTGGTGATTATGAAATACTTCATCGATTGGTAATGGAGACGAGATCATAGATGAGTGGGTACATGTGCACCCCCTAATTTGCCTCACCATTCTGGCAACAACCAATTTTATCCTCCTCTTCTAGCGCCATCTCTATTTTCAATTTATTGTATGTAAACATATAAATGTTAAAATTTTAATAAATATTTGATTTTTATATTATTTTAATTGATTTTAGTTATTTTTCTACTTTTGATCAATATTTTCTTTTTTATATAACCATATTATTCGATAGTTTCACCTATATTTAACTAGTGTTTTACCTATATTTTATATATAAAATGCCTTGATATTCTTTGTTTTATGTTTTGAAGACATTTTTGGATGAAAGATGCAAAAAGGAGTAAATTGGAGGTAATTTACAGATTTGACCTTCAGTCAATGTTTTGTGCAGAGCGTGAGCTCTAGGGTGTCGAAATGAAGTGATTCTAGTGGCATTAAAAAGCTAACATCCATACCTTTCTGTACATCTAAGGCAAGAAAATAAAATAAGGCAAGCTAACATCCATAATTTCAAAGTCAAATCTCGCAATCTGCTAGTGTTGACGTTCGGCCATTCTGACTTGAATATCTGGATCTACAAAAGTGCAATTGATGCAAACTCAATGTTTTTGGATTCTGGACTCAAATACCTATCAACACTCCAAATTTCAGCCACAAACGATGTCATATGAGGGAGATATAATTTTTCAAAGATGACAACTGAATTCTGCAAGCAAATAGGTTTCGTGAAGAAACGAGTCCAAATTACTTTCTGAAGCCTCTAAATTGACATCCAAGTTTTTATTTCAGCAATTTAGCTCCTCTAAGTCAAAGCTTGAAGATTTCATGCAAGGCTATTTCTCATTTTTTAGGAAAATAGTTATTAAAGTACTTAAATGTAAACTATTTACTTAAGGGAGGACTATTTTGTAAAATAGAGACTAGGGTTTCATAGGATATAAAAAGAATGAGAGAAGAGAATGGGGGCAGCCAGTCAAGAAGAGAAAAACGCCCCCTTCCTCTAAGAAACCCAAAATCATGCATTCCTCTTTCTTTTTGATTAGTTGTTCAACAACATGCAAGGCTAAACTCTTTTTCTTGGTTGCAAGGACACGAAAACCTTCAGATTTCAAGAACTGTGAGATTTATTTTACCTTTTCTTTTCAGTTTATATGATGAATATGTTTGTTCTTCTATGCTTATTTTTCCTATGATTGTTTATTTTAATTGCTAGAGCGGACTCTAAGTTATTATTGTAAATAATCTATTGCTAAGTTTGATATCAAAACTAGAGTTGTGGTATATGAACTTATGAAGCAACTGAGTTTAATAATTGTGGTGGATCTACGTTATTAATCTTAGGGAGAACATTCAATCAAATCAAACATAGACTACGAACAGTTATGTTTTCTTGATTAATCAACATATCTAGTTCTTAAGGCTGCTAGTGAATTAAATTACTAGTGCAGGCATTATGGTTGTTTGATGGTTAGGGTTAGTTATACGGCGGATCCGTTAACTAACCAATGTTAAGAGAGATAAATATTCAGAATATAAATTGATTTTTCGTTTTCATGATCAGTTTTGATTTCTGTAGGTGGATGTATGCTTCCGACCAAGGTTTGTTCTCTTGATAATTTTATGATTTTATTTAATTTTGCTTGATAATTTTCTATTTTCTTTTGCTTTAGCCTAGATAACGTCCAAAACCTCCTCAACTTGCATATCATCTAGCATAAAAATCTGACTTGAACCTTCCTCGTGGGATTGACCCCTTGCTTGCTCTATGCTATCTTATGTGTTGTGTTTCATCACAACACTTTTAAATATTACTGATAGGGGTTATCGATAGAACAAGTCCATCGGCATATTCCAAAGAGTTGGAAAATAATTACTGCAAACTCATCGATAAAATTACATATGGTATTCTGTTAGTGATATGTTATATTTACTATGGATATATCAACGGATAAATAAAAACATCGATGGAATTACATATGGTTTTCCTATTGGTGATATGTTAAATTCATTCATGGATATGTATATGGAATAAAGCAAGTAATTTTTTTTCATGTTTTTCCTGTTTATAAATTCATCAATAAATTTATTACCAACAAACTCCCTGATAGACCAGAAATTACAAACGAGAGTTTTTCTGACAAACTGCTTCTATTTATGAGCCTATTGATAAATACATACTGATGGACTATGAGTGTAAGCACCGACACAAATTTCCATCAGTAAAACTGTTAAGTCTAGTAATGATAATCCAACAAATATGTACTGACACGATCAAAGAGTTGATGTCTTATCCCAAGTGCAGGAGTTTCAAAGTAATAAATAACCCAGCAAGACCGGAGTTGATCTACAGGGAGGTCAACTATATAAATTATAAATAACGTATATAATTTAACAAAGAGTTAAAGAGATCTTTGAGATGTGAGATTAATGTGAGGATTAAACAATGATAAAAATAGTTGTCAAGGTTAGAGAATCCACAAATGGTATTAGAAATAAGTATAGTATAAACTCTTTTTATTACTCAACTGGAAACCACACACAAAGAAGGTTCCAATCAGATGATTTATCCTTAATAGTTCACTATAAATTTTTATTATGATCATATTAATTATCTTATTTTAGTAACACCATATTTTTAAATATTGTTAGGAATTCATAATGCTAACTTATGTTAACAACAAATCAAGTTCCTCTCATAACAACGATGTCGACCGAAGACCATGAAGGATAAAACATTTATTGTACCAAATGTTATACAACATAAATCTAGATTAATCATTTAACAAGCAAGGTATTAAGAATTAGAAAGATAAAAAGATAGGGCATATTAATAACAAACTTTCTTCGATATAAACATTGAAGTCCATGTTGAGTTTATATTATACATATTCTAACACCATTAGTGAAACTTTTTCACCGAGACATAATTAACTTGGCTAGACATAATGAAGAAGAAGAACATAAATAAACAAGATCAGAACATAATTATGATATAAGATATCTAAGAGTAGTAAAAGAAATGAAAAACATAAACAAGAGATTAATGAAAATAAAACATGAAATAAAACTTGAACATTACAAAGAGAAAAAGTAAGAAAATGATCTTGATCTGAAAATCAAGATGATTTAATGTATGGAAAATGCCTCCTTTTATAGGTTAAAAAGAAATATTCATTTGGTAATTAATTATTGATTAATGGCCAACTATTGACTTGGTAGATAACCCTCAAGTTTTTGTCTAGACGAAATGTCATTGTTAACATCAGAATTTGAACAAGTGTTTTTCATGAAAGTTGTGGGAATTTGTCTTAGATTTCCATCATAAGAACAATGAGCTCATTTGGACTTCTAGAACTCGAGATATAGACTAAAAACTGAATAGTGTCTGAGCTGCAAGACAGATTCACTTCTTTTTGGTTTCTAAGATTTGAACTTGAAAACAGTAGATTTGAATCTTGGACTCTTCATGAATGTTTTAAGCCTATGTCTTAACTTTTCATCAAGATAAACCTAAATCCATACTCTACAGCTCCAATTATGACCTAAATACCGAATAGTGTTCCAGTTTGAATTGAACCAACATCTCTTCTCTTAGCCCTTTCTTTGTCCTTTCACTTTCAATTGTTAATCACATCAATCAATCGTTTAAATTGTGAGATATATCTGCATTTAAAATGAGCATTTATCATAAATTAAAGATATCTTATATTATCAGTCTTGTTATTATAAAACATTCTTAAGTTAGGGAATTTAATGATACTTTAAGTGCAATATGATGATATAAAATCTTAATGAAAATACACTTTTAATTTCTAGTCATGTACCTTACCTCTGCGTTAATGAACTGTAGCTTCACTAATATTCATATTTCTTCACTTTTAATAAATCTCTTTTTTTTAAGAACTAGAATAAATAAATAAAAAATAAACCCCCAACAAATAGATATGCGAGCCCTACTATCATGAATTAATCAGTATTAGAATTAACCTAGATAATTGCCTACGATGTGCTGTAGGTTAGATCAATTTTTTTTAACTTAAAAAAATCATCCAACATTGATAAAAAAAAAATAGTTATAAACCATAAATGTTGTGCACCCTCGTTGCAGGGGCGCGATGTCATAACATCCCTTTCTGGACTAGGGTTTGGAAGGTCTTTTTATTTGGTTGGGGAGTCATCACTTAGTATTATAACTATTAGGAACCCTAATTGGTTTTTTCAGAGATTTTAGGAAAGAGACTGGTTGTGTGAAGAAAAGGTATAAGCACCATTAATACGCTTTACCTGAGGTAAGCTACATTGTTTTTTTTTTATTTGTTATGGTATGGTTATGTCTATTTCAACCATTCTACTATGACAAGTTTGCTATGATGAACAAATCCTGGTTTTTTAGGTTAAGAACTCAGTTTGAAAGATAAAATTTCCTCAATTATTGTTTGAGGTTTCTTTCGGGGTAAAACTTGAATTTTTGCTACGACGTCATTCCAAATAATATTTTACAAAAAACTCCTTGTAGATTTTATTCTTATATTAAAAGTGAATGAGTTGTATTATTTACAATAATACTTTGAATATTAACCTCATACAGGTTTTTTATCCTTTTATTAAAATGAGTAATAAAATTATTATCACTAATAATATTTTGGATATTAACCCATTTAGGTTTTTTATACTTATATTATAAAATAAATAATATTTATTATTTCTAATAATATTTTGGATATCAACCCCTTTTAGATTTTTTTTATCTTTATATTAAAAGTGAATAATATTTATTATCTCTAATGATATTTTAGATATTAACCCCTTTTAGGTTTTTTATCCTTATATTAAAAGTGAATAATATTTTCTTTAAATATAGGCTAAAATCCATGCAATATTTTTTTAAAACATGAACAAATATTTTAATTTTTCTTTTAAAAAAGATTCTCAAATAATTTTAGGATTTTTGGCCATATGCAAGAAAAAAATAAATATATGTTTATTATTTTTCCTATTTTTTTAGGCTTGTTAGGTAAAAACCTATTGTTTGTAATAAAACTACCCAAAATAGACCTAAAGGATGTTTTTCAAACACACCCTTAAACCAAAAGACCCTTTAGCAAAACAAAATGGCAAACCAAATAGGGTATAAACCCTTTGACCTAAATGTTTTTGACTGGGTAGACCCGACCGAGTTTACCCGACCAAGTTGACCTAAAATTTTGGATTCGACCATAAACAACCTAAAAATCTTGGTTTGACATGAAAACAACCCAAAAATAAAACCAAAGTAAAAAAACAGACTAAAAAAAAAACACAATCTAAAAAATTCTTGAACAAAATAGATCAAACAAAAAGAAAATAATGTCATCACAACATGCTAGAAAATAATGCAAGGATCAATAATTTAGCATCCAATCACTTTCATTTTCACTTAAATATCATGATTTTTATTAAAATGGGTTTCAGCTTAGAACCAAAACCCTAGGATTAAAAGCCATTGAAATTGTGTTATTGATGCAAATAAACACTTGATTATTGGTTTATCAAGCATAAGGATGAGTTTCAGTTAAATCAATGGAACCAAACAAGTCAAAATCTTGTAGCTAAGACAATTTCTTGGGAATAACATGAAGAACAGATAAAGAACATTCAACTTGAACCCAACAACATGGCTCTCAAACCAGACCAAATATGAACAAACCAAAGGCATGTACATGTTGGAAATCATGTAAAGATCAATAATCTAGCATTGATTTTCTTCGATTATCAATAAATCATCACATTTTAGCCAAATAGATTTCAGTTCAAAATCAAAATTCTAGGATAAAAATCCATTTAAACATGTTATTGATGTGAATAAACACTAGATTATTGGTTAATCATGCATAAAAAAGGTGTGTGTGTGAAAATAAATGGACTAAAATTGGTTCAATTCTAGGGGTTAGGACAATGTTCTTTCTAAAAATACAAAAAAACATTGCCCAATACCTAGAAATGCCTAGAAATAGCAACCGTTGCCAAGCCCATAAATGAGCAATTTTGACTTCTAAAACATATTTAAATTTAAAAAAATAACAAAAAATATCAAAACATCAAAATCAAGTAAGAGATTTCAAATCCAAAAAACATAAACTTAAAACAAATTATACGTTTCCATAATATGGACTCAAAATTGGTTTTTTGAACCCAATTTGTACATGGACAAACCTAGCAAATTCAAGGTAAAACATCCTTATTTTAACATGTATAGCTTAAGTTAAACAAAAACAAAAATAACTCTCTTTTTTCTTTTCTCTTTCCAGATCTAAAAAAAAAATACTGAAGTAAAATTAATATAATTCTCTTCAACTATTCTCTTTGCAGTTCTTTTCTTCTATCTGGCAGATCCCAAGTGAGGTGAGGAGAGAATTAAAAGAGTAGAGAGGAAAATGTCAAGAATACAAAAGCTAGAAAAGGGAGTTATTATGAAAAGGGAATTTGGAATTATTATGAAAATCCATGTTATATAAAGTAACGAGGAAGAAGGTTAGACGTAGGGACCACAAAAGTATAGCCTTCTCCACAAAAGTATAGCCTTCGCTTTAACGTCCCTAATATTTTGATTACGAAGGAAGTAAGGAAGCAGCTGATTCAAGTGAGCTTTATTCTATTTCTAATATTATAAATACGCATGCCAAATATGGAACAAAGACACACAAGCCAATCTTCTCTACTTCTTCCCCATAACCCAAAGAATCCATTGCTGATCAAAATGGCATCAGGCCTTCCTCTCGGGCTCCCTGCCCAGGGTTTTAATGCGAGCCGGCAACTGATCAAGAGTGACCGCGGCAGCATGCTAACAATGTCTGATGACAATGTGATGATGAAACAAATTGTAGGAACTCATGCTCCTGATGGCCGAGAGGTTGATGTCAAACCTCTTCTCCTCCTTGTTGAAGACATCCTCAAACGTGCCACCCTGCAAATCGACTCCTCTCTGAAGGTATACTACTAAAACTCATCCTTGGAAATTAATCTGCAAATCAACTTAACTCTATTATTTTTTGTTCTTTTTATGTTCCTGATCACTTCTGATAACGCAGACTTCCCAGGCCCATGCTGAAATGGAGGACAAGACATACCATGTCAATTTTGTTTCAATGCTCGATGCACTGTCGTATACTATAGATAGAATTTCCAGCGAG
>Ga0325402_1006130_pt1 | contig 11342 bp, 11 predicted proteins | sample PopdelMetagenome_22_FD_207212 | JGI IMG/M metagenome (GOLD analysis project Ga0325402, IMG submission 207212) | Populus deltoides microbial communities from Bellville, Georgia, United States - Xylem-PdKOR-R3 | ecosystem: Host-associated > Plants > Phyllosphere > Stem > Wood/Secondary xylem...
GGGTTCGGATTTGGAGTGGTGGGTTAGCAAGAATTGAGAAAGATTGATGAAAATGAAGGTGAGATAATGAAAGGAGAAGGCTTGAGGTTTTCTTGAAGATATTGTAGTGTTTTTGGTGCATCGGAAAGTGAAAGGAGAACAGTTTCCTACATAATGCTAGGTGATTTAGCAGAGTATTTCCATTTTGGCATTCTCTAGTTTCCATGCTTTGTTACTTTTTGTAGCTTTTTGAAGATACAGTAGTTAGCTTTACTATTTGGTTGGATGGTTATTATTTCAGTAAGCTAGAATTCACCATGGAATCTCGTTTTCTTTGCCTAAAAGTTTGGAACTTAAAAGTGACTGAGTCTATGTAGAGCCAACTGAATTGGTGGATTTTTCCAGAACTAAATAGGTTGCTTTTTAGAGATGCTAAATAGCAGTTTGACCTTAAAGAGCTGGCGTTGTTTTTTCAGCTGATACCCATGATTTTGTTAGGTGCTATGCTCGCCTACCAATTAAGGCTGATAAGTGCAGGAAGTAGTGTGGTCATAGCAACCAGGTCCTGTACTAATCATTGTTTTTGCTTGATTTCCATCACTTTGTTGTTCAACATTTTCTGAGAAATTCTGTGTTTTCTTTATGCAGCTGAGGAGAAGGAGCCACTCAGGTGCCATACCTGATGACTTCTAATGAAGAGTGAAGCTTGGATGTTGTCACCTTACTATCTTAACCACTGTTAAATAACACCTCTAGGACAGCTTGTTATCGTCAGAACCTTGTTTATCATGATGTTCTGTCTTAGACATCTGGTTTAGCTTTAGCATGTTACATGCTACTTAATTACGCTAATTACGGAAGACATCTGGTTTTCCTTATTACAAGACATCTAAAACACAAGGCAAAAACAGTGTAGCTTCCTTATCAATTTTGTGGTGACTTAATAAGTAATGTTGTCTTAATTAATTACACATTTATCATACCTTTTTTTTTATATTATTTTTTAACCTCATTTTAAAATAATAATGCACTAGTTCGTCGCGAGCACCAGCACCGAGACTGGTCAACTAAAGATTATAACATTCGTTTTCAATCAATAAGAAATTTAATAGCAAATGTACTGGGAATTTTCCTCATAAAATATCTGGTTTAAAATTTGAGTTTTAGGGTAAGTATTTAGCCAAACTAAAAAAAAAAAAATCATTTTTCATTTCTTCCTCGTCATATTTTCTCCGACAAAGAACAATTTTCACATAAAGAATATAACCCAAAAACAATTATTTTGATAAAAACTTCCCCAAATCAAGAAAACAAGCGTAGGACATGTAACTACTACAAGGAACATGTGAGATCATAAATATAAACACGGTCGCTCTCCTTCACCCTCGTAGGCAAGCAAAGCAGAGATTGTGGACCGCAGCGGTGGCAAGCCCCTAGGTTCCCCACACTGCAATTTTTTGTACATTTGTAGCGGGCACGTGCCCTCCTGTTTTTCAACGAAAACTGGTTCTTCCATATTGAACATAAACAAGAAGCTAAATCTAAAATTGCAAGTTGCAAGGAGGTGACCAATCAAGATACTAACAAAACTCTTCGGAGTTACTGGGATAAAAGTGCCAAGAACTATATGCAAGAAGGTGGCTTCATAAGAAGAAATTGATAGGAAAGTTGGAACAAAGATGGTGAACGGTGAAATCAAAATAATAAATCAATACTGATAGCAGTTCAACATTTCCCTTCAATATAAGAGTTTTTGACACTTTGAAATAACAAGCCAGTACATTGTATATATCCTAGAAAACAGCTAGGAGACTCGTATCTTTGCAACCGACTCTTACAATGTAAAGGAAACATCATTCCAATATTCCTTGAAACTACAAGCATGGCAATATAAAGATTTTCTGAGTGCCAAAAATTAACGCTATGAAAAGGGAAGCAGAGATGCTACCATGACGACTAGGACAATAGAAATATTTTAAAAAAAAAAAACAGAGAGAGACTCCATGTCCTTTTTATAAGACCCCAGTCTCCTGGGATAACTACTCCCTTTAAAATGAACTCAGGTTTCCCAAAATATTCTAGACATGGAAACCCAAGTTCAATCATGCCACCAATCACATTCATTTCTCTTCCCACAACGTATTACTCTGGCCATAATGAAACCCAAGCCAGTCCAACACCCTATCAACCACTACCCGAAACCAGAGATAGACCAAACATTACACCAAGACACCTGACCTGAACCTGACGACCATCTCACCACACTCCTTGAGGACACTTCAATGGAGCCTGCAGCTAAAACTCCTGCAATCAATAATACATCATTGAGTGCTGGAAAAATATTTTTCAGTTTTTGGGACCTTGGGTAGCAAAACTTAGATGCCCATTGGCCCTCCATGCTGATCACCAAAAATTAGCCTGGGATTACCAGAATATGAACCATCACACGATTAATATATACCTTTAGCTGAAGTTGAATCCGCCAGAGGGAACAGCAGGAGCCTCACCCCCAAATTGGAACCCAGATTGGGAAGCATCTCCTGGTGGCATTGTTTCATCCTCCTCTTCCAACCAATATGTCTCAAGAATCTTCACTGCCTTCTCATATATCTCAGTGTTGTCATGCGACTGTAGATTCTCAATTTTCTCCAATCCTTCAGCATCATCAATCATCTGGGCATAGAGATTTACACCTCCAGTTTCACTCACATTCTTGTCAGCTTCTCCTACCTTTAAGATGTTTTCAAGGCCTTCTAAACAGACTGTTACAATCCTTGGATCTGGGCAAATGAGAAGGTCACACAAGGGCTTGATACAACCCTGGCTGACAAGGTACCTGTAAACCACGTGTACACCCGGATGAGCAGGCTGATTGATTCACTCCTCAACTTGCAAAACATATTTTCCAAACTAATAAGATTACTGCTTCTTACTTGATTTGTTCATGGGCACCACCAGATGTAGCATTTGAAATTGCCCATGCTGCCTCTTTCTTGATGTCGAACTCAGCATTTTGAAGCAGATTAACAAGTGGACCGATAATATTGGCTTCAATAACAGCCTGCAAAATTTCATGAACAAGATATAAAGAAAATCAATTCATCGTTCAGACTGAATTGATGCAATTTAATAAATAAATGCAACCAACAAGTATTTCTGAGTTACCTGGATCTGCTCCTTGTTACCAGCTGTTATATTAGAGATGGTCCAACAAGCTTCCTTCTTGATACTCTTTTTATAATTGTTGGCCAACAAGTTCAAAAGGCAAGGCAGCGCTTGATGATTGATGATACACTACATGGTAGCAGAACACGTCAACATGTAAGATAAACAAATCTCTTCTTACAATGAAAGTGTCCACGTGTGCATCCTTAATGATTTTCCCAATAACAGAAAATGATTGAAGAAAAGCATTTCTTTTCATAACCATGAAATAAAAAGACAAACTCCTACTGCCTTCTCTGGCAGTTATATTATGCAAATAAACATATGCCCTATCTCCTGGTCATGAATGCCCTCGTTAGCTTTCTCCTGAAAATGCCTTTTCGTATCTGCAAGGTACTAACAGGAATGCTAAAACGGAGAAAGTATCTCCATTAAAAGAATTTTCTAGGATTGTGGGATAACAAAATAGTGTAGCTTTTTTGCACATGAGAAACATGTGGCTATAAGCGACAAATACCTGTGTCTGCATATCATCCCCAGTGACGATATTTCCCACAGTGCGAAGAGCAGGAATCAGAACTGAAGGAGATGGGTGACTGAAACATGATACAAAAGTTCAGGATTTGGGTGCCTAACAAACAAAATAGAAAGGTAGAAGTCCCAGTCCCACAATCTAATACTCACAGCAGAAGCTCAACTAGCCGTGGACATACTCCTGCTTCGATAACAGCTTGAATTTTGTCATTTGTACCATCAGAGAGATATGACAGTGCCCAACATGCATCAGTTAAGACTTCTTCATCATCAGAATGAATAAGGCGTGCAAGAGCTGGAAGTGCAGGCTTAACCTGTTAAATGAGATTGCAACAAAAAGTCAAGACCCGTGGCCTAAGAACCAGTACATAAAACATTACAAACAACAAAGATTCAAGTCAGCAACAATCCCTGAAATCCCTCATAACTATATATTAAAAAAGGATAAATGGCTCGACCATTATCAAGTGAAAACAAATAAAGTGCGGAGCATTGATCTTTTCGCATTCAGTCAAAACGCAAATAAAAATGATCTAATAAATAACCAAACCTGATCAAAAGGAGGTTGTGGCTTGCCTCGACAAAAGTTTGAGAGTGTCCATGTAGCATTTCTGAGCATAGAAAGTTTGGCATTCTCATTTAATTGTGCCAGTAAAGGAAGCAAAGCTCCATTGCCAAGGACAAGATCACGGCATCTAGGAGAATCTCCAGCAACATTTCCCAATGCCCACACAGCCTGCACATTCAAACATATAAGGGAGGAGTTTGGTCACAATTATCTAGCAGGATAGCTACTGACTGCAACTAATTAATAAAAACCAAATTCATTCACACTGAACAAAAACATTAAGACCTAACCCAAGACAAAATTTAAATAAACAAAAGAAAATCAAACCAGTTAACACTGGTCATGATTGATTTTCATACCTGCTCACGAACATCGTCACTTGGAGAAGCAAGAAGCTGTACAAATATAGGAACAGCCCCATGATCGATCACCACCTTGGTGTTCTCAGATGTTCCAGAAGCAATGTTTGTGAGAGCCCAAGCTGCTTCAAACTACAGTAATTTTCACTTGATTAGATTCTCCAGCATATACAACAACAAAAAAAAGAAACAAACAGTCAAAGGCATCTACAATACCTGTAATTGTGGGAAGTCCTCCCTCATAAGAAACTGAACAAATCGAGGAACAACACCAGCTTGTATAACTTCCTCAATAGGAGGGCTGCGCTCTGGCAACAGAAATTGACAACAGAGACATGTTATGCAAATAGCATTAATGCGATTATATAAGACATTCCAAGAAGCAGTTTCTCACCAATTGAAAGTAATTTCCTGAACTGAGTGGTTGCCTCCAATTGCAGATTACCATCTTCAGTCCAAACACCCGCAACCATTGATGGCAGATGTTCCAACTGCTGGCAACCAAGTCCAACATAGAGAATAAATCAAAACTCGAACATCTTTTAAGATCACCAAAAGTGAAACAAACAAGTATCCAAATTTCACCTAAATTACAAGTATCCACCATCCAAACCTCCAAAAAGCTAATGAACTAACACACCTGGAAATAGCCAAACTAGCATCCCCCAATTATTGGTTCAGACAATTCAACAGAATACATAAACCATTCAATCAAGCAATCAAATACCAATATCCAATGGTTTAATCAATTCCAACAAGAGATCCTGGCAAAGTGGCACCCAATACCAATGCGATGGGATTGGTTGCACTCTACACGATTGAGACAAGTATTCCTATTGCATAGCTCAACCTAGCAAACAGACCTTACAGTGAAACCATTAAAAGCACCATAACCCTTGAATGAATAAAACTTAAGCCCTTCAGATAATCTAATACACCCAGTTCCGATAAAAATTCATCAAAGCTCCAAACCAACTGAAACCTGAATCTTTTAAACCTAATTCTAACTAAGCCCAACAAAACTAACACACTATAACGCTCCAAAACAATCAGACCACCAATCACACCAAAATATTATTAACCAAATTCACTCAACCTTAACCATCTCAACAGCAGCAGTTCATTAAATTTAACCACAAAGCCACAATTCAAAACCAAATTCAACAAAAACCCTAATTTCAACTGAAATCCTACACACACAAACACTCAAAACAAATTACAATAAAAAATACTCGAAAATGAAGACGAAAATCCATAAAATCACGAAACTAACCTTCTTCTCGGCAGCAGAAGAGTGGAGACTAGCAGGCATGGCTTGAGCCTGAAGTCCTTCACGTCTCTTCTTTTGAAGACTCTCTTCTCTCCGATTCTTACGGATCTCCACCATGTTATCCTCCCTCCTCCGCCTTCCCTCCTCCGCATCCACCGCCACCTTGTACCTGTTCCGGCGGACCTCGGTCCTTGCACTCGGCCTCAGCGACATCGTTTCGGATTAAAGGATTAGCTAATAAGATGATTATTTTGGATTAGCGAGTTGGTTGAAGGATTGAGCAATTAATCGAACAATTAATTGAGGAATTTGTTTGATTTTTTGAAAGTTGAGGAGAGAGAGGGGAGCGTAGCGGAGAGGTTTGCATTATATATGTAGGGTTTGATAAGAAAATGGGCTTTGATCGTTATTTTATTACGATATGAGCCATTGATCGGGTTAATTTGAATTTTGAAAGTGAAGAAAACAGGTGACCTTTTTGAGGGAACTGCTCGAACGACGCCGTTTACTGATGGAGGGAAGCTAGCCTGGTCGCTGCATGCCAATTTGATTGAACATTGATGATTGATCCAACTAACATGATTGATAAAATTAAGGTTTTAATGATGTGGTTGGCTAACCAAACCAGATCAAAATTAGGTGGAGTCAACAACAAGAAGGAAAAAGAACAAAACGCTATCGTTTTTAATAAAAATAATTGATTTGCATTAACTGTTGATTGAATAATCCAACCTATTTTCGATTCAAGTCTAGCAACCGTGCATGCTAAGATGAGATGAAAATGATTATAAAAAAGAAAAACTTCGTGAGGAGGATATTCTGTACTGGTGTACTCCCTTCCTCATGAGCTTAGCACGTGCCCACGGAAAAGAAATATCAATTTCAAGAGGAGGAGATGGTTGATTGATTGATTGATGAAGAGCTTTTTCAATGATTGATGCTTTAAAGTTAGAGGCAGTTCAGGTCATGCATGAGTCCTTTGTTTCTTGGGCCGGGGATTTCCCAGACACCTGAAGGGGAGATGCCGAGAGGGACCTTAAAACAAAAGCTAGGAGAATAGCGAGTTTCAGTGTAGCTTTACAGGCAGTTTACTGTGTATGTGTATTGCTATCATCAAATTACTCATTTATCTTTTGGTGGAAAAAAATACTTGAGCCTCGAGGCTGGAGATTTGTTTGTCTTTTCCACTTACCCGTTACTCGTTAAAAAATTATTTGGGTGTGTATGTGTTTTTCTTAATTTTTTATACAGTAAAAATTTTCATTTACCTCGGAATTAACCAGATTTATAATGGTTGATTAGGGGTTTTCTTGACTTTTCACAAATTTCTTAATAATAAATATATTTCCTTACCCCGAGATAGAGATGTATTGAGTTGTTGGACAGGGGTGTTTATGGTTTTTTCATGGTCCATGTGTTAAGCTTTGTTTTTGGGAGCATTTTAGCATTTTCACATAGGTTTTTATGTAATTAACAAGTTTGTGGGCGCGTTTTGGTATTTTCATGTTTTCTTTTCAATTTTTTATTAAGAAATCTGTGATGCATGTTCTAATCATGCCAGCAAGTGAATAATGTTTGCACAATTCAAGTTTGCATGTGTGACTCCACCCAGCAGCCAAATATAATAATATGCTATCTCATTGGATGCGCAACCGTCTCTTCTTATACATAGCGTTACGTGTGTAGGTGTGTGGTGTTTGCATCGTTGTCGATGGTTGTTTTTTTTTGTTTTTTATTTATCACCTCACAATTAAAGATAAAATACATCATTGTTCTTTTTGTTGTTTGATTTTTAATTTCAATCCTCATTTTTTTAATTTTAACCAGGTCAAATTAAAGGTCCTATCATCATTAAGTCGAGTTAGAATTAACAATTATGTTTCATGCTCATTTTTTTCCTAGATGATGAAAGTAAGTTCGGTAATGCGGTAAAGAGTGTTTTTCAATTGGTAATACATCAAAATAATATTTTTTATTTTTTTATTTTTAACATTAACACATTAAAATCATTAAAAATACCTAAAATTCATTAATGTAATGTATATATATATAAAAAAAACAGTTTAGAAACCAGTTTAACCACAAAAACAAACAGTACAAATTCTAGTGGAGATAGGCAATCAATGGACAGAGACCCAAACTTTTATTCTCTAAAAGAGGGATGAACGTAACAGGGCCCAGTCCACCTACTGGCCCCCGGGACAATCGAGTACGAGCTCTGGGCTACCTGTCTCGGCAGAAGTCAGCCTCAGCTTCTCTTTTCCTCTTCCTGTGCATCCCTGAAACGTGAGATTTGTGTGATTTTACCTCGAGAAATTAAGGTTTATTTGCTACAACATAGCTCCATATGATTTTATAGGAGATGAAAAACCAATTGAATGATTCATGTATGTAGGAGGTTCCAAGATCAATACAGGCTAATGCAGCAAGATTTCCTAAGTTTTTTTTTTTTTTTTGGAAATAAGTTTTTTTATGATTTTATTTGACATTGCTACATGGATGTCGCACGTGAATTAAATGAATTTAATGTTAATGCAATGGGATTTAGATTATTTTTGTTTCGTATTGATTACTTTTTCAAAAAATATTTTCATTTATATGACATAAAAATATTTTTTTTATAAAAAAATGTTATTATATATTAATAAAAATACTTGAATATAATTATTTGGTATTTAGTGGTATTAAAAAAATAAGTGTTAAAATAAAAATAAAAGACTTGAATTAATTAGCTACGGACCCCGTGATTGTTAAAATCAAAAAGACTATGTCTCTTCTTGTTTTAATTTTCTTTCGTTAGCTGTAATTTTTTTAATTGATTTAATTGATAAAGTTTCTCAAGTGTGAAATATAAAAAAATAATAATAATCATGAATTGTTTTATATTAAATAAAGGAAACCTTATAGTGTCATGATTGATTTATCTGATCCTCACTCGTTAGAACCATCAAATAATTTAAAATTTCATCGCTAAAACTATATCATTAAACTCAATTCGAAGATTGAAAGCACAAAGCTAAAGCTAAGGTCATTGGTTCATGCAGGTTAATTAAGTTGAGGAGTTTTTTAAAAAAATGAAAAGACTCAATTGATGAGTTTTAATTGGATTCATCGGGTTAATTTTATATTTATTTTTTTAAAACCTGGCCTTAACAAAATTTTTTTTTAAAACCTGGCCTTAACAAAAATCAATTTAATTGGGTCTCTTTAAGATTATAGTAGTGGTGATATTTAAAAATATATTAAGATATAATTTTTTATTTTTTAAAAATTATTTTTAACAACGTGGAAACATAAATAATTTTTCATTTTAAATAATTAAAAAAAAAAAATACGGTGAACAGCCAAGTTTAATATATGTTTGATATTACTGTAACTTCTACTGTTGCAATTTGAAAGATAACATTGATGCTCACAGGAGAAGAACCTTTAAACTTTTATAAACACATGGTGGCAACTATGCATGCTTCACGGTTCACCCCAAGATGCTTCTGGTTCATAGCTGCCGGCTGACGGGTTGGTTGTCATTGAAAACTGTGCATGGCGAAAGTAAATTCTTACAATAGATCTATCGAAATAATTGGCAAATTAAATGCCTTTGTACCTGAAAGTAGCTGGCTCAGTCGACTGGTTCAAGACGCAGCTTTCAGTGACAACCTTTAAACGTACTATCGTTTTATTTTTAAAAAAAATTGAAAAAAATTGAACCAGGTTGCTTTTGAAGGGAGTGAAGGCATGGCAACTCTTTGGCCATGGAAACAAGGACGGACCGTATTAATTGTTCAATTTCTGGTGTTCATTGTAATAAACATTGCTAAAAACAACAAAGAAGAAAATGTTGAAGTGTCATCGAGTGATTATCCCTAATCCCCACAGCAATACATAATACAGCCTGCAAAATTTAAGCTAAAGTTTTCCTATTTGCTGTGACCCACTTGAATTCTTTAACAACAATCTCCTCTACCATGATTCTCCATGCACAACAGACACCAAGATAAGACAAGCACTGTAAAGAAAGGGTGCCGAAAGCTAGAAAATGAAAAGCAAGCCAGAGACAAACATACCATGTAATGTAAGTTTGCAAGTTGCACTACAGACACACCAGTAAAGCACTAACAGCTACAGTCCTGCCATACAATACTTTATCAACACTAGAGACGTCGACCACCAGCACCAATGGAGGCGGCAGGGACCTTATGAAAGCTTTTGCATCACACCATGAAATGATCACAATGGACCTCGGCAATTTCAATGCCCTTTAGCTTTTTAGTGTAGCAGATCTAGATTGAGCTTTATATATCCTTGGGCATAAAATTAAAAAAAAGATAGCCCACCTTACCTATATCCAGTGCATAACCGAGATGATAGGAGAACTGATTGGTATCAGAAGCAATGAATCAAAAAAGATTATTTCTTTGGATTGCAGTCATGCACCAAGAATTTATAAAAGAAGTTTGCAGATGCACCTATCACACGAAAAGTAACTGGCGAGAGAGGACTATACATGGCCCGAATCACACTAATGCATGAAACATGTCTAAGATAATGTTTTACAAGACTATATAGTACAAGTGATATGCATAACAAATGTCAAATTTGTTCTCCCATGCTGGCCCATGCCTCATCTCCTAGTTGAAGGACCTTAAGAAATGGCATTGGATGCCCATGTTGTCTCATGTTTGGCAAAGACAAATGTTACCATTCATAGCTCTTCTTCACTCAATGTTCAATGAACAGAGGAAAAACATAGTGTATGATATAAGTTGATGATAAACAAGTTAGGGGAAATTTTATTCTATCTGAGTATAATCACAAGCCTTCCAAGTTAAGAACAAACTAAATTGTTACCTAAACTAATCCCCCCATAAACATCAAATTTCCACCATAATTCATGCACTTGGTTGGATGATCCACTGTAATTCATGCATCAACAGTGAGAGCGGCTGCGCTTCGCTGCATTACCTTTCGATGCATTGACATGTGCCCTCTTCATACTCGTCTGGTCATCATTGAGGTTAAAGTCCATGCCATTCCCACCTACCATTTCCATAAACATCTTCTGCAGATCTTCAAAACTATCTCCCTGGAATATTCAACACACCGTTTGGAGGTCAAATTTACCATTCTGCCCTTTTCGAATGGCTTAAGTGAACTAATAATGGCTACACAAAAAGGGGGCAACAGGGGAAAGTGAAGGAGTGGGAGCTCAATTTCATACCTCATCTTTCACACTGTCCATCATAGAGATCATCTCTTGCATGAAATCACAAAATTCCTGTTTTCAAAAATTTACAAATTTAAGACGGGCAATCTATTGAAAGAAAACAAACTAAAAAGACAGGAGACATCAACAATAGATAGTCCACGATACTGTAGCATCTCATTTGTGCATGTAATACATGCATTGTTGTGCGCATTAGACTTAGACCGACACAGGAAAGAGCCTAGATCACTGAATTATTAGATT
>Ga0325402_1006137_pt1 | contig 11336 bp, 1 predicted proteins | sample PopdelMetagenome_22_FD_207212 | JGI IMG/M metagenome (GOLD analysis project Ga0325402, IMG submission 207212) | Populus deltoides microbial communities from Bellville, Georgia, United States - Xylem-PdKOR-R3 | ecosystem: Host-associated > Plants > Phyllosphere > Stem > Wood/Secondary xylem...
CGAAAACCTGATTCAAAATAAAGATGGTCAACGGAGATCGGACTTTAATCACTTAAGTTTGCAGGACAGTAACGACCATTTAGCAACATTAAAATCATTAGAAAATCAAATCTGAGACTTGGTTTATATTTGGTTTTGAATTCAAAGAGGTGAAGAATTAACCTCTTCAACTTGTGTTTCATAATATATTTGAGAAAGGAGAAAAAAATACAAGGGGTTAACATTTAACCCAAAAGGAAATTAAATGCTAACATGGGCTTTCTTTTGGCAAATGGATTTATAATATTTTTCTTTAATCTTTAATCTTGTGAAAGTAATTCTATTCAAAAATATTATATTTTTAATATATATATCTAAATTTATCTTTATATATGTAATTTTATGACTTTTTAATTGTTGACTAACTATCATATAGGTACAAATCATTGGCTTTGTTTTTAGCTAACATGGAATGTCTTCTCAATGATGCGAACCTGGAGTAATCGTAAATCTATTACCTTGCTAACTGAGTATGTGATATTTGATTCTATGTAATTTATTACATATATCAAGCTTACAATAATTCAAGAATATTTCTATTTGAGTATTCCTTCATTTCTATTTTTTTAACAAATATAAACTTATATTCATTGGTGTTTCGACAATGTTATTATCACATTTAAAAAATTAATCAAGATTTTTCTCAACGTAATAAGATTAAGATAACATCAGACCATCAAATATCTAAGAAATTATAATTTTTAAAGTGACATCTGCAATATCCAAGTCTTTCATATAAAAAATATTAGTTAATATAAAAAATTCATTATTTGTTTTAGAATTTAGTTCTTACTTTTAATAATTTTATTTTGTTGAGGTGAATAAGAAATATTAGATTGGTGTATAATATCATTTTAAGAATAAAATTCACTAAAAGAGCCTTCTATTCTCCATTTCTATTTTTTTTATTGCATTAATTTTTTTGTTAAATTGATTTTCAACTTTATTTTTGTACTAAAACATTTCAAGAGTTTCATCTTTGTTTTTTTTTTTTTTTTTCTCTCTGTGGAACTTTATCACTCCTTTAACCATGTTTGCCCTTAAGTCCGTTGAGGGGGAGCTTTTTTATTTTAAAAAACTTATTAATAGTCTTTTAGTAAAAAGTTATATTGGTATATCGATATAATCTGAAACAGCACAACAATCTCTTCAAAAATAACTTTTTGACTTCTAAGGGATTTTGATAAAGATTTGTCACTGTCACACCTGATGTATTTAGAAATTTGATCAATAAAATAGTATCTATATATTCTCTCACTTGTCTAATAAAGACAAATTAAAAAGGACAACCTTTCATAAGTCATTATCCAAGGTGTAACAGAGAGAAAGAGTAATTTTTATACTTTCCCGACTACAACTCTCTTTTTATATAAATTAACATGATAAGCTAAAAACATGGGGAAAAGGTGGTATATGCTTGAGAAATGTGAAAAGCCAAACAAATAACAGGACACGTTTAAGCAAGATTCCTAGGAATTTATGTTGTTATTGTTAGTGTATATGCTTTATAACCAACCAATTAATTACACATGACATTGTCTTTGTTCATGTAAATATATTTAATTTTTAATAAAGGCTTGTTTATCTTTAATATTTATCAAATATTCGATTAATGAATATAGAGTATAGATAAAGTCTTTAGGATAAAAATACTTTGCAAATAAAATTATAAAGTTATAATAATTATAGGATTCGTATTGCATCAAAACATTGTTCTTAAATGTTTATGGTCAATGCTATATTAAAACTAAATATTAATTAGAGTTGTTGATACTGATACATATCATTATTTTTATATATATATAAAAATAATTATTCTCATAAGTTGAGGTATGAGGGATACTTAGAACTAATACACATGTGATTGTCATATGATATGTATATTGATCTGACCAGCATGAGAATTTTATATGGAGAGATCATATGTGTCTATGAAAAGGCTCACATGATGGTTGTGTAAGTAATCATTAGACTTGATATCACTAAATTATCTTATATAGAGAATATTATGCTTTGATCTTGCTATATGTTGTCCTAATCAAAGGTAAAAAAAACAAGTAGATTGAGTATAACATGAACTATATGAAAGTATTTGAGTAATCAAGAGAGTATTAACCACCCTAAGTGAATTAAAAATATATATTTTATTTGTTCTCAAATAGTATTGATTGTAAATTCTTATATAAGGTGAAATGTTATTTGAAAAGAGTTTCAAATATTATTTAAATAATCAATGACTATAGTGTTAAGAACAAACATAATTTGATAGAATAGACACGCTTCATGTTTTAATATCTAAATCAAAACATTGTTGATGAATGAATAATAATTTTATTGAGAAACTCATCATTGAAAGGTTAAATCAAATTAATTATGACTTTTCTAATATTTAGGGGATCACGATAGGTTGCTAGACATTATATTTGATTTTTAAATATAAATCAATCAATTATTGAATTAATAATAAATTAATTTATTTAACCCTATTTCTTTTAGAATTATAATTTATATTTGGTCTAACTTATTAAGGAAACTAATGGGTCCGAACATAAGAATCATTCGTAAAAAATTAAACTGAGATGATTAATCAAGTGTGACTTGATTGTAAATAAGTTTTAGAAATTAAGGACTATGATGTAATTTATACAAGGAATTATAATTTTAAACCTAAAAAAATCAAATCAGGACTTGATTGAATAAAATTTTTAAATCATAATGAAATAATATATGTGATATTATTCAGGGAGCAAATTGATGTTTTACTACTTATAGGGTTTTCATATTTTTATTATAAATAGAATGTTATGCCTTTTATTTTATATACAATAAACAAAACAATACAAAACACCTGGAAATAATAAAAGAAAAAAGTTAGCACTTAAAGGCATAACAATCACTTTCTTCTAAAAAGGTTTAAGGAAATTTCTCACTAGTGATTCAAATAGGTTAGCATTGGAGGCCAAATATTTGGATAACTTATGATTTGCTACAACTCAGTCTTAAAGCTATACTCAAAGCTAAAAACAACATATGATACTCAAAGCTAAAAAGAACATATGATATTTAGATAATCTTTGTATAAATTCGAAACAATTCTAAATCTATCTAATGAGAACTTTAAGACTTCAAGGAAAAAAAATCTAAATTTACCGTTTTCACTATATAAATGTGTTTCGAGAAACCCAACAATTATATCAATATAAGTCATTTTATTTGCCATTATGTCAACTACCACCGATCTAAAAAAACTTAGGATCACGGATAAATGTAATATGCTTTTATATTTTAAATAAATAATCAAAGCAAATATAACTACAAGATTTTTCATTTATTATACCTAAGTTTCTTTGTCATGAAGACTTGATTGCCATGATTATCTATCATTTTTATATCAATCTTAAGCCCTTGTTACCACTCTATATAAAAGATCTTCAATCTTAAATCTCCCGAGCTTTTATTTAACACTTTGAACTTGACTTTGTATTTTTCAATTAAGTTCTTCTAGTCCATCTTTTATATCTTAGATAAGAATGTCTTCAATACATGCTCAATCCAATTCTTATGCTTGTTTAATGCACATAAAACTTATAAATGCTGAAGCACAAGTTAGTAATGTCAAATATTTTATTATGACACCCAAGGATTAGTAGTCATGTCAAATATTTTATGATGACCATTGTCACAACCATAAAAGCTATAAACATTAACAATGATGAAAACAAGTTTATAAATAAGTTTATTGGTTTATATCAAGATGAGCTTGCTTCTTGACTGACACAATATGACTTCCAACACCCTAACAATAAATTTATATATCTTTCGAATATCAATATGTAGATGAATTGCATTAACAAATGCTAGAGGATAAGGATTGAATTCACAAGGCATAACCATCCCTTGAAGGATAATTAGAGCAACCTTGATTGATTTAAAAATATATGCTTCATTAAATGCATTTGTTTAACAACTTAAGCAAGGATATACTTTGTTTTTTTGCATCTATACCATTTGCTTCAAGCCAAGAAAGGTTGAATTGCAACCTATCATAGCTTTCCAAATCACCTCAACTTGGCATTTAGAGTTACAAGTCCTCCAATAGTGTGCGGTTCTTGCATCATTTTTGGATTCATGATTTTAGAGTCCTCAATTATAAAAAGAAATTTTCAGTTTGAATGCATTATATCACCATATCACTTCAACTATAAATAAAACATTAATATGGGTGTATTATTTTAGAAAATTTTAATATTGTTTTCTCGTTTCAACCCATGTGTTTATTGGGTTTGGTTTCTCTAATATTCAGGTCAGTTCAGTATTGTTCTGATATAAAGAGATTTAACTGTTGGATGTACGTTAAAACTTCCTATATCAGAACAATACCAAACTGATCTAAAAATTAAAGACCTACTATTCGGGAAGTATAATTTCTGGTAGGAGTGTTTTTTTTTCTAATCTTAACCATTTAGAATTTATATAACATCTGGATGAACATCATATCCAAAATCCAGACCAATCCAACAGTGAAAAGATGATATAACGGCCGACAAACGAGGCTGTCTTGAAGGGTGATTTTCCAAAAATGTTCTTCCGGTGACAGCTCTCAAACAAAGTCTGCTATTGACAATCCATCCGGTCAGAATGTAGGTGACATTGAGTATAATAACATATGCAAAGAGAAACCTAATCCAACGATGGAAAGCTAAGATATGGCTGCCGAAGTTCCTGCCCTATTACATAAGCCTTTTAGATATAAACACAGTGTCAAAAAAATCATATCTTAATATTCAAACCAAGAATCTTAATAAAATAAGATAAAGGTCACATATTTAGGGTTAAACAAGCATCAAACCTCCAATGGTGCTCGCAAATAGTGGGCACTAAAACAGCATGGTTTTGAGCAACCTCTTCAGTAGTTCAAAAGACTATATAACAAGTTTTAAACACATATAACACCAATGGTACCCTACAACCAAAAACTTTCAAAAGAAAAACCCACAACATTTCAACCTCTTACAGAAACTACACTAAGTCCCACATGGCCACATACAATCAACAATAAATCTATAGCAATTTTGACAAGAAAACTTTAAGCATCTTGTAGGTCAAAACATAAGGCAATAACAAAGGATTGCATTGAAAGGATATTGACATTATTTCAAACATGCAAGACCATACATTTAAACATTTGAAAAACATCAATAACATAGAAACTTAAAAAAGCAAAAGCATGAATAAAAGGGTAATACCTAGATGGTATAACAAGGATTCAATTAGACTAACTGTAAGATGGTCCTTTTAAATGGTAATGGTTTGGTCTGTATCACTTTTAAAAGCTCTCTTTCTCTCTCTCCTTCCTTACCTAAAACTTGAAAAAAAAATAGAAAGACTTAAGCCAAAACCCTAATCTCCCTTTTGATTTTCTTTTTTTTTTATGTGTCACCACCTTTAATTACTATCTTTTTTCTCTATATTGCTCCATGTATTGCTATGGTATTGCCCTCATTATTAAAACCCTAGGTCGTTATTTATAGGGGAAAAGGTGCAAACCTAAACCCTAGGATTTAGAAATGTCTAATCTATACTGTTAAAATAAGTACAATCAAATATAAGATAACCAGGTTGTAGTATGAGAGTGTGAAATGCTCTTTTGTAGGATTCAACAATAAAGTCATTGAGATAAAAACAAAAAGGACAACATGAGACTCATACCTCTCTAGGGAAAGGAAAACCACAATAAATGATGCTAAGATTATAAGAGGCCGATACTTGAAACTGGACAAAACAACACTAAGATCATAAAAAATGATAGTGGTTAGTGAGGATTTGGACGAAAAAATGATAAAAGTGGCTAGGATTTATTTAATTAAGCCTCGATTCAATTAATAGGACCTCTCAAACTATGTCAATTTGATATTTTGGTCATTGATTCTTTAATTCCTTTAATGGCACCTTTAGTGTGCTTTTAAAATAATAAAAAAATATGTGTTGTCCCATTAAAATATGGGATATATTTGAGTGACCTGATTTAAAAATATTTTTTGGATTTTCCTTTTCTGTTTTTGCTATTTTTTAAAAATATTTTTGCTATCTTAGAAAAAATTATTGACAATAAAAATTGATTATAACAATTGCTCTTATTTTATAATTTTTACCGTACAGAGTCTTATGGAAAAAGCTTTATGTAGCAAGCTTGTAAATATAGTGTCTACGAAAAACTTCAAAAAGTGGCAAGGTCAAGAGGTGACTTCGTTGGAAAATTTTAAATTTTGATCAAATATAAAGGCGACCAACCTCAATCTTTTTCAATAGTAAAGTTTGTTTAACTTTTCTAGCTATGGGATTTGGTCGAAGACATCTCAATTGCAAGGATGAAGCTTTGTAATAACAAAATTGGATTCTGGTTGAATTCTAACCCAATATTAGATCTCTTGATACAAGTTGAATTCTTAATAGATCTTTGTTGACCTAAATTTATTAGAGCCATGTTGCACTCCACCTTAGATTTTTCATGTGAAATTTATTCAAAACATTGCAACAATACCAAATTTTTATTGGTAACAAACAAATATTATAAAAAACATAAATAAAAAATTTTAAATATATATTTTTCATTTAATTACGTTGTTTTTTTACATTTTTAGTTTTTTTAAAAAAATTAAAAAATTATTTTTAATGCATTTGATTTTTAATATGCTCAATTTAAATTAATTGATCAATTTTATTAAGTTGTCTTTTTAAAAAGTATCAAAATACAAAAAAAAAAAACTTAAAAACAAAAAATATTTGTACAAGAAAAAAAAATACAAATAAAGAAAAATGAGAACAAAGTGATTTTTCTAGTTGCTCGGGACAAGCAATTGAAGAAAAAAAATATCAAATTATTTTACTTAAAAATAAATAAAATAACATTGGCCTCCCTCTTCTTTACGCCATCACTGCCTAATACCATTTTCCCTCATTCTTCTTCTTCTTCTTCTTCATCAAGAACCCTCTCTTGACCATACGAATAAAGAAAACAAAGAAAGAAAAACAAACCAGTTTCTTCTTCCCAGACCAGCAGCCATTCACAATCTACCATAAAAAACTAGCCACGCACCGCCAGCTAGCTCCACCTCATTGGCAGCTATGGAAAGCAGCAGCTGAAGTAAACTCAATCGACTCTCCCTCATTTTTTTGTACAACCATCAAACCTTCCTTGACCTTCCACCAAGCTATAAACCGACTCAGCAAATAGCAATTCCTCTCGACAACAGGCTTTGAACGCCTCTCAGCTGTCGAAGGCCATCGCGAGCAGCAGCCAACCTTGTTTCTTTTGGGCTGTAATAGTTGATGTCATGGGCTGAGCCCTTCAAGGCTTAAAGCTCTGTTTAGATTTACCAAAATTTGACGAAGGAAAAATACAACAAGGTCTTAAGGCTTGTTTGGAAACTGCTCCCCAATTTTTTTTTTCAAGTCATGTATTTCTGCCTTTTTAGTGTCTCGCCAAACACAACTTTTTTTATATTATTATTTCAATTTTAGATTTAGCGTTTTGTTTAGTGATTAATTTTGGGTCTTTGCATTATATTCTTGCACTTTAATATTTAATATTTAGAATTATAATTTATATGCATGGTGTTTTTGGAGTATTAAATAACCTAGTTTTTTCTTTGTAATATATATATATATATAAAATAAAAATCTTTCTTCCAAAATAATATATTTAAATAAATTTTTATTGTATATGGCTGTCTCTTAATAATAAATTATATTTGCATATTTTAGTATATTATAAAATCATAAAAAATAGTCTTATTTATTTGTACATGTATTTTTTTTATTTAATAACTAGTTTATTAAAGTCACGAGAACTTAGCCTACATTTTAAAAATATCAAAAAAATTATTTGTGTATTCTAATATCAAGAATTATAAACTTATACGTAAAATATATTTTTAATATTAAAAGAAAAAAATATAAAAAATATATTTTGATTTTAAAATAGTCAGGCTTTAACCTGATAAGATAAGAACCTTCTTACTTAATTTTTTTTTAAAAAAATTTAGACAAACCAATATAAAAATATATTAATTTATATTAAAAAAACAAATAATATAATTTATTTTAAATAAGATATACCGGGAATAATACATGACACATCATTATTGTCCACAGTACATAAACATGGCCTGACAACATTTATATTTGGCTGTCAGCTGTCATGACCACATCATGATTCCACTAAACATTTTCCAAAATAATGATTGAACTTTAAAGCGGTGGGTTGTGGCTATGATATTGATGTAGAATATGTTTTGTATTATGGATAAAATATTGTTTGTTAATATTTAAAAAATATTTTTTATTTAAAATTAATTTTAATATTTTTTTAATTATTTTAATGTATTAATATTAAAAATAAATTTTAAAAAAATAAAAAAAAAATATTATTTTAATATATTTAAAAATAAAAAATACTTTAAAAAATAAATACAGCATATAGAGATAACATGACAAGGTTAAAAGTTTTCTTTCCCTCTGATTATCTGTTTTATAATATAATTAAATTTATTTCAAAAAGTTTTTTCAGATTTATTTTTTTTATGATTTTAATATATCAATATTAATACTAAAATGCAAAATATATAAAAATATAAAAACATAAATTTAATAAAAAAAATATTTTTATAAAAGAACAACACCATGCATCACCTTATTAAATACACATTTATCATTAGATTTGAGTGGTGTTGTTATCTTTGATATGAAGACAAATCATTCTTTGTCCCCGTTGTTGTTTATATGACAGTAATTTTCTTTTGAAAGGTTCTTTAAATAGAATGGAAAGAAAATTATCTTTTTATATTTTTAAATGTTATAGAAAATAAAGTCGAAAAATATTTTTTGATGTTTAGCTATGATATAAAAAATTAACTAGAAAATAAATTATTCATATTTTTTTTGTTTTTTCAAGTTTATTAAAAAATAAAGACCTAATTTGACAGATAAAAAAATTTGAAGAAGGATAAAATTAAAAATATTTTTAATTTTATAAATTATTTGAAATAAAACAAGTAATAATTAAAAGAATGAGATTCGAAGGATAAAAAAATCTCAATCAATAAAAATATAAGAGAAAAACAAATAACAATTAAAAAAATAAAGATCAAAATTAATATAAAAATAAAATTAACTTAAATTTTAAATGACGAATTCAAAAAAAATTCAAAACAAAGCATATAGCAATAAAAAAAATTAAGAATTAAATTTGATATAATTAACAAATAAATAGAATATCTTATATTTTTAGTTTATAAAAGTGTTTTATATTAAAAATAAAAAGGAAATTAAAGGTGTTTTTTTTTTTAACTGAATATGTATTTCCTTCTTGATCAACTTAACTTAAAGTTGCCAAAAATTGGAAAGTCAAGAAAGTAATTTTTAATAAAAGTATTAAAAAAACACATAGAAGAGAAATATACGAGTTTTTTTTTATATAAAAAATTAGACGTGAGAAAAAAATTATAAAGGAGTACAATTGCATCTATTTATTTTAAAAAAGAAAAAAAATATCCCATCCCACCGTTATCGTACTTTCTAGCAACGCAATCAAGATTTCAATTGATTGCACTCAAACGAGTGTAAAATCTAAGAAAACATTAAAATATTTCCCAGTCACGCAACCCTTAAAATACAAAAAACAAATATTCTAAAGTTACTTTATTCTTAACTCCCAAAGGATGTAATGTGATGATAAAAGATTTAAGATTTACATAGCAGGTCTCGAGTTTAAATCAGGGCGTACATTTCTTGTGAGAGCCTGGGACAGCCGGGGTTTTACTCTTTCACCTGGGCCCATAAAATACGCTTTCCAGGGGGGTGAGGTTTTCTCGAATTAAAAAAAAAAAAATTATTCTTAACGCAACATTTGAGATATTTTTAGTATTCATTTGAAAATAACGTAGCAAGCAAAAAATAACTTTTAAACTAGTAAACTAAGAAATAGTTAGGGAAATATTTTAAACTAGTTCAGCTGATTGTGCTTCTGAGAATACCGCAAGTAGCGCAGCTAATAACGCAACCTACCGAAATTTTAAAATTTTAAACTTGTTGTAGTCTTACAACAGTTATTTAAAATTTATATGATTATTAATTTTAAAATTTATAAAATTAATCAAGATATATATAAACTACTTCGAATATTTATATTAATAAAAAATTAATAAATTTAGTAGTTGTGTAGCGCATCAAATTAAATATCATGTATTTGATACTGTTAGAATGATCGCAACTAGATAAATTGTTTTATTTCTCTAGAGTTTTTTAAATGTATTAATTTACAAATTATTTTTACTAATCATGCTATTAAAAAAAATGTCATGTACAGGCACGCAAGGACGGATTCAGGATCCAATTTCAATAGGGCAAAATAATATTAGTATATAACTAAATTAATTAAAATCAAAAAATTATAAACTTTAAATATAAAGTTCAAAATTTTACATATATTATAAAAAGATACTCCATAAAATTCTATTTTTATCTTATAATTCACATTTTCTCCATACAAAACTTCATGTTTTAAAAATATTATAGGATTTTCTCATTAACAACACTTTTAAATATCTCTTTTTTTTTTAAATATAAGTAACAAAATAATCATTCAACCAATCATCCCAATAACTAACTATAAATTATTTATTTCAATCAACCAATATATAACCATAAATTATTTATTTCATCAATTTCTCATAGTCTAAATTATCGGCTTTACTTTCATCATAAACACCCAATTTTTCTTCTTTAGATATGCTTTATTTAAAGTCATTTACATCATATTTCATCCTAAGAACATCACATTTTCACAATCTTATTTTTTTTTAATTTAACATTTAAGAACCCTGATTCAAAATTTAATAATTTTACATAAACTTTGTTAATCTTTACTTAAACTTGTACAATTAAATTTATAGCATCTTACCCAATAATGATATGAATTTCGAATGTTAACCAATCAAATTTTTTTTGCTCTTTTTTTGCCCTTTTAATGTTGTGGGTTTTCTCTCTTTACTTTTTTTCTCTCACTTGATTTTCCCTTTAATTTTTAAGTTGGATGTATTCAGTACTCACTCTCCCATCCATCTTGGTTTAAATCTTAGTTTCTCTTCAAAATATTAGTGAGGAAGCTCTTAATTGTTTTTCTCTTCTATTTTTTTCAACACTACCAACATTTTAAAGGGGAAGAAGAAACTGAATTTCCAATTTTCCTAACTTATTTATGAAAATGTAATTAATAAGCCTATATGTTATTTTTGGTT
>Ga0325402_1006138_pt1 | contig 11335 bp, 11 predicted proteins | sample PopdelMetagenome_22_FD_207212 | JGI IMG/M metagenome (GOLD analysis project Ga0325402, IMG submission 207212) | Populus deltoides microbial communities from Bellville, Georgia, United States - Xylem-PdKOR-R3 | ecosystem: Host-associated > Plants > Phyllosphere > Stem > Wood/Secondary xylem...
GTGTATATTCAAGTTCTGCAAGGATGAAAATCAAGCCTTTTGGCCTTAATATTATACTTTATTTGTTCACTTTCTTTTCTGTTCATGGAATCAGAGCCTTGCTCTCTTATAATAGCCTATCTTTTCCTTACTCCAATCTCCCTCCTCTTATGCAAATCCATTCTAAAAAGTAAGAATACTAGAATTCACAATAAAAAAAAGTTAAAATGTTAAAATTAAATTGATAGAAAATTAATTATTTGAATAAAAAAAGTGAAGTTATTGGATAAAAAATCTTAATTCATTGATTATAGAGAATCAAAAACAAAAAGTAGAAGAATAAACACTATAAAGATAGTTATCTTTAATAAGTTTTGAAGAGTTTGATAAAGAATCAAGAGTATAAGCAACCTTGTATATACACAATATTATTCTAATATATATATAAATATAAACTAAAAAACTCTATTTATACTAGGTAAAATGTTTTGAACAAGGCTGGAAAAACAACAATAGAATTATAAAATAGAGAAAAAAATATTTCTATTTTGTTGGCCCCCAATAATTAATCTAACTCTATAGGAAACAAGATATTTAGAATCTTTTTATACTTGTTAGCATAAAACTATGTATTAGAAAAAATAAGTCCAAAATCATCTCTAATGTCCTTGAATAACGAAGAAACCTTCCCTAAGAGAAAACCCACAAAATAAATGGAAACACAAGTTGTTACTGCCTCTCCCCATGTTTCTAAGGCTGTAAAATCTCTAATGTTCTTGAATAATAAAGAAACCTTGCCAAAAAAAAAATCCACAAAAATAAAAGAAAGCACAAGTTGTTACCACCTCTTTTTATGTTGAAGTGTAAAAGCTAGATTTAGCCTAAATATCCCGAATAAATTCATTAAGTGCCTCTTTATTCTTTTTGGCCCTTGACCTTTTAATTAATCTAATCGACACTTGTAATGAGTTTTATGGTAATGCTTGTTGATTCTCATCATTCCCCATCTTTGCAAAAGAATTAGTCAAATTAACAATAGAAATACCATTTATAGGCAATACATCCACATAATCAAGCAACAAAAAATCAACGACACTATTTTCCATAATCTTGTTAGTATAAAAAATATTATTTACAATACTCTTTCTTGTATAAAAGCTTTCATGCTTCTTTGTTTTTCCTTTAACGCTTTTTTTTTCTTGACAAGTGGCCCATCTTTTATTTCTCTCATGTTGACTACTTTATTCTTGTAAGTTAACTCCATTGACATATCCTAAAAATTCAAATTCCTAATTGGTATAACTTCACTCCCATGTTTGCAAACAAGCACACAAACTTCTTAGCCATGGATTCCACCGAAGCTTATATCCTTGATTATTGGAACAACTTTTGGATCATAACCTTTACCAGGGTGTTCATTGTAGTCTATTTTGATAATAATTCCAACTTGCACATCATCAAATGTCAGGTTCCTGTAGATTATATATCAAACATATCCATCTTTTCTAGGGGCAATCTTGATCTGAACTGCACACCTTAAGCTCCATACGAGGAGGTTCTCCACATTAATATTTGATACCCCACTTGATAGGGGTGATCATTTTTGGTTCGATTTGGTTTTTATAAAAAAAATAACCAAACTGAATTAAAAAAACCAAAATCGGTTCAAACCGACCGGTTTCGGTTCGGTTTGGTTTTTTAGGATAAAAACTGGTTCAAACCAGTTTGGCTTGATTTTTTTCCGATTTGGGTTCGGTTTGGTTCTGTTTTTTCAATTTCAGGCTTATAAAACCGAAACCGAACCGAACCGAACCGTCGGTTTTTTTTAAATTTTAATCAGTTTAATTGGTTTTTTTTCACAGTCGATTTTTTCAGTTATTTTTTTTCTAGTTTTCTCGGTTTAATCGGTTTTTTGGTTTTTTTGCTCACCCCTACCACTTGACATCTCATTGCCAATTTATACGCTAATGCTGACCATAAAACGAACTACAAGATTACAAATGGGAATATTCATTAAAGGTTGTCCATATGCAATTCCATACCGATCCTATTTACTCTTTATTGCAATTGCATCATCCCCCACACTTATATAACGATCTTCAATTACAATATTCTCGCATAAATCAGGATCAATTCCATCGGTATTTAGGGATTTAAATATAAGAGCCTTAATTGTTACATTCATAATTGTTTTATTCTTGCAGTCATACAGATTGAATGTCCAAAATGAGGAATTATATAGAGTTAAGTTTGTAAACAGAATGTCACGTGACCATATTATCTACAAAAAGACCCTCTTAGTGTTATTAAAAAGCTTTTAGGGATACTTCTTTCACCATGTTTGACCTTATCCATTTATAGTACCATTGTATCTTGTTATAACAACATCTTTAAGGTTTTTTTTTTTTACCATGAATTAAATTTTTATACTAAGGTCTAAGATGCTCTCTTTCATATCCATATAAAGGCAATAAAGGTATTGAAGGCCAATACTTCTCATCCTCGCTAAATTTTTAGATATAAACAATCAAAGAAACAACCCATAAATAAGTAACAACCCAAGAAAACTAAAATCAAATTGATAGAAATTCGATCCAATAATTACCTAAACTAAAAAAATCAAAGTAATTGAATGAAAAACCCCTACCCTTTAATCATAAAGAATCAAGAACTAGAAATAAAAGGATGAATGTCACAAAGATAGTTAATTTTTACTTCCCTATATTAATTCAACCACTAAAGTCTATAAGGTCTATGATGCTTTGTAGTATTCAAATTCAAATTCAATTTCCTAACAAGTGTAGTACTAAATTTATTAGCATAACTCACACCATTTGTAATCATACTACATTTCTCATTACTGATGTGACATCTAATATGAAAAATATTCTCTTTTTGTTGCTCCAAATCATCATATTTAACCTGAGCATTCAATGCTTGCCTAATCACAAGCGATTCACCCTCAACCAGATACTCTACATCATCATCACCAATATCTTTAAGTGGGAAACATCTTCTCATCATTGCTATCACATTCAGATTCAATCTTTTTATGATCATGTAATATCATAACCCTCTTGTTTGGATAGTGAGACACTATGTGAGTTATTCTCAAACATCAAAAACATATAATATCATGATTATGAGGTTTTTGGGTATTAGACTTATCTTTAGTATTAGTGAAGACTTCTTTTTTTCCTTTAGGTGGTTTAATTTTAGCTTCTATAATTGGCTTGGTTTAGACAATCCTTTTTCTTTTATAATTAAACCTATATTTAAAATAAAAAAACTTGAATTTTAAACTTGTCATGTACTGCCATTCATCTTAAGTTGCCTTTCCACCTTTGTAGTTATGTGCACTATGTCTTTCAACTTCTTATAATGCTGCAATTCCACCATATTCACTATCGTGCAATTCAAACCATTCAAGAACCTAGCTATAATAGCTTTCTTATCTCCACTATATTAGGCTAAATCATAGTTACTTCCATCTCTTTATGTTAGTCCTCTACACTCTTAGAACCATGAGTTAGGCTTTGTAATTTTTAATATAAATCCCGGTAATAGTGACTTGAAAAAAATCTCTACCTTATAATTACCTTCATCTTATCTCATATATCAATAGTTCTCTAATGATTCCTTCTCTTACTCAAAATAAGTTGATCCCACCAAACTATAACATAATCAGTAAATTTAACTACAAAAAGTTTTACCATTTTCTTTTCCGAGTACTTGTGACAATCAAATATCAACTCCATCTTATTCTTCTATTCTAAATAAGCTTTAGGATCATCCCTCCTATCATAACCTAATTTTTGACAACATAAATTCACCCAAAAAAATGAAATGAATGAAGAAAAATTAAGGTTTAGGTCAAGTCTTAAGGATTTAATCAGGGTGGAATTATAAGTTTAGGAGCTAATTTTAGTAAAAAAAAAGGGAAGATTTGATAAGATTGAGGACTTAATTAAACTTTGAATTAGTTTAATTAATGAAATTATGAGTTTAATTGAAAGCATTTACAAGTCTGAGGTGATTGAGAACTTAATTAAAGTTTGAATTAGTTTAATTAATGAAATTATGGGTTTAATTGAAATAATTGACTAGTCTGAGGACTTAATTAAACTTTGATTTGGTTTAATTAATGATATCGGGAGTTTAATTAAAGAATTGATAAGTTTGGAGACTTAATTGAGCTTAGAATCAATTTAATTAATGAAATCAAGGGCTTAATTGAAAAAAATATTAAAATTCAGAGCTAATTTAGGTCAAAATTACATGAAATTAAAGTACAAGGATTGTTTTACAAAAGGCACCGCAATACAAGGGTCCAACAATAATTTGCCTAGGGGCCGGAATAAAAACATATCGAGACTTTGTGGACCAATTTGAAAATGGCCGTTCCCACCCAAAGTGACGCCGTTTCAGAATCACTGTACGTCTTCTTCTTCGTCTTAAATAGGATAAAGTCCGCCTGCGGAAAAATTCAGGCCAGGTGTTCGCCGCCCTCAGTCCAGGTCTTGACCGAATGGTTTACCATTCAGTCCCATTCCAGCCAACTTTCCTCCACCACTGCGAGGCACTAGGGAGCTGAAAAAACCGCCACCAACAGTCCTGCAATGGCCGGACTGTTGGTGTCCTGATCCAACAAGAACACAAAGACCCAAAGTCCTTATCTCCACACAAGGATCAGTATCCTGGGGAGATAAGTATAAAATCCACACCAGAAACACCTATAAAAAGCGGAAAAAAAAGAGAAAGAAAAGGGAAGAACAAATGAGAGAGCACTAGACGAGAGAGAGAGAGAGAGAGAGAGAGAGAGAGAGAGAGAGAGAGAGGGGGGGGGGGAGCAGAAAGATGAGATAAAAATAAACAGAGGGGAAGAAACTGAAGGCAGAAGGAGAACCCAAACAACGAGCATCAACACCATTCTTTCATGCAAAGCTCTAGCAACAACTCCAGCAGCAGGTAAGCTTCTGTTTTTCCCTCCTTTGCAATTTAATTACATAGCTACTGTGGTAGGCGTGCGTGGACAATTCACGCATGCTTGCAGATGAGTCACCCGAGTTACTGGTTGAACCAGTAACCAGGCTGGGCCAGACTGGCTGGATCTGGCCCAGGCCAGTCCATACAGCTGGGCTAGATCCAGTGCATAAAACAAAAGAGAGAAAATGAGAAATTTTTCCATTGGTCTAGGTCTGGGTCTCAAGCCCAGCCGGCCCAAATTGCTTTTGCTAAAGGTGTGTTAGGCATAACATTGTCTTGTGCTTTGCCCATGTATTTTATTATATTTTTATCTTGATATCTTGCTAAACAAACCCCTTTTGACATTGAAAAATTCCAAAAAAATTTGAGGAACTTCGTTGATTTATTTGTGGGTCCCTTACGCTTTGTTTTATTTTTTCTCTCTATGTTTTGTTTTTTATACTATATGCTCAAACTGTGGGCCATTACTGTTAATTGCAAATCTGTTATGCAATGCTTTTTTTTTTCTTGTCTAAAAAGAGCAAATAATAAAAAAGGTAAACAAAAAGAAAAAAAAAGGCATAGACAATTTTTTTCTTCTTCATTAAAGATTCAAAATTTTCGAACTTATTCACTGACGTTAGAGTTAGAAATATCATATTTTTTGATTTTTTACAATATTTACCAATGACAGAGTTGGAAATATTTGTAGGTACTATTCACTGACGTCAGAGTCAGGAACAGGATAGGAAGAACAAAAAAAAAAGGAGAACAAATTCTTAGTAATTTTAGACAAAACCAGCAATGCAATTTGCCTTAAGTAGGACGCTTAAAGGGTGATAACATTATTTCTTTTGTGTAACCAGTAATGTACCATAGAATTTTTGTTGACCAGTTAGGGTTCCTAGTAACCATAATACTAGGTGACGACCCCTTGAACTAGATATTTTCCTTCCAAGAACAAGATGTTAGATATTTGTTTCTTTTCTATTAAAAATTTTTAATCGGTTGTCGTGATGTCCAAGTGTGACACCTCCCTTGAAAGGATAAAATTTTAATCTCAATACTCCCCAAGTTTTTGTCCAAGCCATCACAAAACCCTATATGTCTCCTTACTTTTTTATGGCCAAAATTCTTAGCTTACCAAGACCTTCCATCACCATGATTTCTGTCTCGCTGAAATCTACCGTATTGGCCAAATGATACACGGTCAAATTCATTAGCCTTTTCATCTTCATTCTCATCAACCAACTTATTCACATGTGTTCAGGATGACCTGTAATATCCCACATTGATGGGCGAGGACTTGGGGGAGGGCCTTATACGAGTATACTCACCTTGACTAATAAGAAGCGTTTTGAGGCCATGTGTGGCTGCCAAGAACAAATCTGTGAGGCTCGTGGGCTAAAGCAGACAATGTCTTGTTAGTGGGTTGGGGTTTTCCAATTTAGTATCAGAGCCCAGCTCACTGGCTATCTGATGGTGCCGACGGGGTCATCAGGCTCCTTAAGAAGGGTGAATTGTAATATCTCATATCGGGGAGTGAGGACTTGGGGGAGGGCCTTAAATGAGTATACTCACCCTGACTAGTAAGAAGCGTTTTGGGGTCATGCATGGATGCAAAGAACAAATCCGTGGGGCTCGTGGGCCAAAACAAAAAATATCTTGCTAGTAGGGTGATGTGTTATATGACCCCTCTTACAAACTTGCGATAGCATAATTTTTGTCCAATCGATCCCTTATATCACCAAATGCCATATTTATACGCTCAAACTACTATTGCATTGCCTATAATATATATAAAAAAGGTGTTCTTCTCCTTCTTAGGTGATGATCTATTGTTGGAAAATATCGTCAAATTTAAAATTTGATGTTAGTAATAAAAAATATACACACTCACTTTCTAACATGTTAACACTCAATAATATATCACCCCCCTGATGTTTTACTCGAATTTTTGCTTTTCACGATTATAGTCTCATTTTTTTACCTTTTACCTCTTGTGCTTCCTATTTGGTTTTATGGGGAACTAATCAAAACAATAAAGAATTTCAATTTGTAACGCCCAACCAAGGATTTCAAGACATAAGATAATCAAGAAAATAATATAAAAAATGAACACGAAAACAAAAAAAAAACGAATATGCAAACAAAAAACAAAAATGAATACAAAAATAAAAACAAAACGAATATGAAAATGGAATTTAAAAATGACTCTATGAATCTCAAAACTAACATATACTCAACAAAATAACCCATTGTTATAGCAATCTAAATCGAAAGAATCTGATTTGTAATGTTCTTTAAGATCTTAAATTAAAATTTTATAGTTTTAATAACCCGAAATCAATTTTAAATAAAACAATACCCACTAATCAAAGATAAACTAATGTGGCTTGCAATATCTCAAGAATCTGAATTCAAATTGTTTAATCTCTAATTGTGACAGAAACTTTAACTAATGTGATTTCCTTTTTTTTATACTATTTGGTAGTAACTCTTTTTAACATTTTTTGTAAAGTTGTTGTACATTTAAGAATTAAAAACAAAGACTAATAATGTGAAAAATTAAAAGATAGATAGACAGATAAAACTTGATTTTAGAGCATTATTCTAATACCAACTGATGTGAATCAGGAGAGTAAAAAAATTAGAACCCATAATTAGGATAAAAAATAACCGAATAAAGCTAAAATCATATTGATAGAAAACCTGACCCAATGATTAATTAAATCAAATAAGAAAAGTTATTGGATAAAATATCCTAACAACCAATAGTTAAAAGTATAAGAATGAACGCCATAAAGACTTATCTATGACAAGTTCTAAAGATTTTGATGAAGAACTAAGAGTATGAACAATCTCATACACACACAATATTATTCTAAAATAAAACAAATTGTTTGAAAAAAAACTTAAATACAAGCAAAATAACTCTCTTTATACTATGTAAAACATCCTAAAGAAGGCTGGAAAAAAAAAAGAGTTCTAAATAAAATAGAAATAATAATCCTAAACTAACTAGAAAAATAATGCAATTCCTGCATAGTAGCTTATGTATTTTATCGTAAATCCTTCTCGAAGTCTGATTATTATAAAATTCTAACCATGTAGGAAATAGGTCTTTAGAATCTTCTGGCAAAATATCAACCTAATCACACCGTTACATTAAAAGTTATGCTTGTTAGCGTAAAATCATGCATTAGAAAAAATAAGCCTAAAATCACCTCAAATGTCCTTGAATAATAAGGAAACCTTGCCAAAGTGAAAATCCATAAAATAAAAGGAAACACAAGTTGTTGTAGCCCCTCCTTATGTTGTCAAGACTATAGAATGCTTCTAGTCCAATAAGGATTTTGTTTCTTTGTATGATTCACATTAATTAAAGGTTGATCATCTCTTTTTGAAGTCTTAAAGTTTTATTTTGCCCAAATATTCTGAATAAACCCATTGAGTATCTTTTTCATTTTTATAGTCTTTTACCTTGTAATTGATCAAATCGACACCTCTAATGGATCCTATGGTGATTCTCATCATCCTTTATTTCCTTTCCTTTTAATTTTATTTTTAGATTCGATATGTTTGTATCATCTTCACTAATATTATATTTTTAAGAGAATCCAACTTGTGGAGAACCTCATGTCATCACACCTTCAACTAGTGGTGGTCAAGTTAACTCTAATTTTTTATAATGGTAATACAATCTCTTGCAATGCTTCATCTTAGATTTCATTCAAACTTGCAAAAGATTGAGGAAACTACATTTGTTATTGACAAATCCTAGAAATCCTAGATGACAAAACTTTTTTTTGGCTATGGACTCCTTGGCTATATTGATAGATCTTTTACCTGTCTTGAAAGCACTTGTTATTTATCAACTTGGTTAAGGCAGGATCAACTCTTTTTGTTAGGCATCTAAGCAGCAATTTACAACATAATTGACTTCACTATTAATATTTTCTCATTATTGGTTGAAGTCTAAACCAATTAGAATCTAATTATGTTAATTGCTCTAATACCCATATGTTATCTCTTCTTACAGCTCTAATTATCATTAAGATAGAAGGCTTGGTGTTGGCTAGGTATATGGATAAGGTTAAGAGTATTATTGATGATCTAGCCTTGATTGTTTATTTTTTAAGTGATATGGAGATTATTGCTCACACTCTAAATGGCCCTGTTGATGAGTTCAAGGAATTAACCGTTACAATTCATGTCAATGATACACTATTATATTTAAGGATCTCTATGACAAACTTCTTGATAAAGAGTTGATTTTAAGTGATACCAAGAAGATGATGTTCAAATCAATGTTCAATTCTCTAAAAAAAGTACAACTTATAATGGTAGAGGTGGAAAAGGAAAACAAGGGTGACCAATACACTATCCAGTGGATATTTTAGCCAACCTCAAAATTTTATATTTTAGAAATTCAAACTATCATGGCCAACAACATCATCCTATTTCTAGTGCAAGTCATGGCTATGATTCACGAGGTATATTTTATTACTCTCAGCAACATTCTTCACCTAATTAGCAGTATGAGTACTCTTCAAGGCTGTCACATATTTTTTTTTGTCAATTATGTGACAAGTAAAGACATAGTGTAAAAACATATCATTCTTGCCTAAAGACTTTTTGGCCGTAAGCTAACTATGTGGATTGTGATTCCAATTCTTCAAACAAGTGTTAGACTTGAGAGCAAAAAATTATCTTACATTTGATCACCAAAACCTTTATATGCACTCTAACTATGTTAAGAATAAGGATGTGATTGCTGAAAGTGATAACAATAAGTGGTAATGGAATTTCAATCTTCATGTTAGTTCTACTAATATTGACTCATTGATAGTCTCTTTTATGTTAAATAATATCTTGCATACACCTTTAATTAAAAAAAAGTCTTATATCCTTGGTTAAGGCTATATAACCCTTTATTATAAACATTTCCACCATCATTCAAACTATTAATCTTTACGTGTTTTTGGTTATCTATGTTACCCTTGGTTAAGGCTATATGCGAAACATAAGTTAAAAACTTATCCTTGACCATGCATGTTCTTTGGTTACTCTTTAAAACTTCATGCTTTAACTTGTTTTGATACCGCCATTAATAAATATTCACTTCTAAGCATGTAAATACTTTTCAAAATTTCTTTTCTTTAAAAAATATTTGATCACTGTTACTCCATAATTGATTTTAAAATTTGTTTCTTCCTTTATTAAAAAAGTATTTGGCAAGCAATTCTTCTCCCTATACTCAATCTTCACCTGATTCCTCTCTTTATTTGCTAAATATCTCTATCACATAACTACCATGAACTTTGCACTTTCCAATTCAGAAACAACTCATCCTTCACATACCTTTACCGATTCTACTTTGACATCTTATTGCTCTAAAATCGATAAAAACATATTTTAACCACCTATATTAAGTAATGTTTTTACTATGCCTCTACCCACAGTGCCACCGATTCCACTTTAACTCAGTATATAATTCTCTCCCTTATCATTCTATATATTTATCTCATCCTTCTTATATTGTTAAGAAAGCATAAAACAACATTTTCAAATCTAGAAAACTTCTCTCTCGCCACCAATATCTCCCATTCACCTAAATCAAATTAGAAAAAAAGAAGAGGAGATAGAAAAATGTTGATTTTTCACATTCAAGAAATAAACAAAACTCAATCTTGATGTTCATAGGTTCATCTTTCCAAGAGGAGATTCATTAGGGTGTTTGGAAATTTTATCTTGCTAAAAATATAGATCAAGGTTTGAAAATATACGTTTTTCATTTTGATTTTAATTTTTTTGACTGATTGAATGGTCTTTTGAGGTTAGAAATTGGTTTAATGTGGGTTTAATAATATTTATTAGGGTTTTTCAAGTGAAAAAAGGTTGAAATTGTGTTTTTAGGGTTTTAAAACCTGGACCCCGACTTTTTCTAACAATCAGAGGTTATTGGAATCTAAACCAGTAGTTGACACTTCGTTTGCCAACATGAACATCATGTATATCTATTTTTTAGAAAAATAGGGTAGATGATGGGTTGTCCATCCTTAAAAAAAAACAAAAATCCAAGCATACATATCAGACCTCCAAAACCTAGTCGTGTGGCCTCTTTCTATAGCCTTTTAGGTCCTTTTATTTTCATAAATTATTGTTTTCAGATTTTGATTAAAATGCACTTTAAGTAAACTAATTAAAATAATAGTTAAATTATTAGTCATTTTTCCATGGTTTTTGAATAACACTATAGGTTTTTATGTTAATATTAGTGATTATATTTTTAATTATTATATACCAAATATGCGGAAGTTTTGTTTAAGAATATGCTCATGCAAATATAATGAAAATAAAATTTATTTTTTTGTTATTTATTTTTACA
>Ga0325402_1006140_pt1 | contig 11333 bp, 6 predicted proteins | sample PopdelMetagenome_22_FD_207212 | JGI IMG/M metagenome (GOLD analysis project Ga0325402, IMG submission 207212) | Populus deltoides microbial communities from Bellville, Georgia, United States - Xylem-PdKOR-R3 | ecosystem: Host-associated > Plants > Phyllosphere > Stem > Wood/Secondary xylem...
TTTTTAATATCATGAATAATATAAGATTTTGGTAAAAATACAGCAACATTAATGTTCCTTCTATCTCCTTCTTCTCGTCACAGCAGTAAAAAGCAAGCGCCAAAGTACAATTTCTACGATCAGAGATCCAATCACCTTGGTCAAAGGTAACTCGAGGGAGTTATCAACTCACGAGGATGGTCCCTAGCTCGAAGGAGAAACCCTAGAACAGTACACGTGGGCCTGATTGTACTGTGAAACTGTACATTGTCAACCTGTTTGGTTCAATCATGTTAGAGTTAAGGCAGCATCGCCGGTCGCTGGTACGCTGCCGAAATCCATGATTCACCACAGGAAAATAATTAACTATAAAATATTTCTTATGATCAATAAATAATATATAAAATTAAACTGAAATCTAAAATATCTTGGTGGGAGCAATGATGGCACTTTGACTTGAGGGTTTTGCGATCGTGTGCACCTTTAGGTTAGCTAATTAAGCTAAGATAATGAGGTTTTCATAAGAAGAAAGAAAAACAAAACTACGATAATGAGGTTTGTGGGGGCTATTGTCGTTTTTGCATCAAAACAAAATTTGTGATTTTTTTTATTGTTTTGGGATAACGGCAGAAAATATTCTTAACAATAAAATAATATATTTTTTAAAATTTATTTTTAATATTAACACATTAAAATAATTTAAAAATTTTAAAAATGATGAAACAACAGTTGCACCGGTGCCCAATCACAGCCTTGGTTTCAAACTCCTGTACATGCTTTTAATTATACATGTATCTCTTGAACAGCAGATACCTTTGGTTAAACAGATAGCAACTAACTTCAAGACTTTTAAGCCATCTACTTTTCTTTTTTTTTCTTTCCTCTCGTTGCCTAATTAATACTATATATATATATATATATATATATATATATACACTGAAAAGGAAGACTAAACAAAAATCGGTTTTAATTGCAAGAAGAAAAGAGCTAATTCACAGTACATGCAGCGCATGGAAAGTGACAGTGACATACATGTTTTTATTGACAAAATAAAAAAGAAATTGCAGAAAATGTAATAAATAAAAAATACATTTTTAACAATTAAAACAGTATTTTTTTTTTCTACTCTTAAATGGAAACTTGAAAACCACCCAGCAATAGTTGCCTTCCCACCCTCGTTTTTGTTTTTTTTCCCCTCTCTCCAAAAACTAGTATTTATTGGTTCTGTTGTGCCCACCACCTCTCTCTTAAACCACCTCCCCCCTATCACAGCCTTTTCGGTTCATAATTCTCTCTTGTATTAGCATCTGATTTTCTCTTCTCTGACAATAGTTTTATGGTTTGTTTCCCACACAGATAATATAAACGTCGTAGGCTTTCATCTACAAGAGCTTGGTTTGGCAAATTTGTTTTCTTGTTTCATTTTTTAGGCACCCATTTGAGATTTGGAGAGATTCTTGTGAGATTTTGAAGGTTATGGAAAACAATTGTGTGTATAGTGAGGAAGATGAGCAGATGGAATTGCCTCCGGGATTTAGATTCCATCCAACTGATGAAGAGCTCATAACTCACTACCTGTCTCAGAAGGTTCTTGACAACTACTTTTGTGCTAGAGCTATTGGTGAGGTCGATTTAAACAAGTGTGAGCCATGGGATTTGCCTTGTAAGTCTTCTATGTCAATATCCCTCTGGTTCTTAACTCTTCAGCAGTTTTTGCTATGTGTCATGTTCTCTCTTCATGGTTTGTGCTCTTTTTAATGCAGGGAGGGCTAAAATGGGTGAAAAGGAATGGTATTTCTTCTGTGTTATAGACCGGAAGTATCCCACCGGTTTAAGGACGAATAGGGCCACTGATGCTGGTTATTGGAAAGCCACAGGCAAAGACAAGGAAATTTACAGGGCCAAAACACTTGTTGGCATGAAGAAGACCTTGGTTTTCTACAAAGGGAGAGCCCCTAAAGGAGAAAAAACCAACTGGGTTATGCATGAGTATAGATTAGAGGGGAAAACCCCCGTCTATAATCCCCCTAAAACAGCAAAGGTAGGGTTATCACTCTGTTTCCCCTGTTCTCCTCTGTTTCACTGTTTTTTTGTTACACTTGATTGGTGATTGTATTGATTTATAGATCATTTTGCCTGGCTTCTGTTGCAGAATGATTGGGTCATCTGTAGAATTTTTGAGAAGAGTTGTGGAGGAAAGAAAACACATATTTCAGGGTTGGTGAGGTTAAGCTCGTATGGAAATGAATTAAAGCCAACAATATTGCCTCCATTGATGGATTCTTCTCAACACAATAACGACAAGAGGACTAACATAGGTGATAAGTCTCACGTGACCTGCTTCTCCAATCCAACGGAGGACCAGAAACCCCATGAAACCATTGCTGATTGCTTTAACATTTCTCTTAGAGCTCCTTTGTCTTCTTCAAACATGTCCCCTTCCTCAGTTCTGTTTTCAAAACCCTCACCTCCAAACTCTTTCTATTCCTCTCAAATTTTACCAAACATAGCAAATTTTCAATACCCAGATTCTGTTATGATGCCGGAACACTCCATGTTGAGGATATTGCTTGAAAACCATGGACCCGGCATGAACCTAAACTCAAAACGGGAGCTTTCAGAGGACACTGGCCTCAGCACTGATATGTCTTCAGTGGTAACCAACCATGAATTGGTTCATGGGTCCTTTGAGGATCCATCAAGTTCTGCCGGACCAGTTGATCTTGATTACCTTTGGAATTACTGAACTTCCAGTTGCATAAATATGTTTAAAAAACAAAGAAGCGAGTTTTTTTTTTTTTTTAGTTATCATTGTGGTGTGTATAGCTTCTAATTGGAAGCGAAGGATTTTCTTAAATATATGCTGTTAAATTACTCTCTACATAACCTTTTTTTTTCTTTTTGCCTACCTCTTGTAATTGGATACAATATCATCTGCCTGTGTTAATTATCAATTTGCTTGTACACAAATTTGTGAACATGGTCTCATGTGAACATGGTCCATGAAGCGTGGTGTGGTGTGATGTAATGATAAAAAGTTTGAGATTTGTAATTTAATTTATATAGCAGATTTCGAGTTTGAATTAGAATATATATTTCTTGTATGAATTTGAGATAGTCAGGATTTTATTTGCTTAGTTGAACTCATAAAATAGCTGAACTCATAAAGTGGAGGTGAGGATTCTCAAATTTTAAAAAAACATTTATGAACATTGGACAAATTATTTCTAATTTCACCTAGTCTTGCAATTATAATTTCTTTTATATATATATATATATATATATATATTTGATATAATTTTTTGATGATGGAGTCACTCATTTGGATAAGAACTAAAAATGCTTTCTCCATAGTTATGTACGGGATGATTTCCTGTTCACTTGTTAGGCCACCAACCAAGAGTTACCAATGATCAAAGAATATACTGACAAACCTTCACTAGCCTATCATGTGAAGCAAATAGCGTCCAATGAACTTGTTATCGAAACATATTCTCTGAAAGCTTTCAAACTCATGCTGAGTTTTAAGGTTCAAATTACCAATGGAACGGACATGAATCACTATACCATGTGATGGGAAAGAGTCTTATCTCGTTAAGTTCAAGTACTTGGAATCCGAAGTATTGAGCCATTGACCTCCTACATCGTTTCGAGAAGTGTTTTTGTACTGTGGTACGGTATATTTTTTCATTTTTGACTGAAAATATATTAAAATAATTTATTTATTTTATTAATATATAAAAATTATTAAAAAATATATTAATTTTATATATTTTTAAGTCAAATGTACTTTTCAAATGCATCCAAATACAATTTTAAATATATAAACAAATGTACTTTTCAAATGCATCCAAATACAATTTTAAATATATAAACAAACATTGCTTACGTTTATGCTTGTACTTAAGATATGTATTTACAAAAACCTATTAAAAATCAATAGTTTCGTTAATTTTATAATTAACATTTTTTTTTTGTGAGTCTTAAAACTTTCAAAATCATATGTCAAAGATTAAAAAAAAAAAACTAATTCTCCTTAAGAAGTTACTATGCACTAAGACTCATAAAAGTGTAATTATAAAATTGCACTTGAACAAAAAAACCCATTGAACTAGGTATTGAAGGTAAGGTATTCTTTTCACCGTGATAAAATTATCTTTAACATATGATTTATTATTTTTTTTTGCACATTAAAATTATTACTTTAACACTAAAATAAAAAAAAAATAATGTCTTTCACTCAGGGATGTTACCAACATAACTCTCTCATAAGGATTTTTTAAGTTTTTTTATACTGATTTTATTGTAAATTTAGAGGTTACTCACAAGCATTATTGTAATTGACAAATTAAATATTAATTTTTAAAAACTATTGGCGCATACAACATATATGCCACCATGTGATGGCCCCCTCACTATTTGGAGGACACATGCGAGGCTATCCAACTACTAAAAACTATCTTTTAGGGTGGCATTTAAAAGATCTCGACGTTCCCTACACGATGAGGTAACACGTGGATAAGAAGCTCCTCTGGTTTAAAGCCGACTACCATTTCTTTTTTTCCCTTCTTTTTGTTTCTCTTCTCCTCGAAGACTAGCCCCTTTAATTAATTTTTTCTTCACATTTGTTCCATGTCCTTTTGATTATTGGTTTTTTTTTAATAAGCTATCAAATTAAAAATATTTTTTAATTTTACCCCTTTATGATTTTTTAATCTTTAAAATTTGATCCCTATTCTTTTTATTGCTATTTGTTTTGTATAGTATCCTTTTTTAAATAGTTGTTTTTTTAATTTCATCCTCCATTTTTTTTCCAATCAAATTTCATCCTCATTCACTGCTAGGAAATTATTAAATACCAATGGACATACTGATGGAAAAAAATGACATCAATAAATTACGATGACATTTACTAATGAAAAATCACTTTGATGTTCCTGTTAGAAAGAACCGATAAAATTTATTTTATCAGTGAATACCAAGGGAATTAACTGTGGAATTCAAAGAATGAAAAAACTTAGGCAGGGATTTCCCTCATTAATTGCATCGGTAAATCTGACATGTCAATATTTCAGACGGAATTATCGATGATAATTTATTATCGCTATTTTTTGGTAGGGAATCTGTTAGTAATATTAAAGTTATAACCAACAACAAGCCCCCTTTCCCCCTCCTTCATTTCTTCTTCTTCTTTTTCTTCTTTCTTTTTTTTCTTTAGAAAACAACACCCCCTCTTATTTTATCACAAATATAGCTCTCATCATCACATATCCAACCACCTTAACATGTAGTCTATCAATATCCCTATCTTGACTCAATTTGTTTTGAAGATTTTCCATATCAATTAGCCAAACCTATCCATTTTTTGTTGTAACCCATTTTTTATATTAATGTTTTTGGTATTTTTATGTAGTATATATAGTTTGTTTGTGTGCTTACTTGTTTTATAGCTTTTTCTTAGAGGAATTTATTATATAAATGTATGATTTGTTTGAGATTTTAAAAAATTATATTTGTTTGTCACTTGATGAAATTGATAACCTAGGTGTGTTATAATAAAAGAAATAATGAGTTATTTAATGAGCCCATTTCATATTTTGTCAATTTTATAGTTAAGTTAAAAACTTTAGTAAATTTAGAGAAATTTGAATTTTTAGAGAAAAATTGATAATGACTAAAGAGTATTATTAAAATAGATTGAATAAGTTTGAATTGAACCAATGATCGCTAATTAATTAGGTACTGATAATTTATTTAGTTCACATTATTAATTAATACATGTTGTCATCAATATTCTATATAGGTTTCATATAAGTAATGGATAATCATTCTTGGATGTATTGAGTTTCACATAAAGGATTGGGCATGATGAATTTTTGTAATGAGATTAAGAGTTTTTATTAATTACGCACTATTTACTTCAAAGAATATTAGTGGAGGCAGTATTAGATGTACATGTAAAAAGTATGAAAATAAAAAGTTCTTCGATCAAGATGTTGTTACGATGCATCTTATACAAAAAGGGTCCATAGAAAAATAATTACGTTGGTTTGCACATAGAGAACCCTATGTTCCTTACAAGACCATGGTAAAAAAGATGGTAAGCTCAACTTTTAATTCTGGCAACGTGCATGGAGTTATGGATGATAATCGTAATTCTTATAAGAGTATGGTGATAGATGCAATGAGAATGAATAAGGGTTATGAAGGTGAATGTTTAAGTGTATATAAAGAACCAAATACAAATGCAACTAGATTTTTTGAATAAATTGAAAGATTCTGACGAACCATTATAGAAAGGGTGCAAAAATCATAGTTAATTATCGATCATTATATAGGTGTTCACCATCAAGTCAGGTTATTGGATGAGTAAGGTCAGTTGTGACATAATTATCGAATGGGTGAGAAACATTTTACCTAAAGGGAATAAGCTAAAAGAGAACTTCTATAATGTTAAATCAATGATGAAACCCTATTGGCTTAGGATACCAGAAAATTAACACGTGTTTAAACTTCTGCTTATTGTATTACCATGAAAATACAATTTCACAGAGTGCAGAACCTTGTGGGCATACTCGCTATAAATCCAAAATTGGTAAGGGAATGACTTATGTTGCATATAGAAAATTGAGATACTTTCCAATCACTCATATGCTACAAAGGTTATTTATATCTCTAAAGACTACAAAGTAGATGACATGATATCATTCGTATGATATGATGGATGGAGTCATGGTGTAATCTTCTGATGATGAAGCTTGAAAGTAGTTTAATAGAGTGCATCCTCAGTTTTCAATGAAATCATAGAATATATATATTGGGTTATATACATATGGATTCAATTCATTTAGGTTATTTATTGCACCTTATTTTTATTGATCGGTGATACTCACATTTTATAATTTGCCAATGAGGATGTGTATGAGGATAAAGTTTATGTTCTTATCTATGTTCATACCCAGTCCTCGTAACTCAGATAGAAATGTAGATGTTTGTCTTTAACTGTTGATTGATGATTTGAATCAGTTATGGTCATTTGGGACTTTAGCATATAGCATATGATGTCTCAAGAAAATAAAATTTTTAGATAAAGACGACTTTGATGTAAACTATTAATGATTTTCTTGTGTACATGATGGTTTCTAGTTGGAGCACACATGTAAAATTAACTTATCCATACTACATGGAAAATAACAAGGCCTTCGCCTTAATAAATGGTGGTAAAATATCTTTTTTTTTATTGCTACACAAGGTTCTTGCTAACCAGTCATAAGTACAAAAATAACAAAAAAGACTTATTTATAGGTATAGTTAAAAGGGGTGTTGCACCGCTAGTATTGTTGGGTGAAGAATTATATGGTGTTGTCTCATAATATGAGGGCATTATATTTGATTTTCAATCCAGTAAGCAAAAAAGTAATTGTTTTAGTGTGATTCACAATTTGATAAAGCAAATTACTTTTTATGAGATTTCTTATTGGAAGACTAATGTCCTCTGTTATAATCTAGATGTCATGTATACCAAAAAAAACATGTTTGAAATTTTTTTTAACATAGTGATGGATATGAAATAAAAGATAAAGGATAACACGAAGGCTGCAAAGACATAATAATAGAGTTTGTGTTAAGGGATCAACTTCTAATGAGCTTGAAGTTAATTATTATGAAAAGTTAGAAGAGGTGATTGAATTGCAATATCACTATGAGCAGAATAAAGTCTTTTTAATCTATCAACTCGATTTCACAATATCAACAATGTCTTTCTTTTTTACAAGCAATGCCAACAAATTTATTGCATATACACTCATTCCATTAGAAATGATTGTTTTAGAGTTGACCGGTTATCCGTTGTGAAAACCAAAACTAGAGGTCATGTCCAAATTGTTTAGGATGATAATGATGAAGTAACTGTTGTAGATGATGTCTTTCAACTTGATGAGTTAGTTAATCTATATTAAGTTGCTTTGTCTACCAACTTAGAAGAAAATGTAAATTTTTGTGTCGTTGAGAATATTTTTGTTGATGTTAAGGAGTTAAGTGATATATTAAAAACCAGTGGACATACAGATGTCGATGAAGATGATGGAAAACATTATTGGGAGGAGGCTGACACCGGTATTGCCATAAAAGAGCGGGAGAATAACAAAGCCATGAGGTAAGATTGAATTTAAATTGTGATATTTAAAAAAATATATTAAAAATATATTTTTTGTTATGTTATTTTTTTTATGAATCAGGTTGCGTGATTTCTAGTATGATGCCTAGAAAAAAAAAACAAAGAAATATGAAAAATATAAAGGTCTTCCAGGCTGGGAAAACATGGTTGTATGAAGAGATTCCATACCTCTACACACTTCAGAGGGTATCTTGGTTGCTTATCTTTAGCACGTGATGTCTAATCATTTTTTTAAGCAGTCATAGTCTGGTTTAAAGAACCGAACTAAGGAGATTCATTGTTCCATGACCACGCACACTAACAAATCTATTCCGTTCATTTCACATGCAAAGCATATGACAAATAATAAGATTCTGTTTTATATGATATTTTTAATTTTTTTTTTATTAAATGGAAATGTTAAATTAACAATAACTTCCTTTTGTATGCTACGATGCGTAGGTGCGATCTAATATCGATGGAGCCTTTTATTGAAACCCATATGCGAATGAGAACATACAAAAATGGTTGTTGCAGCTTGTGGATAGCCGATTCCAGAAGTTCATTGTATGTTTGATTTGAACATTTTTTTAAGTTATCATTTTCTTTATATTTGCTGACCTGTTTTTTTGTTTTCTTTAAGGAAACATATAACATTTGATCACATGAGAGATACAAGGATGATCCTTCAACCCATCCAAGACTCGATCTGTATTTGTGGTTGGAGGTTGGATCATGATTAGTTTTCTAATACCCTTATTCAAGTTCAACACTTCTTTATTGTAGTCTTAACATGTCCCCTAGAAAGACAACATGATTAGAAGATAATGACTTTATCATGGTATTTGCTACTTAATCATGGGTAAATGAACTTCCAGTAGAATTTTGGACACTTGATCTCACACAAAGTGGAATGCACTTCAAGGTGCATGGTTTTTATGTGAAAGAATAGAATGGGTGATATAAAAGTAACTCCTAAGTTGTCATACCATAAAATAAATGGCTAGATGGATATGATGCTAAGTTCCTTGAGCAAGATATATAACCATAATTGCTCAATTATTATGTTTACAATAGCTTGGTACTTAAATTATATAGAAGAACATGAAATAGTTTATTGTTTCCTTATAGAACAACTAATGAGATTTTTTCTAATATATATAACATACCACCTTGTAGATTTTCTATCATCAAAGAAGTATGCCCAATCTTCACACAAGAAGAATTATAAAGTGAGATTAGTAGTCTTTGAGAACTATAATCCATGGTAGAGAGTTCTCTTAACATATTTTATAACTAACTTCACCACTTGTCAACGAAGTTTAGTAAAAGCAGTAATGTATTGACACAACTTATTCACTATAAAAGCAAGGTTAGGATGTGTCATGGTTGCACATTGTAGTGCTCCCACTATGTTATGATACAAAGAATAATTTGGGAAAAAACGACTTTCTTTTAGATAATGAAGGTGTTCTTGAGAATGGATTGAATACCAATTTACAGATCAACACATTTTTATTCTTAAGTAGATTTGTCAAACTTTAAAGATGGATGTGATCTGAATTTAACTTTAAAAAAGGAAATTAGGCATGTTGTTATTTTTGTTGGATCCTTAAAAAACATAATAAAGAATTTTTTTTGTTTTTGAAAACTCAAACCTCTTGAATTATGAGTGTATGAACACTTTGACCACTAACTTTCATAAGCTATCATGTCTCATATAAACCAAAATAAACTTGATTCTCCTAACTCTATTATAAAGTATTGGTTTTTATCTTTATTCCACCTCAAAAATAAATTTATTGATGGCTTCATACACTCGAGTTTGCCACACATCGGTGTGGGCCATAACATTTTAAATGTCATCAATAACCATTCATAAAAAATATCAATCAACTAAAAATCATAAAAAATAACAAATGCAATAGTCAATAATATTTTAAAACTATTGAAAAATCAATTTATGGTTCATGCAAGCCATGCACGAATAGGCTACCAATGTTGTTAGTGTGTCATTTCACAGACTGGTGAGGTTAAGCGGCACATGAGTCCCTTCTCCAAGTGTGCAGTGTCTTCCTCTTTCCTTTTACGCTGACAATGAGCTTCACCGCTTTTTATGAAAGAAGATTGGTTTGTCTAAAGTTTTGATCTTGTCCTTCATTTCCCTTTTTCTTTCTCTTAGTTTCTCTCTCCCTACTATAGGTTTGACTGCTGCTAGATATATTGCAAAGAGTTGCTACAACTAGGTCACTGTGGTTAATTTGGTGATGTTATGGCTGTAATGATGATGAGGAAAAAATAAAGGAAGGGCTCTTGGGTTTGCTATTTTGGTGGTGGCTGTTGTTACAAGAGGTTGCTGATGGTGAGGTAAATGGTTGTGATGAGATGGTGATGCTTGAAAAGAGGTGGTGATCAGTGTTATAGAGGAGAAGTTGTTAAGGTTTTACATTTTTTTTTAATTGAAAAAAAGACACTAAAGGTGATTTTTTTTCTTCTCTTTTTTCCTCCTTTTCTCTCCCATTTCACTCAATTTTTTGCACCTTTTCTTCCTATTTTTTTCTCTCTCTTTTATTTTTCTCCTAAAATCTTTCTCTTTCCCCTCAAATTTTCTTTTTGATCTTTTTTCTTCTTTGTTTGCTCCTTCCTCTTTATTTTTGTTACAAGGCTTCTCTATTTATACCCTTCTCATTTTTTTCTTTATTTTTTTATTAAATGTAATATTTTTTTTCAATAAACACTACCAGGGGGATGAAGAGTTAGCAAATCCAATAACTTTTTTCGAAGCATAAAAATACCAATAAAAAAAAAGCAAAGAAAAGGGTAGTAAAGAGTAGGCTCCATACTAGGCCTTATTTTAATTTTTTATCCTTATTTAAAAAAAAAAACAAAAATAAACTTATCCGCACTTGAACCTGTAATTTTTTTTAGTGTTGGAGGTTAATGTTTAATTCAGGGAGTGGGAATTCTAGAGGAAAGGTACATGCAGCAGCTTTGCCTAGCATGCACATTATTGACTTTTGTTGTCTAGTGGCTTCCCAGCCTCCACAAGTCCTTGATGTGGGGGATTATATCAAACCACAAGCTGATATTCTTATCATTTGTCTGCATGCGTTTCATTATATTTATGATATTATCGTAACCTTTTATAAAATGACAAAACAGGTCGACCCATGAATTGGTGCAAGAGTTAAGAGAGAGA
>Ga0325402_1006142_pt1 | contig 11331 bp, 7 predicted proteins | sample PopdelMetagenome_22_FD_207212 | JGI IMG/M metagenome (GOLD analysis project Ga0325402, IMG submission 207212) | Populus deltoides microbial communities from Bellville, Georgia, United States - Xylem-PdKOR-R3 | ecosystem: Host-associated > Plants > Phyllosphere > Stem > Wood/Secondary xylem...
ACCAGGGCAGGACAATTTAAGTGCAGTTTGTCGAGATCAGAAAGGCTGGAAATAGGAAAGAGGGTGGTTGGGCCCCTGTGCCAGTCCAAAATATTCATATAAATCAACCCATGAGAGTCAGTGCATCATGGGCCAGAGAGTGTTACAAGTGAAGAACAAACTACAATGGCGTTGCAGATCCACGACCACAGCCACAGCCACAGCCACAGCCACATTATTATCGGCGTGGTGGTCCTCTTGCCGCAAATTACTCCATCTCAGACTGCTAAGAGTAATAAATGTGAAGTTGGAGTGGTGGAAATTTGAGAAGACCACAACCTTTTCTGATCCAAACTGGGAGACGTGCACCATGCCCTTGGATGACTCAGTAAGAAGCCAACGAGAAGGTTCCAAGTTCTTAGCCTCAAAACGGACAAGGCATCAATCATTGTGGATTGCAATAAGACACTGCAAGTATTTATTTATAATTTTTTGATTGAAACTGAGGGTGATTTAACAGTATTCAAGAGTGTGATTTAACAGTGCCATCATAATTATTTTTTAAAATATATTTTTGTTTGAAAATATATAAAAATAATATTTTTTTTATTTTTAAAATTATTTTTAACATTAGTATATTAAAACGATTAAAAAAACATAAATAAATTAATTTTAAATAAAAAAATCAAAATTTTAAAAAATACAGTTTAAATCTCATCTATAAATATAAAATTGAATACAAATTCATTGGAGGATCGTTAATTGTCTAATAATCTCTATGAAGTAGGTTTTTTTGACGAACAAAAGTTGGCTAATTAACTAGTCTCTATCGTATTTAAATATGTACCTTTTGGATTAATTTTAAATAAATCATTTATATATAAAAGTGAGTGTAATTGGATATGATATACACGGGATCTTTTTTTTTTTCCTTTCTCAAATCAACGCAAATCTATTTTATCACTCAACTTAATTCTTCAAGTTCTAAAATTGTTCCCCGAGAAACAACTAGATAGGTGGAATGAGAAACATTTAATATATCAGCACACGCACGTACACTTTGAAGCTCTGGTTCCTTGATAGATCAATCAAATTTCCAAACGGCAATCCAGAATTAAAATCTGATGTTGAATATATGTTGTCTGTAATTACATGGAAGCTCGAGTTCAAGGAAGCCAAAACATTTAGCACGTGCGAATGCAAAGTAGGTTTACTTAATGTCTCCCTCTTTTCACACAGTATATATCATCATCGTTCGAAGATGGCAATGACTACGACAGATTTTATTGGGTCCTACGAATTTTCGGTACTTCCATAAAGTAAAGGTCAAGATGCAGCAGGCATGGATGACACGAAGGCTCGTAAAACACTAATTAGCCAGGAATATTAAGAAATCCAGATTAATTTCAAGATATATAATTGTATAGGCAAGTTATAACCCACCTCTTAATCACAGTATATATAAATAGCTGGCCCAATTTAATATGAACGCGAGGTTAAATAGAGAAGAAATTACTGAATTCTCTCAGCGGTACAATACTCGATCAGATTCATGGGCACTGGCTTACGAAAACAACTTTTTAGCTCAAATAAATGAGTTAGGGAACATTGAATTCAAAATAGTGGATGATCTCTCTTCACAGAGTAACTTATCAGTCCAGACCTTCTATGGGCATGGCCAGATAAGGACCACTTAACTAGACTGCTGCCCAGATTATAATATTTATCGGCTGTTTCGACAAGTTTATCGAACTAAGCTATTAAGGAGACATCCCCAACAGTTGAACTTTGGAACTTCGACTAGCAGGTGTTGTGTAAAAACTTTAAGAGGGACGGTGAAAGCTACTACGTACTACTTTATAACTCAAGTTTCCTTGAGCATCCCGTTGAAAAGAAAACTCGTAATCACAATTAATTAACTATGGCTTGTATTCTTTGACTGCAGCGTTATGAGACAAAATCCAAGAAACATGGAGGACGCATAAAGATTAGAAGATATGTCGTCCACTAAAAAGAGGATTAATTAGATAAATCATAAATTTATAGTTTGTTAGCCTGTTTAACACTTGAGAAGGGTCAACTCATTTGAAGATTCATCATAGTTCAAATGCCAACTTGGCCTTCCAAGGGTGAACTCTAGGCTAAGCAACATATCTGAAGAAGAAGACAAGGAGCTAGATTCCAACCTCTCCTTCATATTAGCAGCCATGTGGAGGGTTGCCTTCTGTCCGTCTTCCTAATTAAGGATAGAAACAGATCATATAATCAGGTGTTAGAAGAATTAATAATGGATATACGCTACATATAGCACTCCATGTATTTTTGCTTGTAATGATAAAGCATATATACCTTGGATTGATCATGTGCATTGAAATCAGAATATGTAAGAGAGTCAAGACTTGATCTATTTTTCTCATCTCCCGCTATCGATAATGACCTTGGATTTCTGTTCACAAATAATCATCACGAAATCAATATTAATTAATTATTTTTAGTACTAACGATCAATATGTTAAAACAAGTATTCATAGGTAAAAGGCTGCATGCGTGTCCTTTTTTTTCTTTCCAGTTATCTTGACCAGTAAAAAAAACCATGATGTAATCGATTTAGCTTTAGGTACATAACTAGTCAAGGCTCGCTCGCTGGGAAGATTTTGATGTGAAATAAAAAAAGGAAAAATTGTTCAAAAGTTGAATACAATACACACTAAAAGCTTTCGAATCAAAAGATGTGAAAGTTGCAGTTAGTTGAGAAGCAGTTTTCTACATGACTCTCTCTCTCTCTCTCTCTCTCTCTCTATATATATATATATATATATATATATATCAAGATTAATTTTCCATTTTCCAATTTTTTTTTGTCTCTTGATCTATCATGAGATCTTATATTATAAGGCTATGGAAAAAACTTAATTGTAGCTAACCGGCACAGAGAAAAACAAAATTAATAGCATTGTTAAGAAAGAAGAAAAGCATGGAAACACAGGAGATCCATATTAAAGATTCAAATATGGGGATCAAAACTCAGTCTTCTGGTTTTGAGTTGATTGTCAACAGGAATAAGACAAGGGAATCCAGCCAACGATGAAACATTAATGACTCGATCGACTAAAAATGCTAACATGACTATTTAAGGTTCTGAGTTGTGCACTGGAGACCAAACCAAATAACCCTTGGAATAAAATAACATTGAGATTGGAACCAACTCCTTGACTTTCCCGTACATTGGGATTAAGCTACATTCATAATCTAACGGATGAAGAGCATGCTAGGGAACATTACTGGTATATATATGAAAGGTACACGTACGTAAATCACCACACTTATCCTAGAAACCCTAGGCGATCGAGCTTCATTAAGATATATATAGAGACATCACTCAATTATTGAAACCTATCATCTACACAGAAAACTAAGACAGAACATGTTGGACCAAATTGAAGTCCATCGCCAAAGGCATCTGTGTGAATTCGTGCATGAATATATGTTTGCATTGGCTTAATGCATTCATTGAAGATGGAATTGTACTTTGCCAGCCATTTTTTTTTAAAATAAAATGTTCTTGAGAGGATAAGATTCACCTTATAATGACAAAAAGAATAAAGAGATGAGAAGAAACGAGAATCACTGGTCACACCTTTGGTTTTTTTGTACAGAAGGTAGTGGTGATGGTGGTGATGGGTTATTGAGAGATGGAGAAGGGTTGCTGGCATCAGCTTTTCCACTCGATAAACCTGCAGCATCCACCTCAAGAATCCTTGCCCTTTGGTTCAAACCCATATCTGTCTGCCCTTGACCTGTAATCATCATAAATCGAGTCATTGCTCCTGCTTTATCAGACACTAAGCAAAATAATTCATATATGGACTAATACATTCAGTCAGTTCGATCCCAACATTATTATTATTATTTTGGCTTTAATTAGTTGAAAAAAGTAAATCAATGATAGAGTTTTTGGCCACACTTGAATCGCAAACTCTCTCTAGCAAAGACAATTATGGAAAAGATTAAACATTGAGTTCAATTCGTATGGGGACATTATAATTTACCTGAACCTTTGTCAGTGCTCTTCACTGTTCTATACATCTGCATGAACACCCAGAGGAAAAATGAGAAAAAGTCCACATTATTAAGATTACTTTAGAGATGCTCTTTTGTCCTTACTCCTTGTAATTTCCCTCCCCACTACAAGCAAGTCACAGCAATACATAGAGATATGAAACGTTAAAAGTGCAAAAATAAGTTGAAAAATCTTGAAAATCTCCTAAAATTAACAAATTCAAAGCAATGCAGATTGAACACAGTAATCCCACCTGCAAGTGACTCTTCACGTGAGCTAGGGTAAGATCCTTCACATTCATCAACTCTAAGACTGATTTAGGTGTTGCTCCTGTAACAATAAATATTTTCAAAGAGAAAAGTTTAAACTTTCTTCTCTTTTATATTAACAAATAATCTCTTCTGTTGTTGTCAAATAAGAAGAGAAAACCACTAAAAACAAACTTCAGATATAGAAATGAACTAGTGGGTGCAAGTTTTTGAGAAATATCTTAGATTGTTTTGGAGTATTACTTTCATGGCCACCAAGAAGCTGGACAGCATGGACAAAATGGGCATGGAGAGTTGTGGTCCATCTCATTCTAGGAGCCCTCTTGCTTCTTCTCACTCCACTAATCATTCTTGCACTTCTCTTGAAATCACCCCCATAGATTTGAGGGTTGTGGTGGTGGAGGTGATTAAGATTTCTTGGTAGTTGAAATGATGGAGAACTCAAATCTGCCATATCAAACCCTAAGCTCAAAGTTGGTTGGCTAGGACCAAGATTGTAAGCGATCCTGTCTTGATTGAACAAACCATTTTCATGGCTTAAATCGCTTCCACTACTACCAGAATCTGTAGCTGAGCTCCTATCCCTGCTGAGGGCTTTTCTTGCTAGTCCTCCATCATCGCCCGTTTCTTTAGCTTCCAGCACTGCTGGTGGGCTTATCTGCAATGAAAGATAAGGAAAAGGAGATGCAGCTCTCATCATGTGTTTGGAACTTAAGGGCATGAAGAAGATGGAGATCTAATTCAGTCAGGTTTGGGAGTAGCAAGGGAGAAAGAAGGAAAGAGATATGACTAATTAAGAGGTTGATCAAAATAGGAAAAATAAGGAAGGAAAAATGGAAAGCAAGTGAATGGGAGAAAACTTTGAAGGAAGAGCGCTATGGGGGATATATAGCTGAAAAACAAACGAATCGTTGTGATTATATAATGATTATCTCATGAGTACCTTATGATTCGCGCGGGTGTTGAGAGGGGGGTATATATAAATGTAAAGACGAGAGAAATTATGAATAGGCTAGCTTTCTTTTAGTAGGATCCATCTAGGGTTGATCAATACATAGAAGATCATAGAAAGAAATATAAATAGTGAGGGAATTAAAGGAATTGCAAAGTTTGAGAGTGGTAGTGAGAGAGATTTAAAAAAGAATGCTCGAAAAGAGAAAGCGATGCAGTCTTTCTGGGGATGATGGTCTAGATGAAAAGTATGTAAAAAGAGAAAACTGTATAAATTTAAGGATGCAGAAGGGTCAGAAACATTTCTTCAGAGAGAGCCGGGAGAGGGGACCCTTTATCTGTTTTATAATGGACAACGAAAATAAGAGTACTTTTGCAGGGGATTCATATATTAATTAATGGTGCCTGGTGTTTTGCAGAGAAAAATGGAAGGGATTTGAGAAAACAAAACAGGAATCGTTCCATGGGAATATTAGAAGGGATAACTGAGTGAGTCTAATTGATCATAAATTATTTTTTCTAGCACTCACAATCTCTCTATACGTTGATGGATCATGACTCTTTTAGATTTCCTAGAGCTGCTCCCTCCTTATGTTCTTACATAACATTTCTTTTTATATATTTTCTTTTGTGATTTTCATATGCCTTTTGCTTCAATTAGAGTACTACCCCCCCTTTATTTTATGAACGAGGATTGACTGGCAGGCCCAGATTAAAAAATATATATATATACCTGTTCAAATGCTGCAGTTGTTGGCCTCTTCCATGCAACGTATCCTATGCATTAATCTTTGTTCAATTAACAATTAAGAAAAAAAAAATCTAATTAAGAGCTAAAAGGGTGTCGATATCAAGGGAATTTAAGCACTAGATGTTCTTTTCTTGGACGTAATTGGGAATTTACGAAGATTAAATAATTAATGTAATCTATGATCATGACACAGTAAAGATTAGCACGATGGATCTCTAAAAAAAAGAATAAAAATAGCAGCGTCCACCTGCAAAGACTTGCACTAGAAAATGGCAAGTTGAGAATATTTTGCTGATCTAATTAATATAGCAGTTCCAACCCAAATTTAATTCTCTTGGCCTGAACCGACCATTATTTTGCCAGCTCTAGTCAAGTCAATCAAGTGTGTGTCTCCTTTCTCCAACTTCCATTTTACAGAGGACACAAGATAAGCCACGAGGAGGAAAACTCCCATCGGTCTCTTCAAGTCTTGGTGCGCACGTAGCAGATTGTCGATGAAGATCGAGCTGTACACGTGCGAGCCTCTTTTCAAGCTGAGAAATATAGATAGGTGGGGATTGAAAATTGAAAATTGAAAATTGAAAACAGCAAGAGGAATTATAAGAGAAGAAGGGTGTCAGATTGGCTGGGGTGTCCGGCGACACCAGGGTCGCAGACCCACATGCAAAACTCTCTCTGGCCCACTTTCCCTTTAAATTTCAAAAAAGTTGATACCCCACGCGCTTTTATTTCTCCAATTAATGCCCCCCCTGAAAATCTCTGGTCAAATTTCTCCCGTTTTGTTGAGAATAGTAGAATTCATAGTTACTTGATTAGTTTTCAACTTACGTTGTTTTTAAGGGAAAATATAAACAGACTGAAACCTAAAGTTGAAGTGATATACATATATATATATATAAAATTTTTGCAAGTGTTTTTAGTTAGGGGAGTTAATTATTTGGTCATGCCTTAATTTCTTTATATAATTATTTTGATTCCACTTATTGTTTATGGGCAAAATTGTCCTTTAACTTTAAATCAATGTCTAACTATGTCCCTAACTATTCATGCATCCATTTTCTTCTTCGTGGTTTAATTCATCAGCTATTGGATTAGGTAGATTGTAATGTAATTGGTACGTAGTTTTTATTTAGACACATAAAGTTCGAAATAAATGAATTGCAACGACTCAATTCGGAGCAGTGAGAGGTCAGCAAACGTGTTGAAGCAACATGGAGGCAAAAAATAAGATAGGTATGGTGCAAACTTGGGGACAAAAATACAAAATTCTTCCATTTAACATCAATTCAAATCAGCCATGGCAGCATAATACATGCTTCTCCAAAAAGCATTAAAGGTGCAGTAGTCTAATTCTTTTCAAGATTGTTTGCTAAAAATATGGCAATAAGGGTTACTATAGGGTCGTCAGATGGCTTTAGTAAACTTAATTCTACTCAAGTGAGACGATTGGAGCAAGAAGTCATAATGGAGGATGTCAAGCAAGCAGTATAAGATTGTATTTGTATGAATGTTAATAGATGGAAAACATGAGAATTTTTCAAAAGACACATAACGAGGTTCAATTGACAAATACCTGACAAATGTCATGAAGACAATACATTGTATTTACTTGTTATTTTAAGAGATTAGAATTAGAAAATTAAAAAGGTCCTGGATTAGTAGATTTAATTGGGCTTGACCAAAAGGTTAAGAAATCTTTTAACCAATTAACCACACATATATAGCGCGAGCAAAAAAATCAAACAATCGATGAAACAAGAAAATAAAAAAAATAAACTAAAATAAACTACTAAATGAATTGATTAGAAAACCAAAAAAAAAAGTTTCAATCGAGTTCATTTTTAGTTTTGAAAATGTAAAATCAATTGAACCAGACCGAATTAAACTGATTTAACAAAATAAAACCTTACTATAAAAAGCAAACATGTATATATAAACTTCTCTTCTCTCCTCACATACATAAACTATAACTCTTAAATCATTCAAAGTCACCCCCCTCTTGTTCTCCCTCCACTAAAACATCTTCTTCACCAGAAATCTAACCAAACCAACTTCCATCACAAGATAAAAACTTCTTTTCTCTTCTCTTGATCTCCTTGTTTTCTGCCTCTTATGATCTCCCTCCACAAAACCCAAAACCCAGCTTGACATTTCTTAGCTAAACACAACATCTTAAATCTTTATAAATCAGCTATTGTCAATTTCCCTCAACGAAATCTAGTTTAAGATGAATGTGGTTTGAATTTGAAAAATTGATTCATCAAAGTTTCTAATTTACTATTTTTTGGATTGTATAAGTTAGACAACTGGATTTGGCTATAACAAGCCCGAAAAAAATCCCAAAGATTTTGCCGGTTTTTCTCTTTAAAAAACCAAATTGAACAGAATTAAAATTGATCGGTTTAAACCAGTTTCTAATTAAATTTACTCATGAATATATATAAAAATAAATTCTAGGTTGGTTGGCTTTTTCAATTAAAAATGCTTACTGCTACACACATACATAGAATAGCTATTAAATTTTGAGCATGATTTGAGTACATGACAACAAACACCAGAGGCTAGTATGTGGCCGTGCGGCTTGACATTGTATTTTAAAAGTGTTTTTGAAAAAAATTATTATTATTATTATTATTTTTTATTTAAAATTAATATTTTTTTATATTTTCTGTGCTAATATCAAAAATAATATTTAAAAAATAAAAAAAATATTATTTTAATATATTTTAAAATAAAAAATACTTTAAAAATCAAGCGGAATAACATTTCTATTTATATTCTTAAAGAGGCGCGTGGTAAGTGAGAAACGGAAAAGTAGGACAACCCCGATTTCAAGTCATGATCACCGAGTAGTTTTCGTCTAATCTGTAATCTTATTTATCCCATCTCCATTATTCCCTCTCCATGTCCAAGTATTCCTCGGCTAAACCCACCTGTGAAGCCCCACCTCGGGCATGGAAGAAATATACTATATCAAAGGAAAACAAACCATATTCCTCGGCGTCAACACGGGGTTCCCATCACGTGACTTGTGGACGTGACCTTGTCGAGGCTATTTACTCTCTTCTCTTGTTCTTTCTTTACTTTTGTCCAACCCCCCGTTTGAAATTTATGCTGCATTCTCTATATATTTCATTACGCTCGAAAACCCATGCTTTGCTTTTTATTTGTTTGTTTATATGAGTTGATTGCAATAACAACTAGATGATGACCAGAAAATGTTAATCTTTTCTTAATTATAGATTTCGAAGCCATAGCGCCTGATGCGCTCAAGATTCTCCGGGAAATGAATTTTTTTGTATATATTGTCTTAGTTTATTAAGGCTAATAAATTCTCTCTCTGTCTTTGGATTACTTAATTATAATAACCAGTTTGTACAATAGTATGGTAATATCCGGTCAACATGTCTCTATGGATCACTTGTTATGTTGTCAAATGCTACGGCTATATTCCATATCCCATGTGTTTGTCTTGTAAGAACTGTTCCTCTCTCTCTCTCTCTAAATATATATTTGAAAGCTTGAGCATTAATTAATTTTATATCTTTCCTAGAAAAGGACTCCATTCTTTTCCACGTTGCAACAAAATTAAGCTAAACCTTAGGGTAGCGAGTTCCCATGGCCAGCAATTCGTAAATTAAGATACCTAGCTCCTGATCATATACCATCCTTTTAATTAATTTTACATGTTTGTCAAAGCAGACCAAGCAAGGAGGCGTATATGGGTGTGCTCGCGTGCATACATTGCTTATCACCTGATCATCTACATGTAAATATATGCTTGTTAACTTTAATAGTTCTTACCATATTACTGGTAAATTAATCATATGCAAGGTGTAACAAGCTAGCTGTTTACACAGAAAATCCCATCTTTGAAATTAGGCCAACAAATTAAACTAAACGATAAGTAGCTATTTGTTAAAACAATTCCTTTTTTTTTTTAATAATTAAAACTGTCGAGTGTTATATGATCATCAGTACTGACCTAATGAGCATTTTTGGACAGCAACCCAGTAGAATTCACTCTTGGGTTTGAGCACAAAATAATGCTGACTTCAATTATAAATCGAATCATGATCATGCAGTACCAGTACATTTATGTCCATCTTTTGTCTGTTGATACGATTAAAATAACTGTATACCTTTTCGGAAGAATATTAGCTTCTTCATGGTGATTCGTGAGATCAGAATACAGGCATGTGTTGCTTTGAAATTTGGTTTTTCACCTTCTCTCACTCTTTGAGTATCGAAAAGAAAGATAAAGAAAAGAAAGGATGGAATCACCGAAATCAACGCCGTTTAGGCTGACGAGCACAGCTACATGCATGGAATAAACATGGCTTTACCAATTCCCACCACCGTATCGTTTTGCAGCAGGTTCGGTAGAATTTCCTTATGTCTTTAATTTGTAGTTACTATTACCTAATCACATAAGAAAGTTTTATGAACAGATCAAGATAAAAAGATCATGAAAATAGGAAAGAATTAAGACGGCTGGCAATATTCGAAACTCACAACTACTACTCAACAAGTTATTTATTGGTGAATTTAAATTAATGGGTACTGGACCCTTTTTGGAGAAGCTTAATTTAAAGCGACATTTTCCATCGCAAAAGAGTAACGTTCTCTGGTACCCATTCGCCACCAGAGAAGAGGGTCAACAGTTCACAATGGCTGTTTCAGTGACCACGGCAGGCATCCACCTCCAAGTAATCAGTGGACAATATTTATGTATTTATATATATGATGAAATTCAAAGGTGTTAATTTACCTGCAAAAATTGATTTAAAGTTGGATGAAGTCAGCCTAGCTAGTAACCTATATTCTTGTCTATTTTTGTAGAAAATTTGAACGAACTAAATAAGTACAACAATCTCATGTCTCGAGACTGAAAACTTCATCCTTTTACTAAACAAGGACATAAATACAACTCTGTGTGTGTGTGTGTGTGTGTGTGTGTATCAAGTATATTTGTCTCTACTTTGAATATTCAGTCACAATAAATTAATTAGCTACTTTCCAAGGAAATATATTGTTAGTGCTAATTAACAAAAAAAAAAAAAACTAAAAAAAATAAATAGGGTTTTATTGTGTTCTCTCCTCACAAAATACTTTCTACTGTAATAAAATTTTATTTTGTTTTTTTATGCTTTTTTTCTTTTTTACAATCTATATTTTTATTTTTTATTTTTATTTTATCATTTAACATTAAATTTATTGGAGATTGAATTTTATAATTTTTATAATTTATTTTTTATGAGGTTATCTTAGTCTCATGACCCGGACTGATAGTTTGACGGGTTAACTTAAGTTTTTTCTCC
>Ga0325402_1006145_pt1 | contig 11325 bp, 6 predicted proteins | sample PopdelMetagenome_22_FD_207212 | JGI IMG/M metagenome (GOLD analysis project Ga0325402, IMG submission 207212) | Populus deltoides microbial communities from Bellville, Georgia, United States - Xylem-PdKOR-R3 | ecosystem: Host-associated > Plants > Phyllosphere > Stem > Wood/Secondary xylem...
AACCTTGACATTTTTTTTTATCAGTGTTTAATCCTTACATTAATCTTACATCTCAAAGTCATCTTTAACTTATTATTATTATTATTATTATTATTATTATTATTATTATTATTATTATTATTATTATTATTATGTTGTTGTTGTTGTTGTTGTTGTTGTTGTTGTTGTTGTTGTTGTTTATAATTTATATAGTTAACCTCCATGTGGTTCGATCCCGGTTTTGCCGGGTTATTTATTACTTCGACACTCCTACATTTGGGAGAAGACATCAATCTTTTGGTTGTGTCAGTTATCCTTTTGAAATTGTTAGATATTCGTGTTGTTATATTTATTGTAATATTCACATTTCAATAATATGTATTTTGTTTCAGGATCATCGCATGCACGGCAGTAGTAGATCCTAGCTTATATTCCCTTCTTGTAATTTAGGTTCTAGGGAGTATACCTTTGTATTTTGTAAACATGAAAATGTTTGTATAACTTAATTTGTATAATTAATGTTTAAACTTGATTGAATGAACTTAACTCTGTAGTTCATATAACTATATTCATGACTATGTCTTTATTTTTTATCCATCCATAATGATATTTTGTTATATAATGTATATCATAAATATTGTGGTTGATAGGTGTGATAATATTTGTGGAATTGAAACCCAGAATGATTGGATTATGAGATGCAAATTATTAAAAGTGTAAACAGGTTAGATGTCGATAACTTGAGACCTTCTAGTATAGGGGGGGCTCTGTCGAAATTTCGGTAGATTTTAAAACCATGAATATATATATATATATATATATATATATATATATATATATATATATATTAATTACTCTATTTTTCGGTTGACATGAGATTGTTGTTTTTATCTCGGAATGGGGGATGTTACAGTTTGGTATCAAAGCTCAGGTTGCTATTTCGGGGACAAGAATGATTATATGATTTTGAAATGTGTTTCAGGATGGTGAGAAAAAGGCAAAGAGTTATGACTGATCCATCCCCAGTTCGGGGAAGTGACCAGAGTTTTCGAAATGAAAGTGATCCAGATTGGGATCCCTTGGCAAACACCTCCTCTCATATGCCTGCAACATCAGTGTACTCTGAAGGTTGCGAGTTAGTGAGACTTCGAGATGATTCGTTGTCCCATCAGGCAGATGTATTGTAAACCCTGGGAAAAAAATAAAGGTTGCTTGGATTGCAAACTAACTACATGAGAAATAAAAGTGAAGAAATTCATCCATATGGTTAAATAAAAACGGGAATTCATAAATTTTTGGATATAAGTTTATGGACGAAATTTTTCGAGACATTATAAATCAACCCAAAAATGTTGAGGGTTGGATTAAATTAAAGAAAATAAACTAAACTAAAAGTTGTGGGTGAAATTATAAGAAATGAAAATAGGTATAACTTAATTATAAGAAGAAGAAAAAAAGATGTAGGGGCTTAAATGCAAATAAGAAAAATTATAGGGCATAAATACTCCTATTCTCATCAAAATCTGCAGAAATCATAAGGAAAGAAAAGAGGGAGTTTTTGTATTCATTCTTGCAAAATCAAGAGAGAAACACCAAAATTTCAAGAAAACCATCCAAGATTAAGGGTTTATCGATGGAATAAACACTTGTGGGCAATTGATTAACAAGAAAATTGAACAAGAAGAGAAGATGGAGGGCTGGCTATCATTACATAAGAAAGGAGGGAGTTGAAAAAAATCTTCAACTGGTTGAAGATCAAAACCTTCATTCGTACCAGGTAAGGTGTTCTAAACATGATTTTGTAAGTCATTTCAAATTCGATAATGAATTGATGCCTTTATGTGAATTATAGATTAGGGTTCTTAGACTTGAAAGTGCATTTTTATCAACGTTTTATATCATCATTTTGTACTTGAAGTATCAATAACTCCTTAACTAGAGCATGTTTTATAATAACATGTCTAATAATATAAGATACCTTTAATTTATGGTAAATGTTCATCTTAAATGCAGGCCTATCACATAAATCAAAGGATTGATTGATGAGTTTAACTACTGAATTGAGAAGACATAGAGAAGGCTAAGCTTAGAAAAGAGATGCTGGTTCAGTCCAAACTAGAACACCATTCGGTTATTGGATCATAACTGGAGCTGTAGAACTTGGATTTAGGTCTGGTTTATATTTATGGAAAGCTAAGACATGGGCCTAAAACTTTCATGAGAGTCTAAGATTCAAAAGGACCACTTTCAAGTTCAAAATGCAGCAACAACAGAGAAGTCAAAATCTGTCCTGCAGCCCAGATATTGTTCAGTGTTTAGCCCATATCTTGAGTTCTAGAAGTCGAAATGCACCGATTCTTATTTTGTTGGAAAGGTGAGACAATTTCCCAGAACTTTCATGAAGACTATATATTCAAATTCTGATGTTAACAATGACGTTTTCTGCAGACAAGAAGATAAGGAGTGTTACCAAGTCAAGAGGTGGCCACCCACTCAACAATTAGTCATCAAATCAATAGTTCTAAATTTTGGGCCTATAAAAGGAGGCATTTGCCATGCATTTAGGCATCTTGCTTTTCAGATCAAGATCATGTTCTTGCTCTCTCTCTCTCTCTCTTTATGTTTTTGTAATGTTTAAGTTATGTTTATATTAATCTCTTGTTTATGCTTTTCATTTCCTTTCCTTTCCTTTACTTAGTTAACTTATATCTTATTTATGTTCTTATCTTGTTTGTTTATGTTTCTCTCTTTCATTATGTTGAACTAAGTTTATTATATTAAGGTGAAATGTTACACTAATGGTGTAAGAATAACTATAGTATAAACTCAACATGGACTTTGATGTTTGATACTAACATGTTTTGTATATGTTATCTTGTTCACTTTTAATACTTTGCTTGTTAAATGGTTAATCTAGATTTATGTTGTATAACCCTTGGTACAACAAATACTTGGCACTTTTTGTGAAACCTTAGAAAATTTATAATTTAAATATGCGGATGTATAACCTGCCACGTAAACGTAGGACTGAAAGTGATATATAATGGAGGGGATGACCTCCATAAAATGAATTTTGTTTTAGAATTCATAAAGATAGAGAAATTGGTAACGTGTTTTGATGGATAAAATAATGAGAGAAATAACAAAATGTTTCAAAGAAATAAGTGAAGTAATAAAGAATACATTATAATAAAGGATAATTCAATGAAAATGGCAGGACTAAAGCTACAAGCATTAATTAAAAATCAGTGACGTTACTTTGAAACGATAATAATACCCGATAAATAAATAAAGGTAGAAATTTTAAAATGAATATATTCCAAAATAATAAAATGACCTTAAAGGTTTAGAAGGATAATTGATATTATTTTATGTGAAGATTGAACAAGAAAAATTGGATAGTTGACGAAAAGTCATGAACTGATCAATTTTACATTAGAAAGCAGAGCTCTCAATCTAATTGTTGGGTTGGGATGAAATTTTGCATGAAGTCTATTAATATGTTTTCCTACATTGGTGAAAGATATCATCCCAATGGGAGTTTAGTAAAAACTAGCAATTTAAGCAGAAACAAACCGGATGGTTTACATGAAAAATAAAAAATAATATATAAATACATAAATGAAGGACATAAATGTAATTAGGGAAAAATGTGCCTTTAAAAACAGCAAAAGGCAACCAGATTAAAAAAAAAGGAAAGAAAAACAAAAAGGGGTGAGAGACAATAGAGAATTCGGTTACAGAGAGGTGCAGGATTTGGAGGAACCAATAATGCTTCGGTGGCCATATCTCTGGAATCCACCGTTGGTTCATGTTGATTTTTGGATATATTGTTCGTCTTACACACCTCTACTAATGGACCGGAGGGATTTGAAGGCAGATAATCCATGGAACAGAAATCATCATTGGAAGTGTCCTGGAAAACAAAAGGAAATATACCTACAGGGCAGTTTTGGTCGCCGGCTGATTTCTCTCTCTTCCACTATTGGATCATGCCTAGTTTTGGATATGTGGTGCGCCTAGCTGTTGAATTCATTCTGAATGGTGGAGATCGGAAACTCACTCTCAGAAATGGTTTCGTTCATGTTGAACAGTAGCTCGTCCATTTTTAAGTTAGTTCGATTTTATTCAGATCTATGGAGATCCACCCGTTGGATCATTCTGATGTTGAGATATATTGTACACAACATAATGCTATATATTCTGACCGTTGGGTTCAAGAAAAGTATCAAAAGTGGATGAGTTGTGGCTATTTGAATCTATTTCTAGTCTTAGTAAAACATTTAGGAAGCTTGATTTAATTACATGTTTTGATGAAATTAGAATTGTGTGGGTGTAGGGTTTATATAAGATGTAATGGTAAAATATGTTCTTGTTATTAGTGTTGTTATAGATTAATTGTGTTGTAAAATGTGTTAGGAAAGTTTTGAAATTTGGATGAAGGGACATTGAGTTTGTTGATTTAATGGATATATGTTTTTAGGCATTAAAAAGGATTGGGTCTAGTGGTAATTGAAAGGAAACTTGAAGAAAATGAGAGGATGAGCTTAATTGTTTTAATTGCTATGGAATTTGAGTTGAATAAGGTTAGAATAGATATGAAATGAATGGGTAAAGGTTTATCTGGAATAATTAAAAAGGGAATCATCCCTCACCATGAATGAAATTTGGCCAAATGAAGAAGAAATAAGGAGGTAAGACTTTGATTCATTTTCTATGTAAATTAGGTATGGATGCATAAATTTTTATAAAGAAAATTAGGTAGAGTGTTAATTGGAATAATTTTAAAAAGATCCAAATTCTCATCATAATATGGAATTCAACCAAAAATGAAAATCTTGAACTTGAGTTTATTCGACCTAATGTTATAGGGATTTTTATGGGATTGTGGTTTGTTGAATGTCAAATGAATTGTGTTATGTTTGAAATAATAGATTAATGAGAGGAAAATTTCATTTTATGGAATTTTAACGCTATTCAAATGGATAATAAAAGGGGAGAAAATGGTTAAATTAAGGCGTACATGGAATTATGATGAAAATATGTTGTTAAATTTACTTAAGATGAGGTAAAGTGGACTTATGAAAAAGAATTGAAAAAAACTCATCATAAAAAAAATAAAAAAATAAGGTCATTCGGCCAAGAATTGGTTTGATAAGGAAAATGAATTAGTTTCAATGGTATGAATAAATGTAAGGATGTGAAGTTACTAAGTCTGTACATGATGGGTTGAGTAGACAAAAAAAAAAAAGATTGTTAGGTCATGTTTAAAGATATTCACTCTGGAAAGACAAGTCATTAAAAGAAAGGAAATAAATAAATAAATATGCGAATGCATGTGTCATGCGATTTTAAATTTAAATGAATTTTAGAATGGAATTTTCAATTATGGTGGAGCCACATTTGATGTGTATCTTTAATGATACATGAGAGATTGCAGAATCTGTTCAGTAGCATGGGACTTTTGCGCGAGTTCAAGCATTAGGTAGGTGTCTTACCAATAAGTAAGAGTACCTTATGTGCAACGTTATATCTCTATTAGTTAGGATAATGTTTGAACGAATAGGAGTGACTTGCATGTGTTGTTATGTATCGAATTAATTATGTTATTATGGTGGTAGTGTCGATAACTGAGTTTGTGTGGGAATGATGCTTAGCAACAATTGTTATAATGCATATGATGTTAAAAAAAAAATAGAAGAAGAAGAAAAGAAAGAAAGGGGATCGATACGAATGGAAATTTCAAGTGACATTGATTAGCCATCCGGGTTTGGATAGCTAATGGTTCAATGAGGTTTCGTTGGTACCAGCATTTAGGGAGACATTGATTAGCTATCCAGGTTTGGATAGCTAATGGTATTAATGAGGTTTTATTGGTATCGTCATTTCAGACGCCATTGATTAGCAATTCGGGTTTGGATTGCTAATGGTATCAATCAGGTTTCATTAGTGCCGGCATTTCTTAAATTGATTAGTCGATCCCGAGCAATTGGGTGACTAATGATGTTAGTAAAGATTACTAACATCGGTATGGTTACTCCTGGTTCAGTGAAAAAGATAGGTTTATTAACTATTCTGGGTCGAGAATAGTTAATGATATCAACGGGTCACATTGGTATCGGCAACCATTTCTGGTGTGATTAGCTACTCCAGGTAAGGAGGCTAATAATGTCAAGGGTTCTTGACATCGGCAACTTTGATGGTAAATCAGATATGAATAAGATTTGATACTCCAGATAAGAATAGTTAATGATACTAATCGGTTGTGTTAATATCGGTACGTGAATGTAAGTGATTAGTCTATCCTAATATTAAAAGACTAATGATACTAATGAGATTTATTAGTGTCGGCGATTACTTTCTAGAAAATAAAAGGGAAAATATTAATTAGTTATTCCAAAGGAATGAAATAAGCTAATGATATCAAGAGAGAAATGTCTTGGTATAAAGAGAGAATTGATTTATAAGGAAATGGTGTTCGAAAATCATTGAGTTATGTTGAGATTTCCAAGATGAAATTATTCTCAACAAATAGGAAAGGATATTAGATGGATATTGGTAATAGATTGAAAATGCATGTTGTAAAAGAGGTTTATACCTAATTTTATGTCTCAAAAGAAATTCTATGAAGATTATTATCTATCATTGTTATTGTTTGTTACTACCTTTTTATATTTATGTGTACACGTTAATTTTTATTTTCAAGTCCATCAGGGTAGCGTCCAGAATGATATTGGTTTAGTTACCTTTTGCTTTTGACCATATAATTATTTGTAAATTAAGAGTCTTCTATCCTAAAACTTGAAATGTAATATTAATCCGTAAATTTGAATGTATGACTTTAATCTAATGTTCGTAACTTTAAGTACCTATTTAACCATGCATATTTAGAGTTGAAAACAAATCTTTCACTTGAATTACATTATATGATGTTATTGAATAACATGAATTGTGTTGATGATGATGAGTTGGGTTGAGATCTAGGATGATTGGATCAAGATGTGAATTAAAATTGGAAGTGTAATATGATTTTGTAGATAACTTGGGACCCCCTAGTATAGGGGAGACTCTGCCAAAATTTTGGTAGAAATTTGGTGGAACCGGTATATCGAAAAAAATTTACTTGAAAATTTCCAATGTATCACGAAATTGTTACACTTTCATAGCCCAACCGTATGATATAACCGACACCTGTGCTACGAAAAGAACTTGATTTGTTAAACTCAACATGGACTTTAATGTTTGATACTAACAAGTTTTGTATTTGTTATCTTGTTCACTTTTAAAACTTTGCTTGTTAAATGGTTAATCTAGATTTATGTTGTATAACCCTTGATATAACAAATACTTGACACTTTCATAGCCCAATCGTATGGTATAACTGACACCTGTGCTATGAAAGGAACTTGATTTGTTGTTAACATAAGTTATAATCATGAATATCTGACAACATTTACAAGTTTTAGCATTATTTGAATAAGATAACTAATGTAATCATGTTAACAATTGATAATCCGATTGGAACCTCCTTTGTGTGTGGTTTCCAGTTGAGTAATAAAAAGAGTTTTATACTATACTTGTTTGAAATACCATTAGTGAATCTTCTAACATTAACAATTATTTTATCCTTGTTTAATTCTTATATTAGTTTATACTTTTTGTTTTATCTAACTTTTGTTTCGTTTGTTTTATTTTATTTTGTTTCCTTTTCTTTTTTTTTCTTCCTTTTATTCTCTTCCTACACGTGCATGAGAGTTTGGTCACGTACATTAAATGGTAAACTTTGTAGGATATCCTCATCATTTTTCAGAAAATATGACCGAAGAAGATAACCAGTCACTTCATAATGAGAATAAATGTGTGAGAACACTTAGAGACCACATGAATCCCACAAGAACAAGTGTGCCCTCATGCATAGTTTTCCCCCCTGATACATCTCATTTTAATTTTAAGCCAGACATTATTCAACTTTTACATTCTTTTCATGACTTAGATCTAGAAAATCCATACTTATATATGAGAGAATTTGAGGAGGTCTGTAACACCTATAATGACTTAAATTGTAGCATGAATACCATTAGATTAAAGCTTTTTCCTTTTTCATTAAAAGATAAAGCTAAAACATGGCTATAAAATCTTAGGTCAGGATCTATTTTTTAGGCTGCCGAATCCAGGCGTCACCCTTGACACCAGTTCGTTGATGATATCTAAGTCCTTATGGGCTATATTGGTTGTCGAATCCATGCGTCAGCGGTGACACTAGTTCGTTGATTATTTCTGAGTCACTAGGGGCTGTTTGGGCTGTCGAATCCATGCATCAACCGTGACAGCAGTTTGTTCATGTTTTATGAGTCCCTAGGGGCTGTTTGGGCTGTCGAATCCATACGTCAGCGTTGACAGCAGTTCGTTGATTATTTGTGAGTCCCTAAGGCTGTTTCAGCTGTCGAATCAAAGCATCACCTTTGACAGCAGTTCGTTGATTATTTGTGAGTCCCTAGGGGCTGTTTTGGATGTCGAATCCAGCCGTCACCCGTGACAGCAGTTCGTTGATGATATCTGAGTCCCTAGGGGCTATATGGGCTGTCGAATCCAAGCGTCAGCGGTGACAGCAGTTCGTTGATTATTTCTGAGTTCTTAGGGGCTGTTTGGGCTGTCAAATCAATGCCTCACCCATGATAGCAGTTTGTTGATGATTTCTGAGTCTCAAGGGGGCGTTTCGGCTATCGAATCCATGTGTCACCCGTGACACCAGTTCGTTGATGTTTTGTGAGTCGCTACAAGCTGTTTGGGCTGTCGAATCCATGCGTCACCTGTGACGGTAGTTTGATTTATGATTTCTGAGTCCCTAGTGGATGTTTACGCTTTCGAATCCAAGCATCACCCGTGGTAGCAGTTTCGTTGAAAATTTCTGAGTCCCAATGGGTTGTTTGGGCTGTCGAATCCAAGCGTCACCCGTGACAGCAGTTCGTTGATGATTTTTGAGTCCCTATGGGCTATTTGGGTTGTAGAGTCAATGCGTCACTCGTGAAGGCAATTTAATTTATGATTTCTGAGTCCCTAGTGGATGTTTACACTTTCGAATCCAAGCGTCACCCGTGGTAGCAGTTTCGTTGAAAATTTCTAAGTCCCAATGGGTTGTTTGGGCTGTCGAATCCAAGCGTCACCCGTGACAGCAGTTCGTTGATGATTTTTGAGTCCCTAGGGGCTGTTTGGGCTGTCGAATCCATGTCTCACCCATGATAGCAGTTCGTTGATGATTTCTGAGTCCCAAGGGAGTGTTTCGGCTGTCGAATCCATGCGTCACCCGTGACACCAGTTCGTTGATGTTTTGTGAGTCGCTAGGGGCTGTTTGGGCTGTCGAATCCATGCGTCACCCGTGACGACAGTTTGATTTATGATTTCTAAGTCCACTTGCTGTTTGCGCTGTCGAATCCAAGCGTCACCCGTGGCAGCAGTTTTGATGATGATATCTGAATCCCTAGGGGCTGTTTGGTTGTCGAATCCATAAGTCACCCGTGATAGCAATTCGTTCTTGTTTTATGAGTTTGTGGGGGCTGTTTGGGCTGTTGAATCCATATATTACCCGTGACAGCAGTTCGTTGATTATTTCTGAGTCGCTATGGCCAGTTTGGGCAGTCTAATCCAACCATCACCCGTGACAGGAGTTCGTTGATGATTTCTGAGTCCCTAGGGGCTGTTTGGGTTATAGAGTCAATGCATCACTCGTGAAGGCAGTTTGATTTATGATTTCTGAGTCCCTAGTGGATGTTTACGCTTTCGAATCCAAGCGTCACCCGTGGTAGCAGTTTCGTTGAAAATTTCTGAGTCCCAATGGGTTGTTTGGGTTGTCGAATCCAAGCGTCACCCGTGATAGCAGTTCGTTGATGATTTCTGAGTCCCTAGGGACTGTTTGGGTTGTCAAGTCAATGCGTCACCCGTGAAGGCAGTTTGATTTATGATTTCTGAGTCCCTAGTGGATGTTTACGCTTTCGAATCCAAGCGTTACCCGTGGTAGCAGTTTCGTTGAAAATTTCTGAGTCCCAATGGGTTGTTTGGGCTTTCAAATCCAAGCGTCACCCGTGACAGCAGTTCGTTGATGATTTCTGAGTCCCTAGGGGCTGTTTGGGCTGTCGAATCCATGTCTCACCCATGATAGCAGTTCGTTGATGATTTCTGAGTCCTAAGGGAGTGTTTTGGCTGTCGAATCCATGCGTCACCCGTGACACCAGTTCGTTGATGTTTTGTGAGTCGCTAGGGGCTGTTTGGGCTGTCGAATCCATGCGTCACCCGTGACGACAATTTGATTTATGATTTATAAGTCCACTTGCTGTTTGCGCTGTCGAATCCAAGCGTCACCCGTGGCAGCAGTTTCGATAATGATATCTGAGTCCCTAGGGGCTGTTTGGTTGTCAAATCCATAAGTCACCCATGACAACAGTTCGTTCATGTTTTATGAGTCTTGGGGGCTGTTTGGGCTATTGAATCCATGTATTACCCGTGACAGCAATTCGTTGATTATTTCTGAGTCGTTATGGCCAGTTTGGGCAGTCTAATCCAACCGTCACCCGTGACAGCCCCTAGGGGATGTTTGGGCTGTCGAGTCAATGCGTCACCCATGATGGCAGTTTGATTTATGATTTCTGAGTCCCTAGTGGATGTTTATGCTTTCGAATCGAAGCATCACCCGTGGTAGCAGTTTCGTTGAAAATTTCTGAGTCCCTAGGGGCTATTTGGAGTGTCGAATCCATGCATCACCCGTGACAGCAGTTAGTTCACGTTTTATGAGTCCTTAAGGCTGTTGGGGCTGTTGAATCCATGCGTCAGCGGTGACAGCAGTTCGTTGATTATTTGTGAGTCCCTAAGGGCTGTTTCGACTGTTGAATCTAGGCATCACCTTCACAGTAGTTTGTTGATGATTTCTGAGTTCCTAGGGGTTGTTTGGGCTGTCGAGTACAACCATCACCCGTGACAGCAATTCGTTGATGGTATCTGAGTCCCTAGGGGCTGAATGGGCTGTCGAATCCAAGTGTCAGCGCTGACAGTAGTTCGTTGATTATTCCTGAGTCCCTAAGGGCTGTTGGGGCTGTTGAATCCATGCGTCACCCGTGACGGCAGTTTCATTTATGATTTCTGAGTCCCTAGTGGATGTTTACGCTGTCGAATCCAAGCGTCACCCATGGTAGCAGTTTCGTTGAAACTTTCTGCGTCCCAATGTGTTGTTTGGGCTGTCTAATCCATGAGTCACCCGTGATAACAGTTCGTTGATGATTTCTGAGTCCTTAAGGGCTGTTTGGGCTGTCGCATCCATACGTCACCCGTGACAGCTGTTGCGATGTCGCGGTCGCA
>Ga0325402_1006146_pt1 | contig 11325 bp, 7 predicted proteins | sample PopdelMetagenome_22_FD_207212 | JGI IMG/M metagenome (GOLD analysis project Ga0325402, IMG submission 207212) | Populus deltoides microbial communities from Bellville, Georgia, United States - Xylem-PdKOR-R3 | ecosystem: Host-associated > Plants > Phyllosphere > Stem > Wood/Secondary xylem...
AATACTTCTCCATGTGCATACCAACACTGGTAATTCTCCATAAACCCTTTGTGTAGAAGATGCATCATTACAACATCTTGATGCAGATACTTTTTATTTTCACACTTCCTGCATGGACACCTAATACTGCCTCCAGTAAAATTTCTAGGAATAGATGTTGCGAAATTAATAAAACCGGGAACCCCGTTACAATAATCCATCCTCCGCAATCCTTGGGGTGAATCTCGATACATCCATGAACGATCATCCATGATTTATATCGAACCTCTATAAAATTATGATGACATAATGTATTAATTAACTAAGTTAAGTAAATAAACTTGCAAAAATATTACTTTACCTCGAGATTATCCAATAAACCAATCACAACTTCTCATAAATATTAAATATTCATTATCATTTATCAACGTCCATACAAATTAAAATATATAAATTTACAGAAATTACCACTCCGCAATACCATTGACAAAACTTTAAACAGACCCATTAAGTAAGCTATTAATTATTTCAAAACAGCACATGTACTTCGGTAGTTCCATAAAGTTTTAATAGTTTACAAACAAATATAATCTTACAAAATCTAAAACAAACCATAATAGGTATAGAATTATACATTCATATACTACAAGTTTGTTTGAGAAATAACAATAAAACATGTACATTTGCTAACAAAATACATATACTAAAAAAATGATAAAATATAATTGACATTTAATTAAATATTAAAATTTAAAAAGAAAGAATTACTTACAAAAATTGATAAAATCCTTCAGTAAATCAGAACACGGATGCTATGACCACAAAACTTCAAGAAATATAACTTGTTGTACTGATATGAGGAAGACTTTTTTTTTTTGGGAGGGGCGGCTGGTTGTTTGCAGATGGGGAGAGTTAGGATTAGGAAAGAAGAAGGAGAAATAGGGGAGGAGAGGGTCGGCAGAGCTGACATATATTAACTTTTATTGTGATCCTGATGGAAACATAGACACGTCACCGTATGGATCTGCCATTTCAAATCCCTCGGTGAGTCCGTCGGTAATGTAAACGGCGCACCGGTCACGTCACTATACAGGCTATCATTTTTGAATCCGTCTGTGATGTCGTCGGCAAAAAATGACCCGCCAAAACCTCCACGTCAGCGACCCGCCTTTTTTTTAATTCGGAAACTTTTCCGTCCGTAATTCCATCGGTAACTACCGACGGAAATATTCCATCGGTAGTTACCGACAGAATTACAGACGAAAAAGTTTTCGTCGGTAGTTACCGACTGAATTACGGACAGAAAAGTGTCCGTCGGTAATTCCGACCTCAAATTACCGACCGAAATATTCCGTCGATAAATCCGTTGGTATTTAGCGAATTTCTGGTAGTGAAAAGACGAAGGGAACCTGCAGATCTGTTAACAAATATTGAAGCCAGATGACATCAGTAGTGCCGTCTTCTAAGGCTTTATACTCAGCCTGTAAATGAGCGAGCAACTGTGCGTTGCTTGCCTGACTTCCATGAGATCGGCGTCTAACAAAAAAGAAACAAGGTAACCACTTATAAACTTGCGATCATCAATACTACCAGCCCAATTTGCATCTGTAAAACCATGTAGAGTAAAGGAGGAACCTCGAGTGATAGGAAAACCATAAGATGCCGTACCTTTAAGGTAGCGTAGAATGCATTTAACGGCGGCCTAATGAGAATCTGTAGAAGCATACATAAAGTGACAGAACCTGTTAACAACAAAGCATATATCTAGTCAGGTGAAGGGAAGGTACTAAAGAGCACCCATGATTTGAAGAAATCATGTGGGATTAGAGAATGGATTATCCGGCAGTATAGTAACTTTTGAAGGAGAAACTAGAGTATCAACAGGTTTGCAGGAAGTCATACTAGCCCGAGTGAGGATGTCAAAAATATATTTGTACTGGCACAACATCAAACCCATACCTGTAGAGTGAACTTCAATACACAAAAAGTAGTGAACCACGCCTAAGTCACGGAGCTTGAACTCAGAACTTAGTAACTATATTAGGCGATGAAGCATAGTAGAGTTTCTACCCGTAAGCAGAATATCATCAACATACACCAGGAAATAAAAGATATTAGTACCATCAGATAAGATAAATAGGGAGGTGTCAACCTTAGGGGAAAAAAACCAATGGAGAGCAGAAAGTCACTCAGACGAGTGTACCATACCCTCGGTACCTGTTTTAAACCATACAAGGACTTGTTCAATCTGCACACATGAAATGGAAGAGTAGAGTCAACAAAACCTGAAGGTTGTTTCATGTAGACCTCTTCAGTAAGAACATAATTGAGAAATGCATTATGAATATCGAGCTGATGAATCTTCCAATTGCGTGAAATCGCAATAAAGAATACAAATTTGATGGTGGTCTGCTTAATAACTGGACTGAAGGTTTCAGAATAATCAATGCCTTCCTACTGGGTAAAGCCTCTAGCAACTAGATGGGCTTTATAATGCTCAATGCTGCCATCAATACTACGTTTGATCCAATACACCCATATGTTGCCAACAACATTCATCGAAGGATGAAAGGGAACTAGAGACCAATGTGATTAGAATGCAACGCCTTGATCTCATTATACATAGCATCATGCCAAATGGCATACCTGTCAGCATCAAAGAAGGCAAGAGGTTTAGAGGAAGGAGAGAGCAGTACCCGGGTGGAAGCTGTATCAGTGGCAGTAGAAGCCACCAGATTTGCTGTCTTTGGCTGCCGCGACCTAAGGACCATAAGATGGCGGCTGATCAGGGGCGGTGATGCAGGAGAAGATGGTGGCAAGGAGGTGTCCTGTTGCAGTGGATAAAAGGAGAAATTAACCACCAGATTCAGACCAGCTGAAGAGGCTGTGAGAGAATCTGCCGCAAGTAGAGGGCTAGCAGCAGCAACAGGGATGTCAGCAGAGGCAAACCCTGTAGGAACCTGGACACTGGCCAAATAAGAAGAAGCAGATGAGGAACCAGAGGGCGTCCCAACACTAGTAGAGGCGTCATGCTGGAGGGTAGGGGAGTCTAATTTGCAACCTGTACTTGCAGCAGAATGGTTAGATAAACATGCATGTGATGATGGGCAGGGGAAGGGTAGAGGCTGTGGCGTTTTGGTAGTGGGTGGTGGCAGAACAGAGGTAGAGGAGGGATGGTGAGATGCTATATGGGTGGTGAACGATGGGGAATGAATCAGATTTGGGAGGAGGGTAGTGGCTGGTTGGGTAGGGGTTGTAGCCGAAACCTTTACAATCTGTTCAGAATTATCAAAGAGAAACACATGTTCATGAAAACGGACATGACAAGAGATATAAATGCGTTGAGATGCAATCTCAAAACAACGATAGCCAAGATGAGATGAGCTCTAACCAAAAAACACACATGGAGAGGAACAGAAATCTAATTTATGATTGTTATAGAGACACAAAAAGGAAAGCAGAGACATCTAAATGTACGCAAAAAACTGATAATCAGGAGACCGTTGAAACAAACAATCAAACGAGGATCGATTTGCAAGAACAAGAGTAGGCATGCGATTTATGAGATTGACTGAATGTGAAAAGCATAATTCCAAAACCGGAATGGTGCTTTACATTGTCCTAGAAGAGTAAGGCCAGTTTCCATAATATGCCTATGACGACGTTCTACTATGCCATTTTGTTCGCGAGTGAGGACAAATCAGATGATGATGAATACCAATGGTCTGAAAGAAAATGGATAGTTTGTGATATTCACTGCCCCAATCAGTTTGAATAGATTTTATTTGTAATGAAAATTGACGCTCAACAAGAGTTTGAAATCGGTGGAAAACAGAGTAAACATCAGACTTGGCAACAAGGGGATAATACCATATATATTTTGTGTTCGCATCAACAAAGATAACAAAATAACGATAGCCATCCAAAGAAAAAAGGGGAGCAGGACCCCATACATCACTAAAAATTAATTCAAGCGGAGCAGAAGTTTTGTGACCTATAGGTCCTAAAGACAAACGTGATGCTTTTTCTAATGGACAACTTTGACATTGAAAATTAAGATGTTTGTTGTTACAAATGATCTTATTTTTCAAGACTAACAATTGAAAAATACGAGAGGTAGGATGACCTAGTTGACGGTGCCATAAATCAGCAGAAGCAGAAATGCAGGGAGACCAATAGGCTTGAGCAACTGACGAGACGGAAGACCTGGACAAAGCATAAATACCATCTTTACTCTAACCTGAGAGGAGTACTTCATTGGTGTTGAGATCATTGGCATAAAACACAAATGGATGAAATTAAAAATAAACATTGTTATGGAGACAAAAATTTCTAAACAGAAAGCAAACATTTCGTGATTGCAGGAACATGAAGAACATTAGACAAAGTGAAAGAACAATGTGGTGTATATATTTTGGTATGACCGATATGAGATATGGGAAGTCTCTTGCCATCACCAACATGCAAATTATCATTACCAAGGTATGGTTCTGAAGTAGTTAAGGTTGCAAGGTCGGGTGTGACGTGTTGATTGGCACTACTTTTCAGAAACCATTTTGCAGTACCTATGGGATTACACATTGCTAGATTTGCACTAGGTTGCTGTCCATAGCCTTAGTGCTGAAGCTGAGAGCAGTAAGGAGTAGTATGGACGATTGTTTGGCACAATTGGCAGCGTGGATTTTGCCCCCTACTGCGCTGCCATTTTCCCTGCCAGTTGCCTTGTTTGCCATCACCGGTGGAGGAGTTGTGGAAGCTGCGAAAGTCTGGTCTGGACATTGCAGATCTGTGCCCTCTGTGGCTGAACTGGTTTGGACGCCAACCTTCTTGAAAACAACCCTTATTGTGACTAAAGTGTGCAACAGACTGGCGTTGAGAGATAAGGGCTGAAGGAGGTGTGTTTGACATGGGCAATAGAGGAGCATTGATGGCAGCAGACCCCATGGATGGATGGAATGATTTGTGAAAAAGATGACTAAATAGGTCTGCATACGGGAGAGGTTCTACCCTGGTCACAAGGCTTGTTACTAAGTCTTTAAACTCTCTGTGACGGCCACAAAACACATATAAATTGAAATTCTCCAGAGAAACAGGCTAGCCAGCAGCGATTAACTCATCAAATAGGGCCTTAGCTTATTGCATAAAGTGAGTTACCGACTCATCACCTTGTCGAAAGTGTTGAAAGGAGCCATGAAGTTGCATAATACAGGAATTGGATGTGAAAGCTAGAGCTTGCTCAAGTGTGCGCTAGATAGAACATGAGGTTTGGAAGTCAACAACAAGATGAAGAACTTCCATGGATAGTGAAGAAAACAGATCACTCAGAATGAGTTGGTCCTGTTGTTTCCAATGAAGAAAGAGTTGATTTACCTGAAGAGAGACACCATCGACAGCAAGAACATGTGGAGAGGGCATGAGTTAGAACCATCAACAAAGCCGAAAACTCCTTGGCTTAGAAGATACGACTTCATCTACATTCACCAATATAGATAATTGGTGTTTGTTAATCTGAGGGAGATGACTTGGTTAATGTGGGAGAGGGAGACAATTGTAGTACCAAAGACTGTATCAGAAGAGGGTTGCAATAAAGGAGCATTACTGGGGTTGAAGAGAGCATGACCACCATTTATGAGTTGTGGCCACTACAGAACAGAAGCTGAGGAAGATAGTGGTGCTGCGGCAGGAGAGGAAGACGACATCGTGGGCGCTGCAAAGGGAGAGGTAGTAGGTGGCTGGGATGAGGAGTCCATTGCAGAGGGGAGAAGAGGTGTTTTAGTTTATTTACGGCTCTGATACCAATTCGAGAACAATAGAATGATTTAGGTTGTGTCTTAGCCAACCTTTTCTATTTATATATATGTGGCAGTACTCGGCAGTAATCGTATAGATAACAACAATGGAATAACCCTACATTAATTCCTATAAATATATATACATGCCATACATTCTATAATAAAGATGCACCACTAAATGACCACGGGCTCCCAGCTAAGCGCAACCAAGCCATCACTGCTACGACATTTCAATAATGAAACTGAATAAAACTGATGCAAAGTGCTACCCAGCTATGGAGAGTGATTGATAGCCAACCGAGATTTGAGAAAGAAAGAGAAGAAGCGTAAGAATTCAAAGGGAATCACGATATCCACTACTTGCTATAGATATTTTCAAGATTTTCAGGGGGAGGAATTTGAAATGCCAAGTGTTTTTTTTAATACTATTTCCTTCCAAATTTTTTTCGAAATTAAATATATTTTTGTTAATTAGATACATATATTTTCTATATTAAATTGATTAGCTTATATTTAATTTTATTAATAATAACATAAACATTTTAGGAATTTTGCCAAGTATTTGTTTACCGCTATTTCCTTCTAAAATAAAAGGAATTGAATGAGAAATTGTATGGTGATCAAGTTATAACTAGTGGTATTCTATTAGTTACTTATTGGGATCCACTTTATAGAAATGAATAGATCCAAATACAAGAGAGAAATGCTAGGTGAAGATATTTTTATTATTATTGGTGGGTCGTGGATTTTATTCTCTCTCACTTCTGTATGTTTTTTTTTCTTTTAAACATGGATCTCATTGATTAATTAATAGTGTCGCATGTGTGCGGCATCGCGCCGATCGTCCACTCTCACTCAGGTATTGTATCTGTCTAGCAAATGTGGGAAGATAAGGAATTATTGTCTCTTATCTGTGGAAAAATAAAATGAGAGTTGCAACCTAGTATTTTGGTCACTAGGAACCTTAACTGGTCTCAAAGATCGGGTACGGGGACTGGTTGTGTAAAGAAAATGTATTAGCACCCTAAATATGCCATACCTAAGGTAAACTACATTGTTTTATTGTCTAATATATGCTATGGTTGTATCGTATTTCTAATTGTTGGTCTATCTATGGTTTAAGAAAAGTCCTCCTCGGTAAGGAAATCCTTATCTTATCGGGGTAAAACCTAACCGTCCTATGTCAACAAAAGAAAATACCTTTTGAATATCAGGAATATGTTTTACATGTAAATTCATAATCTCAGATACTAAAACAAAACAAAATATTTTTTTGAGTTTTTTTTGAAATATTGGCCTAGTTCTCATGACTTTAATAATCTGGTTATTAAAGCCAAAATATATGCTAAAACATATTTTTTGAAGTTTTCTTTGATGTATGAAAATACAATATGAATTTTTTTTCGCTTTGAGAGACTTTACCGTATGCATGAGAACAAAAACAATTTTTTTTTAATGAAAACTAGGTATTTTAATAATGGATTTGTGTCCTTACGATATAAAAATACAAGCCGATATTAATCAAAATGGCGTAAAAAATTTATGCGGGGAATCACAAATTTTTTTTAATATATTTTTTAATTTTTTTTGGAACGGGCTAGACCCAACCTAAAAAGAAACTAGGACAAGATTAACCCAAAATAAAATACAAACTATCTTATATTGGCTGAACTCAACCCTGCCGCGTTAACCGGGCTAATGATCCAAGTCGGATGCACAGTAACCAGTCCATATAATTAGCCGGTTACTATGCTCATGCACAGTAACCGGGTAATTATTTTTCCTTGCTAGCAGAAATGTGCACTGTGCACGTTCTGCATGCAAGAAGATGAATATGGGAAACAGAGACAGGGGAAGAGAATTACCTGGAATGGAGGAGCTCTGGGAGCTGGGTTGACGGTGGCTTGTGGTGGCGGTGGCGGTGGCTGCGAACTGGGGAGCTGAGAGCGGCCGCCCGATGTTTCTTCTTCTTCTTCTTCTTCTCTACTTCTCTGTTTTATTCTTTTTTCTTCGTTCCCTCCTCTTCTCTGATTCTTTCTTTGTTTCTGCGTGACTTCCTCTGTCTGTCCTTGTTTTTGCTTCTTCTTCTGTTTCTCACGGTGCAGGGGCTGTTATTGATGACGGGGAGTATGATGGCAGCTGGCGGTGATGATGATGGCGGTGGTGGTGCTGCTGCTGCTACTTCAAATGGCGGAGAGAGAGATGCACAGGTTGCTGCAGTTTCTCCTTTCTACGCAAATGCACAGGTTTCTCCTTTTTTCTTCACGAGTGTTGCAGCGAAACTAGTAGGGGAAGAAGATGGGAAGAGGTTGAGGAAGAATGACGGTGGCGTTGGCAGTGCTGGGGGCGGTGGTGGTGGCGGTGGCAACTTTGGTGTTGCTCCTGCGGTGAACGTTGTTTCAAAGCTGAGGGAGGAGAAATGGTGGCTGGTGAGGAAGGTAGGCTGTGGCGCCCCCCTTTTTTTCCTTTTCCTCTATGTAATATTCTCCCTTGTCCCTCTGTTCCTTTGTTGGTTTGGTTTTTTTTTTCTATTCTTTCACTCTCCTTCCACCCTCAAAATCCCTCGGTTCGTTCCTCTATTTCTTACCAAAATTCCCCCCTTATCTCCATCCCCCCCCTCTAAAATTATAGGTGCAGGAAGAGAGGGGCACCTTACCACTGCCATGGTGCAGGGTAAGGCAACTACCCTGCCCATGTCTTGGAACAGGGTAGGGTGGCTGGTCATGGCTTGCATTAATGAGTAGGGTATGGGATGTGACTTGTGTTTTTGGGCAAGTGAGGAGAGCAAGACAGATAGGGAGAATAGCAGGAAAAGATTTAAAATCTACTTCTTCCCTGCCTCTGCATAGGCAAGGAAGAAGGAGAAAAGTGTCGTTCAAAACAACACTGTTTTGGTTTTTTTTTTTTTAAGAAGAGGAAATGTAATTGGGAAGAATCCAAAAATGGATTATGACAAATAGATTGCCATTGTTTACAACTTGAGTACCATAATTGTTTTTTGAAAGAAATATGCCAATTTTTTTTATTAGACACATATATTTTCTATATTTAACTTTATTAATAATAATAAAAATGTTTAAGGAAATTAATGTACATGTATTTGATAGGATTTAAACGTGGAGACTTTGATCTAGTACTAAAATAATTTAATATACTATTTCATTTTATAGTTATAATTTTATAAAGTTAAATTAATAATTTTATTTATTTAAATATATTATTTTTTAATACATGTTATATGGGTGTTTATACTAAAAAAATAAATATCTTATAATCAATTAACCAAAGCTAAGATTGAAAAACACTATAGCATGTAAGTGAAAACATTATTTACTAGAATAATGGTTTCATCATTTTTTTCTTCCCAATAAAATATGTTGAACTTGTTAATGGGGTAAGATAGTCATTTTACAGGGTCCATGGGTCATTATTTATTTGTATAGGGACATATTGGTCTTTACATTTTAAAAGTAAACAATTAAACGATTGTATTACCCTTAAAGTCAAATAAAAAATAACTTATATGGAAGAGTTTATTTTTTTAAATCATTTCCAATTACCATGCATAATAAAATTACTCCACTACCCTTTGAACCAAAATTTTGAAAACTATCATCGAGAGACTTATTGGACTTTTTACCTTGTATTTTTTTTTTTTGTAATGACCAATGTGAATGATGGTTAGTTTGGTCTTTTATGTGTATTAAAAATAATTTTAAAAAAGCTATCACTTGAAAATCATGCACCAGTGTGTGTGAGGGAGGGTAGTCGCATTCAAATGGCGTGTGTGACCTTCTCTGTCAGCCAAAAATGTTCGACCACCGTGATTGTAGAATTACAGAGTGGAGGAGTTTCTAATGAGGTGACACATCCATGAGGGATTTTTTCTTTCCTCCTCACTTTTCTTTCTCATATCCTTGAGATTCGCACTGACCCGACCATATTTAAAAGGAGTCCTTCTATTTGATTTGTATTTCAATTATAGTCATCATTCTCTTAATTGCTCTTTATTTGTTTTAATTTTTTTTTTTGCATTTTCTTTTGAGTCTCATCCACTGGCAAAATTCAAAGGTGTCTTATTTTCTACTTATTTTAAATTATAATTCTCATTCTTTTAATTACTCCTTTTTTATTTCAAGTTCTTTTTTATTTTTATTTTTCTATTCGATTCATCCATTGACATCGCAGGTTTACCATGTTAACTAGGATTGGTTCGGGGTTTTGAAATTATTTTTATTTTATTTTTATGTAATTTAATTTTCATGCTAACAAAAAACATGCACCTTCTTTAATTTTATTCTTTTGTTCTTTTTGAAAAATAAAATTAAGTCAGCCAATGCTAGCGTGTTTAGGTTCTTGTATGCTCGTGGCTCTTTTTTTTTTGGTTCATTGGTTTTGTTTTATCTTTTTTTATTTTTTTCCTTTCGATTTCATCTTTTGAATTTATTTTTTTGTTAGATTTTTCAGTAAAATTTAAACAATTCTTTTGTATTTTCTATGGTGTTTTCTAATTATAATATTATTTAATTTAGTGTATATGGCCCATTTTATTTTAGTTTTTAAAAATTTGATGTGCTTTCAACCCCTTAAATTTTTTAAAAAACTAATTGTTTCATTTTTTGCTTTTTCTTTTTTAAGTTTTTTTTTCTTATTTGACTTGAGATATAAAACCCTCCTTTTTGTTATCTAAAATTTTTTAAAAAACAAAAATAGAGCTTTTTTATTTTATTTCAAGTTCATACACCATCCTTAATTTTTTTGGAAAAAAGAAAATTACGTGTTTAGATGAAAAATAAATTTTAAAATAAAAAAATTTCTAAAATCAAATGGAGTTCAGAACTTGGATCTTAGATTTAGCACATTAATTCCATTTTACTTTTTCTCTTTTTTCAATTAAATTTTCTTATTTTCAAATTTGCCCATCAACGTTTTTTGTTTGTTTGTTATAAAAAAAAGTTTATAAGTTGTCACAATCTCATATCATATTGATTATTTTTATTTTTAAAAAATAAATTTTCTTGGGGTTTTCGTGATCATATTTTTTTAATTTGATAAATTTACTATCATCGTCTAATTTTTATTGTCTTATTAAAATAAAAACATCTTATTTTACCCAGTTAGATTTATAATACAAATTACAGAAATTCTTTTTTTAAAAAAAATATAATTTCAATACCTGAAAATTATATATAAAAAAAACCTTATAACATAACGCACGGATACACTGACTGGAATATAATAGCTTTTGATTGCATAAACAACACATATAGTAAATTCTACCTCTAGCAAGAGATTAATAAAATAGTCATCATATAAGGATACATTAATTTTATTTTATTTTATTTTTATTTTATAAGTTTTTTACTTTCTTTGATTTGACAAAATATAACCTTTTTTGGCAGTAGATTTCATATATCATTTTATATTGTCATGGATTCTTTTATAGAAGTTTAAAGAATGTCATACTTGATTTTAAACCTCTGTTTAATTTCTTAGTCTCGAGTGCTGTTTCTATTGTGCCTCTTTTACTGTCACAAGACTAATAAAGGTTTAC
>Ga0325402_1006149_pt1 | contig 11324 bp, 5 predicted proteins | sample PopdelMetagenome_22_FD_207212 | JGI IMG/M metagenome (GOLD analysis project Ga0325402, IMG submission 207212) | Populus deltoides microbial communities from Bellville, Georgia, United States - Xylem-PdKOR-R3 | ecosystem: Host-associated > Plants > Phyllosphere > Stem > Wood/Secondary xylem...
ACAGTGCAAACAGACCGAACATTAGCAAAAGAATGAGATAAAAAAGCTGATGAATGATAGCAGTTGAGTTAGAATAACTGTTATGATGAGGATTTGAAACACTTGAATGAACTCTATTGTCCTACGACTGTAAGCACCTGCCAAGTCAAGACAGTTTAATTTTCCATTATTTTATCCACAGACTTTTAGCTGAAGAAAGCGAAGAGGATTTTAATTGCAGAGATGCAAATTGGTTGGGTTTTGACTGATTTCTATGATAATTAAGAACTCAGAGGGTTCCCTTAGTAGCAACTATCAAGAAAAACTGAATCAAACAAAATATAGTCCTCAGTTCTGTTCAGACTGGTTAAGGTTCAAATAACATATAGGCTTTCAGTGGCAGTACAAGGAAAAAAAGGTTTATGATACTTGTGAACTTAAAAATTACAAAACCAGAAAACATTTCTTAAACCAAAGCTGACTGGCCTGACAATAGGCCAACGCTTTTGAGTGTTCAATCATTATAAAGCACATTCTTTCAAAGTAAATTTAAAAGACACCGTGCTAGCCATGTCATGCTTTATGAACACTGACATATCTTCATGATTAAGCTTTATCATGTTTTTGCTTAATTGCATGCCAAATTCTTCACAGTTTCCAACTTTTAGCTCCTTGTCATCTGATTTCTCATTGACTTTCAAGAGTTGAGTGAAATCACCTCTTGAATCAAGTAGGGTTAAGATGGCTCACTAATATATTCAGATCCCAAAAACCAATGGCCAATTTATACAAGTTATTTCATGTAAAAGATCTAGTACTTGACACTAAAATCAGATATGGACTAAAAGATATGAGATTTCCCAAAATGATTTGGAATATTTATAAAGGGTTGCCACTTTACTGTAAAAGATCATATGTAAATCAAGGTTTGATTTTGTAGGGTTCTTGACATCCTTAATAACTACAAATGAGCATAACAAGAACAGCTCTTACCGCTAGTATGAGTTGAGACTGAACAAATTCATCCATGTCATGGAGTCCGGTAACTACAAATTAGCACAAAATAAAACTAATTTGAAAAACTATAAGAAGTTTATCACCAATAATTTAGCGACTAAGGGGATTATAATACAATACAAAGTTAGTGCAGGGCCAGAAGGTTATTTACCATCAGGGGCACCATCACACACAACCAAGTCAGCCTTGCTGCCATCAAAATGTCTAATGACCTGTAAAGAGTCAGTAAAGATCCTTTGAAGAATTAGCTATCTGGTGTGAAACAAAAATAAACATTAAGTACAGTGATGTACATAGAAAGCCAGACACATCCATGGTTATGTACACGCACATTTACATGCACAATCATTCCTGCACTCACCTGAAGGGGACCGAAACAATAGATGGAAGTTGAAAAGAAATGTATGGATCCATCTACTTAAGGATGGCTTGTAAAATAAATATGAAAAGAATGGCCATTCTACTCCATTTGTAGTGGATATGCCCAACTTCTTTTAGCATTTACAATGCCCATCTAAGCATTCATTCAGAAAATTCTCTTCAATGGAGAAACATGGTATTAGCTCCACATGCTAATTACAAGATTAGTAAATGGAGTTTGCCACCAACTTTTGCTAACAATCAGAAATACGAATTCCAAGATAATTTCTAATGCTTAATTAGAAAAAAAAACTTCTGGACATGCTTTTCTTTATGATGAGAATGAATTATTCTGAGGAAGCCACGAACACCATCACTCTACCACATAAGATAAACATGATGGAGAATTTGAGGTTAAAAACCATCCTCACCACTTCAGCAGTTCGGGCATTGGTAATATCACCCTGGACTTGGATAACACCTTCAATGGGAGCCATAGGTTGCAAATCAATGGCCACAATAAGAGGAAGATCATTATCCCTACAAATCATGATGCAGAACGTTATTGTTTCAATAGGAATGCAGAAAGCAGGAAGAATTAATTTCAAATTTGATTTTCTGTTTCTTTATTTCTTTCTTTTAACAAGAATTATTTCTGCTTCAATATTTATTATATATGATGAGATTGTGCACACAAGAGACGTTAATAACCCAAGAATACAGGCTTAGAATGAATAAAACTTCAAAGTATATAAAAGCCACAAACAAATTTTTTGTTTCTAACAAGGTTTTTCCACTTGAGGGTGTCTACTGAGCATATTCCATCACAAGCATTCATGAGCAGGGAATAAATGGAAGTCAAAGTCAGTACTCTGTAACTTAAGAAACATGCCTCAGTAGTTGTATCTAGACAAGTTATCAAAGAAAAAACATACGGTAATCAAAACTACAATACAGTTGTAACACATCCAATTGGAAGTGGGTTTTACATGCCATACTGAATCAAAACAGATTGAAGGCGACACACACAATGAACTTCTGGCCCCAGTAGGATCATTACTTCCATCCACATATAATAAGAACTTAATAGAATCTTTAGTACACGAAGGCTACCATCATGTTAATGCATGTATGGGAAAATGAAGTTCTTATAAACAAAGACAACTTACTGCTATAATTTTAATTTAAACTTAATAAAAAAAGATTAAATAATAATGAATGCAAGAAAACACATAAATTAAAAGATCACCTACCTTGAATCAGGTGAAAGTTTTGCTGGTAAATATAGTTTACGGCTCAAAACCTGCAGATGGGGAGTGTGTACATCACAAGCTAGCCAGGAAATTCAAAGAAGAACAACATATAAGGTAAATGTAAGGCCTGCTTAAGGCATATCAACAGCTAACAGCCCTAACATGCTAATGATGAACATCTTTAGTACCTAAAATTAAGTAGATTTTAGCGCACAACCAGAAGGTTAATGGTATTATCATAACTATTATTCAAATCAAATATACATACCTGGCTCCAGCTACCAGGTGCAGCACATAAATCCACCACACGCTTCACTCCTACAAACAAAAAAAGAGCCAACAAAATTAAAAAAAAAAAGGCTTAAAACTGTTTCCTGTAAACAAGTACTGTAAAAACAATGAACACACCTTCAAAAATATTGAATTCCTCATCTATCTGAATGAGCTTAAAGGCACTTCGAGCACGCCAACCTTCTTCCTTTGCTTTTCTATAGTATATATCCTACAAATTTTATTCACTTGTTAGTTTTCTCCAATGACAAATGTATATAACTAGCAAGACAAAATCAACTTGTAACTAAACTCAAGTAGACCATACCCTTTTATCCCTTGAAGCTTTCCCCATAATCTCACAATCCAATCTATGTAGACAGACCGCTAAAAAAGGGGAAACGGTGGCGACCAGCAGAGATGGTTTTTGGTAGCGGAGCCTCCACTCCTGGTTGGGGTGAATCGGGTCAGGCGGGGCACTAATATTTTTTTTTATTACTTATTAAGTATTGTCATCGTTGATGACCTAAGTAATTCCTTATCGTTCGCACACCCCTTCATTTATTATTCTTGTCACAAACAAGTCCATGTATTTATGGACATGAAGTGCCAAAAATTCCTTTTATCTCATTTGTGGTATTGTGTTTTAATATATATTTTTTTATATTTTTAAATCGTTTTAATATATTAATATTAAAAGTAATTTTAAAAAAATAAAAAAAATTATTTTGATGCATTTCCGAGTAAAAAATACTTTTAAAAACAATAACTACCACACTTCCAAGACGTATTTGAAAGTATAGTAGAGATTATTTTTCAAAGTATCTTTTATTTGAAAATATATCGAAATAATGATTTTTTTAAATTAAAGTATGATATCAGCACATTAAAATAATTTAAAAATATAAAATAAATTAATTTAAAATTAAAAAAATAAAAAAATTTTAAAGACACAGTGGAACTGCGGTGTGAAATAAAGCTCGAAACACGTGCTACCAATTTGTTAAATTATGTCCTTGAATTTTTCTTTTTTAGGAAACTGTTTCTCCATTTGGTAAGCTTAAACACAATTAAACAGGTTCATTTTAAGATTTCTACACGAAACTACTGATTTGGATAAAACAAACTCCAATGCTGCTATAGTACTATTCCTACCTTCCTTTTATCATTAAACATAGTCTAATGTAATGCATCAAGTATGGCATCAAACAGGTTGAAATAATTCAAGTTGCCTTCAGGTACGACAACATTGCTAGGAGTGAACAACACATAGTCTAATGTAATGCATCAAGTATGGCATCAAACAAGTTGAAATAAATCAAGTTGCCTTCAGGTACGACAACATTGCAAGGAGTGAACAACACATAGTCTAATGTAATGTCACTCGAGGTCGTAAAAGTAGCTATAGAAAATGGTGCTCTAAACTCGTTAAAAGAACAATCTCATCTCAAAAAGTCACTACTATATTGTAGTTAATTTTATTAATTTAATGAGGTGATGAGATTGAGATTCTCAACTACTTAGATATTTATATTATTTCAACTCAAAAACTTAAGTTGTTAGATAAAATATTAAGTTATGATTTATATTTTTTTAACATTACTTAAAGTAACAAGTACCATATTATTCATGGTTTCTAATGAGAAGGTTGCAACCTAGGGTGGATAGGACACACTGTTGACTAATATGGCTATTAAGGTAGAGACCTTAATATGGTGCCAAAAGACTCCGAATATGTAGTGCATTGTGTTAGGATAATAGAGAGAAAAGAGGTCCACCTCTAACAACTCACCTAACACACTAATTCAGTAGAAGAATTAGTGCCACCGAAAAAGGAAAATGAGTTGGAATGCTTTTCCATTTCCTGGCCAATCTTGCCTATAAATAGGCACCAATAAAGAGAAACAATATGAGTAGAAAACAAGAGAGAAGCGTGAGGAGGTAAAGAGAGAGGGGCTACCAAGGGTAGTAGCCTCCGCTGCCTTATGCAACAATATGTGTTAAAGAGCATGGGAGTTGAGTTAAGTTGAGTGAATGTGATCCTTCTCCTTTATATATATATATATATATATATATATAATCTCTAATAATACTGACTGCTCAATGGATATAAGCGATTTGTCGAACCACATTAAACATTATGTGTGCTTACTCTGCCTCCAACAAGCATTGATCAGAACACCCACGATCCTACCAACAATTGGTATCAGAGTATGATGAATAATGGTGTTTGATCTATGCCAAAAAACAAAGTGGTTTAAATATGTTTTTGGGCATAACATTGTGAATAGAAGATCGAGAATAATATGCTGGTTAAAACAATGCAAAAAACTGGCATCAAACATGCCCATACACGTCTACACGCACCGAAAAGAAGGCTACCCACGCGTATTGACGTGACTCGCGTGCACTCATGTGTTTTCTACACTTGACTTGTATGGCCCGATTCAAGACCAATTGACCCGACCTATATAGTTGACCCTGAATAAAGGATAGTGTCATCACTTCATAATCATGACATCAATATGCACAATATACATATATGCCAGCGACCGGTCAACATCCAGTTGGCTGACATGTCAACAAAATAGATCCCACAACCAAGCTAAGAGTCGATCCGTGAGCTAAGGGATAGGATCCAATGTGAGTGATCCTACATACAACCAGATTTGTGATTGAATTTGGGCCATCCATCAGGACATAATTGTTTTAATCAAGTCTTAGTCATTTTGAATGTGATTTGGATGATTTCAAACTTATTTCCAGCTAATTTAATTGTTCTATATGTAATGGCATGGTCTGATTATTGAGACTTAGACTAGAGAGGCAATAGTGATTTAATAAGAGAGGTTGCCTAATGAGAAGACATCTAAAGGTCATCGTGATGGTCAAAGAGGATGAAGAAGAAAAAGTCATACATGTTAGCCCAATTATGTATGTTGAATTTCTAAGTGGGGAATTTTATTTGCCTTAAGAAAACGCAAAAGTGGGATACTCTAGACACTCGATCATGTGGAATGTGGAAGATTAGGGGTGTAGAGTGGAAAATAATGAAGACCAATCTTGAAAAATCTAAAGCACTGGTAGTCTCATCAGATGCTGAGAAATAAGGTAGATAACTAAGATATTCCAGATCATTTGTAAAGGAAAGTTGCAACAGAGCTAGCAAATGGTTATATATATAGAAAAATAGTACGATCAATAAATATGGTCTAAAAAGTTCTATTAAGGAGATTGAGTTTTAAATGGGACAAGTGTGACCCCTCTAATCTTTCTTAGAAACTTGCTTAATTGAAGGATTATGCACACAATACTATTTGTATATATGTGGTAGTTTGTAATGAAATAATTGAAGACCAGTAAAAGGACGACACAAAAGAACAATTGGGTTCCTCATGTTCAAGGATCCGATGGAGTAAAAGATTTATTTAGAAAAGCTGGATTCAATGATTGTGATTTTTCAAGGGTAGAATAAAAGAGAGTCGTTGATAATGGAAAAGAAATATAACAAGATAGAGATAAAGATTGATACCCTATTTTAACTAGGATATGTGTTGTGACATGATGAGCTGATGTCAAATATAAGCAAGGAATATAGAGAAACCAAGTGAACACAAATTACACAAGGGCATATGAAGATTATGTAGGAGTACCTATAGAATCCAACGTGGTGATGTAATGAGACAAGAAGTGCAATAGGTTGAAGTGGTCTTAATAAAGCTCAAGAGTAGAGACTGTATTAAAGCTGTATAACAATACATCAATGAAAAGACTCTATGTTATTGATAAAGACAGTAATGAAGACTTTTTTGATGATACAAGGATAGAAAGATGAGTTATTACATAGACACTTAATTGAGAGGGTGCGAACACCTGTGATAAAGGCAAAGACACCAAATAGCTAATTGATGTAAATAAAATTGTCAAGCATTTTGAGTGAGTGGGTGCAAACATGATGATGAAAAGTGCATAAACTTTAAACATTAAAATCGAGATGGAGGATTGCAAAGAGCATACCATAACTCTATCTTTCTATATAAATAGTGGCATCAATCTATCCTATAAGTACACACAGTGGCAGATAATCTTGGAGCCATTTTGAGACATTCTAAATAAAAGAGGTTGCAACCATCCCATGACAACGAGTGAAGACACCTTGAGAGAAGGTGTGAGGGCCATAATATAAGCCCAAGTTTAGACCACTCCATAACCGATGTTACAACAAAATATAAGTGGACAAATGTATAGATATCCAATGAAATGGTTATGATGAGTATGAAGACAAATGCTAAATTGATTTTCATGGATATTGCTCCCATGTTAAAGATCAATGAGGTAGAAAAAAAATTTTCTATTGACAATAAATAGATGACTTATGGAGCATTAAGACACGATTGCCAGGTATGAGCAAAAGGCATATGCAAGTTCTGGAAACAAGTTGAATTTTGTTAGAGTGGTAGGCTCATAATGACACACTATAATACTTAGAGTATAAAGACATATGCAAATAAACCTTTAATAGGTTGCCCCAATGGTTAAAGGTGGAGAGTTAGTTGTACTTTTATAACTAAGAGTGAGAGACTCAAGAAGTCGTAAAACGTGGTTTCTAGGGTGGAATAGAGGGCAGACGTAAAATCCTAAATGAGTAGACACTTAGAAGAGTGGGAGCTCATGATCATGTTGTAATACTCGGATGATAACTATTGCACTCAAAAGTGGAGATCAAACTTAATGGTGATGGAGAGATCCTACTAGGAAGTTAAGAAAAAAAACAATCAAAATGATGCTTAAGAATACACATTAAGCATAGGCTAGATGGAACACTAAAATCAAGTGAGAGTTAACTAAATGATGGTAGCTCAAATTAAATGGGAGTTAGCAGAGTGATGATAAATTAGATCAAACAAGAGTTAGCCATGGTGATAAGAACTGAAGTCGTGTGAAGCTTCGAAAGGTCTTCAAGGATAGAAGACAAGTGTAATGCCTCTTTGGCTTCAAATGGTAGTTTATTAGGATAATGGAGAGAAAACAGGTCCACCATTAACAACTCACCTAACACACCAATTTAATGGAAGAATTAGTGTCATCGAAAGAGGAAAATGAGATGGAATGCTCTTCCATTTGTTGGCTAATCTTGCCTATAAATAAGCGCTAATGAAGAGAAATAATATGAGTAGAAAACAAGAAAGAAATGTGAGGAGAGAGAGTGGTTGCCAAGGGTAGTAGCCCCTATAGCCTGGTAGCAGTGTGTGTGAGAAAGAATGGGGATTGAGTTGAGTGTATATGATCCTCTTTTTCTATGGATGTGTATTTATATTTTTTATTTAATCTTTAATAATATTGATTGCTCAGTGGATGTAGGTGATTTGTCAAACCACATTAAACATTGTGTGTGTTTGCTCCGCCTCTAACATGCATTAATTAGAACACCCATGATCCTACTAACACATTATGCAAGTTTTGTATTATTGGGATGATATATTGCATATAATTTCTTGGGATAACTTGATTTCTAACTGCAATGTATCAAAAATGGATATCGGGCTAGGAAGGCCCAATGAATCTCCAAGCCTAATAATTTGCTACAGTATAGGAGTTACATTGTTCATTATTTTCCTCATTTCTTACTCCAACTAAAACTTGGATTCCAGACGGACATAAAGCTTTCCAATGCTAAGGAATTTTGTTCATCAGTCTCATCGATCCAATTCCATGAGATCTGTACATTGAATTTATGTGTTTTCGGTGATGGTATGTTGTCACCTAACATTCCATAACATACTCTTATTAGAACCATGAAACTGTCTAATTGGGGAAAATACAAGTATGTTAGCATTAAAGAAAAAACTAAAAGGCTTGGTCATTCATTATAGACAAAGACATGGATTTATGAATTGAGATAGTGAAATAATCATTTTGCTATTCTCAAATAACTAGCTGATAAGGGTAATATGATCTTTTTTACATGATTCATTGATCATTATTAGATTGACCGGGACAAATTGATTTTTCATAATATTAAAATGACTTAATTACATTTAAAAATAAAAAAATATTAAACTGGAATTCAGGGCTTTGTAATCTTTTTTTTTTCTTCAACACAACAAAATGACTTAATTATCATTCAAATAAAAAAAAGTATTAAGCTGGTATCCAAGGGAATTTTTGTATTTTCAACCTAGTTTTTTTTTTTTGTTATAGTAAAGTTTATTAAAGGTCAAAATGATATTTTAATAAATATAAAATATTATTTTAAAAAAAATGGTTAGGTGGGAGGCGCTTGCGCCATGGTCATTCGACAACCAAACAATGACTTACAGGGCAACACTAAGATTGTTTAGTTGGCCCTACCATCCTTGGGCGATAGTATGTCCAACGAACCTTCGGTTTGGCGCCAACAATTTTCTTTCTTCTTCTTTTCTCTCTCTTCCTTGATTTCTGTATTTGACCCTTTAATTTATCAAAGCAACCTTTAAATTTATTTTTCCTTCAAATTTAGTCTTTATTTTTTTGTTTACTATTTGTTTTATTTGAAATAATTTATAAAATTAGATATTTTTTTCAATTTCATCCTCCATCTTTTTTTTTTCTATCATATTTGGTCTTCATTTTTTTTATTTGTTTTATTTGAGATAATTTTTAAATCTATTTTTTTTACGATTTCATCCTTCTTCAATTTTTTACCTATCAAATTTAATTCTCATTTTTTATTGCTATTTTTTTTTTACTTTGAAAAATTTCTTAAACTTATATATATATTTCATCATTCAACATTGAATTAGTTAGGAACTAAACTTCTTTTTTGATTGAGTTTAGGTTTAGGATTTCATGGGTTACAAGTTCGGGAGATTAATCCAAGTCTAAGACATTTATCCAGGTTTGCTTGCTTTTTTTTTTTTTAATCTCATGTTTTTCAGTTTTATCTTTCAATATTTATTTAATTAGAGATTATACTTCTTTTTTTATTTGCTTTATATAGAATCTTCACTAATTTTGAAAATAATACGAGTCATCTTGGAATTTTTTTTGTTTGTCATTCGTTGTTAAATTGAACTTTTTTTTAAAAAAAATTTTGTTTTTGAATTAAACTAAATTAATTGATTAAATATAAGCTTGTGATGCTCATTTTATGATAATTTATTTTGGTTTGGTCTTCGGGTTGCTGCTCTGATAGCATGTGTTACCTCTTTCGGTGTTGCTGTGCAATATTCGTTATGGAGTTAGAAACATTTTAATGAGCTCTTCTTGGTTGTGAGGTGTTCTCAAAAGAAGAGTGATGATAAGTCTTCAATTGTATTTTCTTTATTCTCCTCTAGAGTATTATTTTCTATAGTTAATTATTGCTATTTTTTATTTACTTTATTTATTATTAATATATGTTTTTTAAATTATATTATTAAATTAATCGAGTTTATTAAACTAATTCAAATTAATAACTTGGATTTCAGATTTTTCTTGCTTTTTAAAAAATACTGCATAACTTAAATATTTTTTTATGATAAAAAAATTTAACCAAATTCTCGGTGCAGCACTGACCATCTATTTACATCCAGGTTTCTAATCAATACCAAAACTTGGTGAGGCTCAATTAGCTCCGAGAGCTCCGAGAGCCAGGCAAGGCTTTCAACAGGCAGCTTGGAGTAATAAATTTGTAAAGGTTAGACTTTTTAATCAGAGCTGAATCGTATTTAGTTTGTTGTGAAATTACTCATTATTAGAAGCTCATTTCATGCATTTTATCAGCAGAGTTGGAATATGAGGAGGCAGAGGCCTCTACCAGTACAGGATAGCAGAACAGCACATGCTTCATAATCATATAGAACTCAATATTTCACAGGATCAAGTTACTGGAGTTTTACTAACCTGCAAAGATTGTTCCAATGGTGAAAAAGAGTGAGAAGCGACAGATTGATGAAAAGATGAGCCAAATTGATGCAAGAGACAATGAGCAACATAATATAATCAAGCCTCCGACAGTTGTCATGCCAGACAGGTTTTCTAAGTAAGATGAATCTGAAAGAGAGTGGGGATATCTCAAATGCAATATTATTGCTCAAGCAATTCATATGTTCTTCACAGGTTGCATTCTGCGCTTGTAGGTATTTGTATTCTCCACAATTCTGACTGCGGAAACAAATCAAAGTTTCTTAATATTTAACTTCATTTGATGTTTCAGCTAGGAGTAGGCAAACACATTGACATACTCGTGCAGCAGTGAGATCATGTTTTTCCTTTCGCTAGCAGTGCTTAGAGCCCCTGCATCACTGGCCCAAATTCTACTTCCATAGAAACAAGTGATAGGCCGAAACGCCTGAAACTTAGCACGGGAAGAACCCGTCGTGCCTTAACCATTATCATATACAGCAAACAAAAATTGTTTGAACGCTCCCTTCTCTGTTGCATTTGAATGAAAGTTCAGCTGCTATAGAAATAATGACATTTAGG
>Ga0325402_1006152_pt1 | contig 11322 bp, 8 predicted proteins | sample PopdelMetagenome_22_FD_207212 | JGI IMG/M metagenome (GOLD analysis project Ga0325402, IMG submission 207212) | Populus deltoides microbial communities from Bellville, Georgia, United States - Xylem-PdKOR-R3 | ecosystem: Host-associated > Plants > Phyllosphere > Stem > Wood/Secondary xylem...
CCAGCAAAACAAAAGCCTAGAATGATGAGATCATGAAAGTCTCATTCTTCCAAGCAGTGAAAAAACCACCTGGCACCATTTTAGGATGAAAGGCAAGAAAATCCCTGCCGACATGCATTCTACAAAAGCATGCTAATTATATTCTTGTCGTCAGTCAAAAGGCAAAATCATCAACAACAGTGATCATGCTGCTAGATTTCATTGAAAAGTTTTAAAACTTGTTCCAACCACCCTCGTCACGCAGAGGACCAAAGCCATATACCTTTCAACAATACACCAACTTGTGACTGATAAATCAAGTCTACTGAAGTTTCATATGGGGCAGGATTCTGTGGTTAGAAATTCGATTGCTAATACTAGCGATTCTCGACAAGGACAAAATGGAAAACAAGATAAGAGTAATCAGTAAAAGTAATGCGCCCTTGATTGCGAGAAAACAACAGAAAAAACTGCTTCTAGAAAAAACAAGACAGCCAGTAATTTATAAGCAAACGTTTTATTTTCTGATTCCCAAAATTCTAAACAAACGAAAATTCTGCTACTCTTCTCCCCAATGCGGAAAGAGCATCACAGGCACTCGATTGGAATAAATGAGAATGAAATAAATAACAAAACACGGCATAATCCCAAACAAAATTTCTTTTCATTTTTCCCCCATGCTAAATATGGCCCTTCAAAAACTCTTGCCATTTCTTTTAAATACCTAGACAGCTAACTTTTGACTACATACATCCACCCAAAAAACATAAGCTGCTCTTCCAAACCAGCTTATTCAACATAAAGAAACTGTTGCCGGAAATATACAACTGCAACGAAGTGAGATCAAATCAGTTACTCCACAAAAATCAATTCCAAAAAGCAATAATCAATCTACACCAGACCGCCATAAAAGGGAGTTCAGTTCATAAAATACCTCGTTGTCCATGCAATAAACTCTACGTTCTATTTACATGAAGAACCTGCACATTAAATTGTGTAAGAGTTACACATACCAAAGAATATGCTCCAAGCAAGATAACAATCAGCAGATAGCCAGCCAAGTTTTACACACCTTCAGTGAAACGGAATTGGATTGTTGCAAAAAAAATATATATCACAGAACAATTGGGCAAAACAACGACTTTTGGTTTCCATAAAAATCGTCCTAATTCTTGCTATCTGAAAACAAGGTTTCCGTTCTGTTGCTGTCTCAGTCGTAAATTCTCAATGACTGACTGGTAGAATGATCTCAGTGCCTTCATATCATTACCCTGCACATACAAACATCAAAAGCACAAAGCAGAATTGGAGAAATTAAACCATATTTGATTATTTCTACACCCATTTAGACATGTCAGTTTTTGGTGATACATGTAGCTGCATTCAACATGGAAGCCTAATTCATTGAAATATAAAGCAAAGATATTTAAAACCCCAAATGCTTCCTTCAAACAAACTATGTGTCAAACAAGCATCTCCAGGAACCTAAAACTTTCAGTACATAACAGAAAAATTTCCCAGACAAAAGAAACATGAAATTTCAATAACAAAATCTATTTAAGAGCTTAAATAACCAAAACCTCAATCCTCTCTCAATTTTACACGCTTGATACTAGGTTTGGATTAAAAGGTTTTGAGAATTAGGGAAAGGAAAAGGGGAGATCGAACCCTTCGAGCTTTGCCTAGAGGGGGCTTTATTTTAAAGGAGAAAGAAAGGATAGGAGGGTTTAGCCACAGCCCCCAATCCACTCAAATGCTTAAAACCCAACAGCCAAAGTTCAAGTGTTAAAGGGAATTGAGTTTATAATCTTCGACTTGTGTTTCTATCATTACACTTCAATCCAATCCAATCTCCACGGATGAAAGATACAAATAAATAAGTATACACCCCCTTCCATTTTCAACCAAACAAGGAAAGTTAGATGATGTTTCAAACTTCCATGCATCCAAGGAATTAGAAAATAAATACCTTACCATCAGTTATCATTCCCTTCTCTCCCTATAAAACTATAACCTTTCTATTCCCATTCCTACATCAAAAAATACAGTAAATTGCACTTGATGAAATTATTAATTCCAAGATCATGGGCTTAAAGTGGCTCTATCTCTGTCCACAATGCATCGAAACCCAAACATCTGCACTAAGAAATTCAGGAAGGGAATTCTGCACAGGGATTTAGCACTAGGGAAGGGCTCACCTGTGGGTGCATAATGATGTCACATATTTATATCAAGTTGGAAGATTTCATATGACTAAACTTATCATGTCGCTATAAAGTTTGGAGAACAATTCCCAATCGGACCAAAGTTTGGTCAAATTTATAAAGTATAAGCAAAAAATGGATATAATCTTTCCCTACACAACTGCCAGAATAAAATATGATTTGAAAAACACAGGAAAACCAAAACTCAAGCAACCATAATAGCTGGACAGATCCCATGATTTATATTTGGTTGGACAAAATGCACTTACACACACATCCAACAACTTAGTAAGATATGTAGCACTATTTTGTTACCTGCAACTTCTGGCAATATTGTGCGGCTACATCTTGAGGGCAATGTGCAGTAGTAAAGCAATTTGTTACAAAATGAATAAGAAAACCATCACCAAACTTCTCGTACATAACCTTCTGAGCAAGTACAATTTCTCCAAACAGAATGAGCTGTCAGACAGAATCAGAACAGCAACTTCAAAAACATGTATCAAGAACTAGGCCGGAAAATTTTCAACAGGCAATATTTAACATCCAATAATTAAACTAATAAGAATGAGATGGGGATGATGGTCAACAACTTGGCACAGAAAACAGTATGAGATGCAGTGGGAAAAATAGGAGGACTGATAAAGTGCATCTTTATAACTTTGTTTTTAGGGAGGGGGGGGGAAGGGTGGGGGGACAAAAACAGCACTGGTATCAAAATCTATTGTACAGTTCTTACAGTGTTTGCATCATGAAACTCAAAGGATTTGTCAAGTGCGCTGTAAAAACAACAGTTCTTAGCAAAGCCATCGATTATAAAGCTTCGGAAACCAGGTACCTGAATATTCAATTCCATTAGAGCAAAGAAAAAAAATCCTCAACATAAAAGCCACTGAGAACAGGATCTTTGAGGGAGGATGACAAACCTTTGCTTCAACATCAGGTCTTGTACACCAGTCTTTAATTAATCTAATGAATATCTGCACACATGCCTGAATTACAGAGGGATAAAATGATACCTTGAGTTCACGACAGTGCAAATACATCAACAATCCAAACCTTCAATGGACAAAATGATGTATCAGACGCACCTTCCTCACAAGAATATCCTCGTGATGGCAAGCTGACTGAAGTAGCAACTGCATCATCTTATCCAAGTAGTCTCTACTCTTAGGTGAAAGGAAGACTGAAGATAGATCATGTGTAGTTATCACATGAAGAAATGTGTACAATGTTTTTTGGAGTTCTTGTAATTCACGAATTTCCTGCAAACCAAGTCAACAGGTCCTTATTCAAGATAGTTCAGAGCATCACCTTTAGATAAAGAATTTTGCCTAGGATACTTTAAATGAAAAACAACTTTCAGTTTATTTGAAATAGTATGTCAATCAAGATTTGCAATGTGCATTGAGCATGCTTTCACTGTGATGAAAAAAATTGAATTGCCAACTATTATGATGACTTCACCATCAAGCATGCTTTCACCGTGATGAAATAGTACATGAAACAATGTGATGCAAACAGAAGTAGAAGTAATATTGGATAGCAGCATAATTTCACACAAATTTATACTCTTGCAACAGACAGGAAAGTTACCATCCAGGCACACATAAGATAACTTTTAAACTCTAAGAACCAAAACTTGAACAATGTCTGGAAAATTAATATAATGAAGCTAAAAATAAATTCATCATTTGCTTTAAAGAGAGACCCTTGGAAGGAGAATGTTAACTACACCCAATGGATTGATAAATATCTATAGATAGAATTTCCATACCTCAGAATTGGTTCCATGTCCTAAAGGAAATGGTTCAGTTGGGATAAGACTAAATATTCTACCAGCAATAGCAGGAAAAACTTCCTCCACTATGTCATGCACCGAGGTGCTGAATTTGCATATAAGCTGATTGAGTAGAACAAGAAAACCAACCATTTCCTTTGGCTACAATAAAACAAAATCTAGAATCAGGCATTCATGTCACAAGAGAAAATGCAAACCAATTTAATGCAATGAACATTTTCATGTGGTTTACATGGTTCCAAAAGATGTCCATGTAGAGTTCCTTAAAGCTTTCCCACATCAAATCTGGGAAAAAACCATCACTTTTGTCTAATGTTATCATAAAGAAGTTGAATCTGAGTAAATTCCGAAGGCAAGCACTAAAAAGCCAAATGGTGGTTTTTTACAGTTCATGTACAAGAAAAACTGTGACTAGAAACCAGAATAACAACAAGCGCCTAAGGAAAAAAAAAACTTGCAGCAAGAAATAAGGGGTCTGCTTACACGTGTTTAGAACTGTTAAACCATTATGAAAGCACCTTCTTTTTTTTTAGATTATAAGAGGAGATTTTTTTCATAGCATACAGCAATGAGCCATTATTAAAACTGGTGCAAAAATAGTGAAAATGCAATATTATCCGTCCACACCTTTCATATTTTCTCTCTCACCACAAGGTTTCTCTTTCAATATTGAAAATAATATTCTTATATCTCTTACGTTCTTTTCTTTTTGAGAAATTATTTCTGTTTATGGTGTTAAGAAAAAATCTAGTTGATTATGCTTAAACTTTCCTTTTCAACTTTCTCGGTAAAACTTACTTGAAATAAAAACTACTTTTTCCCCAAAAGTTCTATTACTCGTTTCTTTTTTCTTTTCTTTTTTTCTTTCAACCACCATCTAATGTGTTATTTTCAATCACTTACTTATATGAGGTTCCACTTCCAAATGTTGCACTAAATCAAACAAGAAATTCATTATTCTTTTATATATTTATTCTCTCTTCTTTTTCTTTTTTTGGTTTTAAGAATGTACTAGTACATATGATAAAGAAAAAAATGCGCTAAAACCTAATATGAAAAAAATGCATGTTTTGTTTAAAAATGATAAAACGCACAACGACCACAAAAATTGTTCAGGCTCTGCCGTTGCACAAGGAGAAAGCTAACATTTCATTCCAGCACAAGATTACAAGTGCTTGAACATATTAGCATCCTTGGGGATGGCAAGAAAGGTTTAATTGTGTAACTTTTATCCGAACACACCATCAAAGAATACGCAGCCATGGCTAAACCTTTAAGGAATTGCTGAAAGGCCAAAGCAAGCTAGAACCCTTGTAACAAAAATAACTGCTGTCTCACATCCAGGGGAGCCCAACAAACTAAACTTTAACCATTTAATGCTTTCAATCAAAGTTATATGATGGGATCATTTCCTTTTGTCACTCTACCATACTCATGCAGGCTGAAAGTAGAGAGTAAATTAACATCCTAACTACTGCTACAAAACATAAATTTCCCCAAAATGCAGCAGCTTGTGTTGTGGGAAATGAACAAATTACCTTTATGTGGTTTTGTTTGATTCCATAACTCAGGAATATCTTGTAATTTCAGATTTGCAGGGGTATTTTGATAATTTTAGATTTCCTAGAATATTCATAGGTCAAGATTTTTATTTTAGTTATCTTTAAAAATATTTATAGCTTCTTGTTTAGGTTCTCTTTTCCTAGATTGAACAGTAGTGTTCACTTATTTAGGAACCAAAGTCTTTATTGCACTAGGAAATTATTAGGCACTCCTGATATAGTGCTTTCTACTCGTATAAAAGTAGGATGCACCATGATAACTATGGATCTCACTTTTGCATGAGTGATAGAGCATCACACTGGGAATATCTATTAATCTCTCGCTGTGGAACACTAGCCCACCTCTCTCTGTATAGCTATGTAGTATTTCAACAAGTACAATTGCCATATTTTTAGCAATGACACCATTAGTTTTTCACTCATTCCAACTCAATTTCCAAACCCCAATCCCTATCTTCTTTAATCTAGACATTTCATTCCCAGAATGTCCAAGCCCAAACCCAACATAAAACACTTGTACAATAAAAACTCAAACCAGTCCTGCACCAACTTGTACCTGATATTATCAAAATCATTATGGTCCTACTAGTTCAGCAAAGCAAGGCCAAATTCCTTCTTAATGGGTCAAATATCTTGACATGTTGCAATTCCAGTTGTCAATTGGTAAAACTTAAAGTGACAAGAATAAAAAATATATGGAAATTTTCTATTCTTGAATAACATTCCACACAGTCCTAGGGAATGACCATAACAGATCTGCATGTAAAAAACCCCAATAAAACTCATCCCCCTCCTAAACTTGATGTGGGCTCACAATCAGGTATTGCTCCTGCCCCAGGACATCAACCATAGAACAAATAAGCCAGGAAAATAATCAAATCTCATTCCATCCAAAGAGCACTCAGGATTACATAAAAATAAAAATAATGGTAATCAACAAAACAGGAAAAAAAAAAACCATCAATATTAGATGTAAGAGTGGAGATTGTAGACTGGTAAAATGGGAATTGTTTATTTTACCTCACTTTCTGCAAGCAATTGTCCCAATGCCTTGGGAAGGAATGGAAATACAGATGCACCTAAAGTATCTACCATACGATGAATGAAGGACGTAACCTGAATACAATGAATGCTAGCTTTAGGCAATATGCAAAGCCAACAAAATATCAAATTAAAGTACTTCCATGACCTCAAATCCCATTCTTACCTTGTTCCGTAAAGGCTCTATCTTTGGAAAAACAACAAGTATTTGGAGGAGAACATCCAATGTCTGGATCACAAAGAGAAAATAAAACCTCATCACAAAGAAAAGAGAAGCAACGACAGAATTTCTGTTCTAGCTTTTTCTACAGTTGTGTCTAGCATATCCTAGCATCTATCAATATGCAAAGCAAAATTTCATTCTCAATTTATCACCATCAATATTGCAATAATTAAAAATGTAGAAGACCTAAATTAGGAATTCAAAGAACAAAGGAATGAAACAGATGATGGATTGTAGCACAGCAAAACTGTCATCCCACCAGTATAGGAGGTAAATGAATAATTATGCAAGCAGTCCACCATGCTGAGGCATGGAGGAAAAATATATCAACACAGCCATAAGCAAGGTATCATGCCTGACTTAAAAGTACTTAATCATAAAAATGATGAAGACAATCATGTTAAATCATAAAGAGGGGTTCATGAACTCACTGGATTTTGCAAAAGGTTACCAACCCAGAGATAGCATGCGGCTCAAGAAACAAAAACAAAAGATCTGAAATACCCACCTTCTTAAACATGACACCTATTGCAGGGCGACTCGCGGTTACCAGACGCTCACTAAAACCCTGTGTCAGAAAAGGAAATTTTCTTGAGACATTGCATCTCTTTGAAATTAAGATTCCAACAAAGAATCACAAAATTCTGTCAAGAGAAACATCCTAAGTTTGTATCCTAGTGCAATGACAAAAAATATAATCACCAAAATGAGGAAGCCTAATGTGCAAAAATTTCATGTGATTAAGTGTTGTCAATTAATTACAAGTGATTAAAGAATATCCACCCCATCGCCAACAACAAAGTAACATGAAATAAAAACATTTTCTTAATGAAGGGAAAACTGAGCATGAAATAGAATTTAGAAAGCCAAAGGGAAAAAAGAACCTTGCTGAGTGCATTAATTGCCATGATTACTTGCTGAATATTAGCAATTTTCGCTGGAGATTCTTCCGGACTCAGTGCATTGGCATTTATGAGTAATGTTTCCACCTGGATCAAACAAGAATACTTCAGAAGCATGTATAAGAAAATCAGTAAAAATGCCATTAGGCATAGGATGCATGTTCGAGGAAGCTCTTCAGAAGACATTCTAACAACAGTTTTAGATAAGTATAAGTAAACCCACTTCAAAAAATGAGCAGGGGAAAGGAAAGGTAAATAAATGTTTTAGGAAACTTCAAATTTAACCATAACCTGATGGCAAAGAGGAGTGAGCAGTGAAGATAGATAATCAGATTGCTTTTCAGATGGTACATCTTCCATCCCAATTAAGAGACCAATTGCCTGTAAATTGTATCCACATATATCAGAAGAAACCAAGGAACCATCACACTGGAAATTTCATACATACTAAAAAAATATATTTACCTGTATGTCGATATGCAATGCATGTCTGAACATGTACGTGTATTCAAAACCAAAAGTTGAGACAATTTAAAATGAGAACACAAAGCATGGTTGGAGTACCTCAAAGATGTGGCTACCATCTTCAGATCCTAAAAAATCATTTGATGTATGATTCAGAGATGTAAACCGAGTTACTGTATCTTGGAGGCTCTGTCGATTCAAAGAATATCAAGATATCAAAATTGAATAATATCTATAAGAACAAGTTTTATAGACAATTGATTGCCATAAAACAAGAAGATGGTTTGCTTACTACCTGCAAAATTGACTCTATGAAAGGAACAAGCTTTGCTTTTAGCAATTTCACAACCCTCATGAACAGATAACTAGCTCTACGCCTCACATGGAAGTTCGGGTGGTGAATTCCTCTCTCATCCAGAAATGCAGTCAAAACCATGGGGACATACTCAGTATGCTCCTGGACAAACTTGATATATCTAGTTATAGTCTCCAAATACACAAGTGCAACTAACCTATTAAAATGGCACTGAAACCTAGTCGAAATGAGGGTTGGCACCAATTCGCTCAACAGTCCACTTCCAGTTTTTATGGCTTCATCACTTAATGACTCTCCAAGTGCATACAAAAGAGAAAGAGAAGCTTCTACCTCTTCAACATTTCTTTCTGACACAGATGAGATACAACTGACTAAAGAGTTTCTGATAAACATTTGAGTAACATCCGGTGCCACGCGAGCCACACTACGTAACAACACAAATAGGTCCTTTCTAAATTCCACCATCTTTTCTTCCTCCTCTCTCCCAATCTTATCCAGCATATCAAGATTTTCACGGTAGATAGGATCGTAACGAATTTGTGCACAAATAACTTCCAACATCTTCCCCACATGATGCAGTTGTTTCTCTCTCAATGGAGAAAGGCTCTTCATAGTGGCAACATAACAAGAGAGAAACTGCACAATACTAAATGTGTTGTCCACCTCACAGTTCTGCATTACATAAAAAACAGATGGCAAAACTTCATTCAAAAGCTCCAGAGAAACACCCTTAGCATCTTCCGTATTCACCCGTTTATAACACTCCAAAACCTCAACGGCATACCCTGTAATCAATGCAGCTACTTTTGACACCAACTCTGAGTCAATATCTCCAGTTACCAACCCAAAAACCCTATTTATCTGAAGATTCTGCAATATTGCTAACTTTGATTGATGATCCATCCGCTTGGAAACCACTGCCAAAACACACCCCGCGGCAGCACCCTGAAGTTGCTCAGATCCCCCACTAACTAAAATCAGCTGAAATAATAATGGAATGAATGCATCATTCACAATCAACCCAATATCAATCCATGAAATATACCTCCTCATTGATTCTAACACACTAGAGCAAAGGTCCAGATCAGAATTCCGATACATAGAAACAATTTCATACCAAACATTCACTATCTGCGCTATGCATTGCTGCCTTATAGCATCCTTAACCCGCCCCGCAACCCCCATCTCCTCGGGTGTCCGTGGGTAATCTAAACTAATCAATTCATCATCCAAAGCATTCAAAATCCTACAGAACATATCAATAACCACCGCCCCTTTCCTCAAATGAGGCAAAAAATCAACAAACACCGAAGACCAAATTAAAGGGTAATCAAAATAAACCAAAGTGACAAAAACCTGCGCAAGCTTATTCTTTATAAATGCAGGGGCACCCTCTAAAATCCTAACAGCATTGTTATTCTTATCATCAATAACCTCAAAACAACACATAGAAAACACAGATTTCCTAATGAAATCCTTCTCTTCTAAGCTCAACATAGCATATTTAACCCTAATAACCTCATGTAAAGTCTGCAAACACCAAAATTGAACCTGAACAAGGTTGCAAAAACATAACTTCTCAATGCAAATACGGCATACAGATGGGGTTTCCTTAATTTGCTGACAGAAAGAGAGTGCTTGTGATTTTAGAGCTGAATCTATAGCGCCCGATTCTTCAAAACTTATAAGTATCGCTTTCTCAACATCATCCATGATTAAAAACGGTTCAAGAATCAAAACCCAGCAGAATTTGATTGCTTTCTTAGGGTTCTGGGAGTTCCAAAGAGAGCCCAATACCAAAGTCTGAGCCTTTTTCTTTAAAGGGTTATCAGAAGTAGCTTACCTGATGGTGATTTAAGAGATCTTTTATGATTACGTGTGCCAGTGGTGCGGGTTAGAGCTAGGGTTTTCGAGGGGCTGAGGTGGAGAAAACCCTAGGGCCGTGTTTGGATTGATATTGATTTATAGTTTAGGAAGCCTCTCACAAAGGAAAGGGAAGGTAATGGAAGGAAAACAAAAAACATAGGGTATAAATAGGTGTTAAGAGCAAGAAGAAGAGTGGGATTTGTGATGTTTCAAATTACTACAATGTCCTTCTGCTTACACAGGCAAAAACCGAAAAAATCTTTCGACGCTGGTGTTAGGGTTGGGATTAATTAATAGTTTAGCTAAGAACTAAAACTAAAGGCAGAAACTTAATAAATTAGTCAGTGAGTACAAGCTAAGTATAACCCAACACGTTGTGCTCGTAATCTTTAAAAGATTTTTTTATTATTATTTTAATATGTTAATATTAAAAATAATTTTTAAAAATAAAAAAAATATTTTTTATATATTTTTAAATAAAAAATATTTTAAAAAACAATCATAACACACCAAACAAACTCTAAATCATATAAAATGGATGTAAAGGGATTTTAGCTTTCAAATGGATCAATTGGATCCAAAACTAGAAAAAAAAATAAAAATTAAATCTATTTATATAGATTCTAATTAGGGAATATCTGAATAATTTTTAAAAAAATTTTATTTTTTTATTTTATAACAAATAGAGTTGGGAAGAGATTGACATATAATTAAATTTTTATCATTTAAATTCAAAAATTTACTCAAACCTGACCGGATAAGATTGGACAAATTAATCTAATTTAAATAATGTTAACATTAAAAAATATCATTAAAAAAATTTAAATTAAGTGTTGATCGCATCCACTCGATTTTAAAAAAGAAAACTTACCTTAGTAAGGTTTCTAAAAGACTAGATCCAAATCAACCGTCCAATTAGAGCTGGATTTAATATGAAATGGTTAATTTACTATTAAAGTTTTT
>Ga0325402_1006157_pt1 | contig 11317 bp, 8 predicted proteins | sample PopdelMetagenome_22_FD_207212 | JGI IMG/M metagenome (GOLD analysis project Ga0325402, IMG submission 207212) | Populus deltoides microbial communities from Bellville, Georgia, United States - Xylem-PdKOR-R3 | ecosystem: Host-associated > Plants > Phyllosphere > Stem > Wood/Secondary xylem...
GATGAGAAGACTTGAATCCATCATGTACAAGTACTGTTTTGCTTCCTCTGCCATTGTCTTTTCATGCTCAACGTTTGTAGGGTGTTGCATGCACAACTTAAGCCATGGAAGGAGGGTAGATTTAAATCGTTAAAAAGTCATTATAGTCGTTGTTAAATGCTCCATTTCATTAATTGGTAGTGTTTCAAATAACTGACTTCAAGCATACTACTTATGTGTGCTCTCAAGCCAGAATAAAAGGAATTAGTTATGGCCAATAATCTAGAAGGAATGTTAGTGTATATATATGGCACAGCTGTAAAAGAGAAAGGCATTGAAAAACATAATAAATGCATGATGAATGATAATTGCTATTGCCCACACTATTCTCACTATTATCCTTCTCATCCTCTTTAAGACTGGACTCCAGTAGGCTCCCTAGAAATAATGCTTGTATCAACTGGTATCAGAGCTTGCGAATCTTGGACACCAGCCATACCTGCCTCCAGACACCAGAACACAGGATCTAAAGCGCTTGGAAGAGTCGCTTGAGTCTGCCAACAAGGAGCATGCAGCCAAATATGAGCAAGTAACTAAGTTATTGGAAGTGTATGGCCAGAAAATAGAGAGTCATGAGGTTAAGTTTGGGGAGATCAAAGACTTGATTAGTGGCTTAACATTCCAGCAAAGCTCTTTTCTACAAAAGCTGAGCTTGGGAAGAGGTGAACCAATTACTAACCATGAGCAGCCAGGTTGCTCCAATGAAGCCACCAGGAATAATTGGACCAGAGAAGTAGATCAACATCCTCAACAGGTACACAGGCCTAGACGTGATTTTCCTAGTTTCAATGGAGACAATGTCTATCAATGGTTATTCAGGTGTAACCAGTACTTTGAAATCACAGAAATGAATGATTCTGAAAAACTCAAACAAGCATCCTATTACATGGATGACCGAGCCTTGTATTGGCATCAGAATTTTGTTAGGCATCGTCCTGAGGTCCTATGGAGTGAATATATTGAAGCATTGTGTTGTCGTTTTGGCGGCCAAAAAGACCCTCTAGAGGAACTAAAAGATCTTAAGCAGAAGGCTGATTTAGAAACTCATATACAAGAATTCGATATTCTGTGGAATAGGGCAGAGATGACAGAGAGACAGGCTCCGGTTTTTTTCCTTGAGGGGTTAGAAGTTGAGATTAAGAACATGGTCAAAATGTTTGAACCAAAGACCTTATACCAAGCTTACAACCTAGCTAGGCTACAAGAAAACACAATCAGTCACAGGCAACCCCATCCTTCTTACTCAAAGAACACCTACCAAACTACTGGTATCCACCCATCGAAGCCTTTTATTGCCCCAAACAACACTAAAACCACTCTCTACCACAACAACAACACTACAAAATCGATTCCCTACCACCAAAAGTCTCCAAGCACACCTGACAGACCTACAAAGACCCTTAAAAATAAGGAGCTGGACGAGAGGAGGGCGAAGGGATTGTGTTTTTGGTGTGATGAGAAATTCATACCCGTCCATCGATGCAGAAATAAAAGGGTGTACTCCTTATTATTTTGGACGATGAGGATGTTACAGAAGAAGAGGTCCATGAAGGCAGTGAGATTGATCCTGACAACTTCACACCCCAAATATCCATTAATGCCTTAGAGGGGGTACTTCATGTTTTCAGATTCTAAGAGTGACGGGTAATGCTGACAAGTCTCCACTCTTTATCATGATCGACTCAGGAAGCACATAATTTTATCAACACTCGGGTGGCAAAAAAACCGAGCTGCACGCTCACTCCAATTTGGCCCTTAGCAATGGAAGCAGCCAATGGTGGTCAAATGACTTACACCCATGTGTGCAAGAATTTTCTCTGGAAAATACAAGGAGTCAAGTTCTTTACAGATGTGTTTGTGGTGGAGCTCAACAATTATGACATGGTGCTGGGAGTACAATGGTTGGCTACGTTGGGTAACATTCTATCCAATTACAATGATTTATGAATGTCTTTTATATGGCAAGGGCAAGACATATTGCTGCAAGGAGACACTCTAGTTAAGCTCCAGACTATTGGCTTTGAATAGCTTGATTAACAATCCAAATTAGCTCGTGGAGGTTAATCTTTACAGCCTCAGAGTCATAGAAGATAGTGACCATTCCATCAGCTCAATGATAACAACCCTGCAACCCAATCTTGGAAATAATTCAATTATAGATGAATTGTTACATTCTTACCAGGACATTTTCAAAAAGCCAACAAGACTTCCTCCTCTTAGAGCACATGACTATGTTATTCCTCTCAAGGAAGGATCACAACCAATCAACCTCCAGCCTTATTGTCACGCTGGCTTACAAAAGGATATAGTGGAGAAGATAGTAACAGAAATGCTGGATTCTGGCATTATACAACACAGCACCAGCCCTTTTGCTTCACCAGTAGTTTTGGTAAAGAAGAAAGATTATAATTGGCGGTTGTGTGTGGATTACAGGGCTCTTAATCAAATGACAATCAAAGACAAGTTCCTTTTTCCAATTGTCGAAGAATTGTTGGAAGAACTGGGCAGGGCTATTGTATTCTCTAAGGTTGATCAACGGGCTGTTTATCACCAAATAAGGATGTTTGCTGGCGACATACGCAAGATAGCTTTCAGAACCCATAATGGCTATTATGAATTTTTGGTCATGCCATTCGACTTAACCAATGCATCAGCCACCTTCCAGAGCTTGATGAACGACATCTTCAGAAGACATTTACAAAAATTTATTCTAGTCTTCTTTGACGACATCTTGGTGTACAGCCCTATCTTGGAAAAACATGTGGAACAGTTGCAGATCGTATTTGAGATACTCAGGAGTCAGAGTCTCCTTGCTAAGAGAAGTAAGTGTGTTTTTAGCAGCTCTCAAGTGGAGTATCTGGGCCACGTGATCACCAAGTCTGGGGTAGCCACCGATCCACTCAAGATCCAAGCCATTGTCAATTGGCCATTTCCTAGAAACATCAAACAACTGAGAGGCTTCCTAGGACTCATAAGTTATTATAGACGGTTTGTCAAAGGTTATGGGGCTATCTGTAAACCTTTAACTCAACTCCCCAAGAAGGATTCTTACAAGTGGAATCAAGAGGCTACGGTTGCTTTTGACAATTTGAAACGAGCCATGACAAATCCTCCGGTTTTGGCCTTACCTGACATGACCAAGCTGTTTGTCATTGAAATTGACGCTTCAGGCACAGGTGTGGGGGCTGTGTTAATGCAGGAAGGACATCCTATAACTTTCCTCAGCAAGGCTCTTGGTCCTAGGCAACAAGCTCTACCTACTTATGAGAGGGAGATGTTTGCAATTCTACAGGCAGTGGCTAAGTGGAAACATTACCTTTGGGAGAGACATTTTCGTATAAGGACTGATCACATTAGCCTTAACCACTTGCTGGATCAAAAGGTAACATATCCTTCTCAACACCTTTAGCTTACTAAATTACTTGGGTTTGATTATGAGACTGAGTATCGCAGACGCTTTATCAAGGATTCCTAGCGGACAATTAAGCATCATGATCATGACTTCCATTTCCACTCCTCTTATGGACGAAATCAGAATGACCTAGGCATCTGATGATAGTCTCAAGCACATTATACGTGATTTGTTGCATGACCCCCGTTCCCATCCTCACTATACGTGGGTCAATAATCACTTAAACCGAAAAGGCAAAATTATGGTAGGCCATAATCCTGCACTGCATAACAAGCTGATAACCTTATACCATGACACAGCTGCAGGAGGTCACTCAAGGGTGGTGGTTACAGCTCAAAAGGTAGGCAGTCTATTCTACTTAAAAAAGCAGCAGAAACATATTCGGCAATTTGTAAGGGAATGTAGTATCTGTCAACAAAACAAACACGAAAATGTGCTAACCCTAGGGCTACTGCAGCATCTACCTATTCCTCTTGCTCCATTTACTAATATCAGCATGGATTTCATTGAGGGCCTTTCTAAATCAGAAGGTAAAGAAGTCATTCTGGTGGTTGTGGATAGATTCAGCAAATATGCACATTTTATGGCCCTTGTTTATCCCTATTCAACCTCTTCGGTGGCCAGAGTTTTCATGGACAATGTTTATAAGCTGTATGGCCTCCCAGCTACCATTGTCAGTGACAGAGATCCAGTTTTCTTAAGTCATTTCTAGCAGAAATTATTCCAACATCGGGGAGTAAACCTACATCATTCTATAACTTACCACCCACAATCTGATGGCCAAACAGAAGTGGTGAACAGGTGCTTAAAACATTACTTACGCTGCATGTCTGGTGGCATTCCTCATCAATGGTCTAAGTGGGTGCCTCTTGCTGAATGGTGGTATAACACCAATTACCACACAACCACTAAGTCTACTCCCTATGAGATATTATACGAGTTTTCTCCTCATCTGCACATTCCTTATTTTCCTAAAGATTCCACAGTGGAGGCTGTTGATCAATTGCTCACACAGAGGAAAGAAATGCTTGCCCAAATTCGAGACAACTTACTCAAGGCTCAGCATCGAATGGTGCAAATTGCCAATCGAAAACGCAGCGACAGACATTTTAATCCAGGGGACTTAGTCTATCTCAAACTACAGCCCTATTGTCAGAAATCCATGGCACGCAGAAGTTCTCAGAAATTAGCTTCAAAATTCTATGGACCTTATTCGATTTTAAAAAAGATTGGTTCTGTGGCCTATAAGTTGTTGTTACCACCTACTGCTTCCATCCACCCAGTTTTTCATGTGTCCCAGTTGAAGAAACACATAGGGAATAAGATCGTGCAGTCAACATTGCCTATTACTCCTTCAGCCCCTATGATCATTCCACAGGCGATTTTGGACCGCAGAATGGTGAAGAAAGGTAACCAGGCCACCACACAAATTCTGCTCCACTGGAAGGGTCTTGCCCCGTCTGACGCCACATGGAGTTTGTTGAAGAAATTAAATATTGGTTCCCAGAATTCTCCTTTGAGGACAAGGCCATTTTCGAAGAGGGAATACCTGTTACATGCACAACTTAAACCATGGGAAAGAGGGTAGATTTAAATTGTTAAAAAGTTGTTATAGTTGTTGTTAAACGCTCCGTTTCATTAACTGGCACTGTTCCAAATAACTAACTTCAAGCACACTACTTGTGTGTGCTCTCATGCCAGAATAAAAGGAATTAGTTATGGCCAGTAATCTAGAATGAATGCTGTGTATATATATGGCACAGCTGTAACAGAGAAAGGCATTGAAAAACATAATGAATGCATGATGAATGATAATTGCTATTGCCCACATTATTCTCACTGTTATCCTCCTCATCCTCTTTACGTAACCAACTTGCCAAAAGACTAGATTCTATTCCAGTAGGCTCCCTAGAAATAACGCTTGTATCATAGGGGCAGCATAATTGCTTAAAGCATATCTTACTTCATCAATTATATCATCAAATTTAACATTCACATGAACAATACGTTTCCCAAATGCACTTCCTTTTTCCCTTGATTGAGTAGGTCTCTTATTTGTAGATTTAGATGGAAATCGACTAGTGTGATCTGCATGACGCGATGCAGATTCACTTGCACTGTTAGCTTCCTGGATTAACAAAATGTAACCAAAATGATGATCCTAAATAACAATAGAGAGAGATTCATTAACTAAAAGATATCTTGTTTGGTCTTTTTGGTGGGAAAGATTTAACTCGTATGAAGGATTCGAAAATCGCATTCTTTTCTTTTCTGTCAACTTTGTGCCAAAAACAATGTGAAATATATTTGTATACTATAAACAATCTGAAACTGGAAGAACTTAAGAATCTAAAAGTTCACTAGAAACCTTCCTACATGTTCTAAGAAAGATTTTGTAACAGGAGAATTCTGAGTTTGTAACTTAGAATTGAGATCTACTTCCTCTCCTTTAAAATAAACCTTAAAGCAAGAATATTTCAAGTTTAGGAACAAAAACAAAAGTCAGAGTTGAGATTTACTTCCTCCCCTTTAAAATGGGAGTTTAAGATTCATTAAATACAGATGAATGTACTAGCATATACATGAACCCTTACTAATTATATACATTCATGAACCTCGGATAAATAATGAATCTAGAATTTTCTTAATAATTTCTAAACATTTTCCTTGCATTTCAAGTTAAAAAGCAAAACCTTGTTGTTATCATTTTGTGATTACTTTTATTTTTCTCCTTAATCAATTAGTAAACTGAACTTGGACGTAACTTGTTGACCATGGGCCGAGCCATCGACAGTATTAGGACAGTGAATAAAGCTAGACTAGCACATTGATCTCTGTTAAGTTGAGGGTGAAGGCAAAAAAAATTTCAAACACAAAAAAAAAAACATCTCTTAAAAAAAGTAAATTTTAACTATGAATTCAGAAGAAATTGTGTATTAAATGATAAGATAGAAACATAATGAATCTACTTTAGTCGATCTGAGTTGACCTACTAAACTTATGAAAATAATATTGAAAAAAATAAATTGAAAAATTTAATCCTCAATTAACTTAATGTTAAAGAATGAAATTGGTAAGAAATAACACTCAATTACAGAAAAAACCAAGTGAACTCAAGTCAACCAAGCAAACTCACGATGCAAGTCGTGCACTTCCTTGAATTCAATAAAAAATTTTATCTTAGAAATTATTTTTTATTTAATTATACGATAATAAAATATATGAGAGTTTTTCTGTGGGTCCAAGATAGCAAAAACTAGATAATTGATAACAAATGGTGAAATTGTATTTTTTTTTATTTTTAGATAAAAAAAATAGATCATCAATAACAAAAAAAAAAAGATGAAATTAGATTTTTTAAAAAAAAATTGGAAAAAAAATCATCAAACAAAAAAAAGAAAAAAAATATAATAGTCAGGATGTTGTAGATTACCCTATCAAACTTATGACTCAGCTCATAGACTCAACTAGGTTCAATGATTTTTCTTATTAATTTTTTCACCCAAAACTAAAATAACAAAAAAAAAAAGCTGGCACACGGGCGTGATGGCCTTTTTACAAAAAGAGCTAGGACACGTGGGCCTTTTAGCCAACACGCACACTTGAGCCTAGCTTTATATTTTTTTTATTTTTTAAAGGGCAAATGACTATTATGAAAAAAAATGAGCTAATGATGCATCTTCTAGTGTTTATTGAAGCCAACACCAAAGGTTTATAGAAAAGTAGGGCTTTGGTTTTTTTGCTAAATAAACTATTTTCATCTTGTTTTTTACCCTCAATATCATAAACAACTTGATAAATTTATTGATGGCCTTAAACAACTCAAAAAATGACTTAAAAATCATATGTAAAAAAAATTCTTGAACCAAATGTTGTTAAGAATGTATCTTCTACAAAAAGGGTTCGTGAAGAGATACTTGTGTTGGTTTGCATATAGAAAACCATATATTCCTCACAAGACCATGTAGAAAGGATGGCTGGGTCAACTTTTAGTTCTAGCAATATGCATGAAGTTATAGATGAAAATAGTAATCCTTATAGAAATATTATTATAGATGTGATGGGAATGAATCAAGGTTATGTCGGTCAATGTCTAATAGTAGATGAAGAATATAATGTAGACGCAGCCACGATGGGTGCATAAATCACAATAAATTATCAGTCATTGCACAAGTGTTCAGCATCAAGTCAGATCATAGGTTGAGTGAGGTCGGTTACAAAATTATTGAATAGGTGAAAAGAATTTACCTAAAGGGAATAGGCTAAAAGAGAACTTTTACGTTGTTAAATCCATGATGTAACCCTTCGACCTAGGATACTAGAAAATTAACATGTGTCCAAACTTTTACATGTTGTACTACCTTGAAAATGCAAAGTTGACCGAGCATATAACATGTGGGCATACTCATTATAAACCTAAAACTAGCAAGGAAAGAACTCTTGTCGCACATAGAATCACACCTAAATTATAGAGGTTATTCATATCACCAAAGACTATTAAGCACATGACATAGCACAATCACATGATGAGGTAGATGGAGTAATGGTGCCACCTTCCGATAATAAAGCCTTCAAATACTTTAACATTGTGCATTCTCAGTTTCAGTAGAGATAAGGAACATGTGTCTTGGGTTATGTATAGACAGTTTTAATATATTCGGGTCTTTTGCTGCTCTTTATTTTTATTGGATGGTGATACTCATGGTTTACAACTTGATGGCTTAAGAATATTTATTTTCCTAATGGACATGCTTCGAACATATCAAGGTTGCTAAATTTGGAGGATTGCAGATTATATGGAATGAAGAGTCATGTCTACCACGTATTTATGCAAACACTAATTTCATTAGCTTACTAGGATTTATTGTCAAAACGGATATTGGATACACTCACGGAGATTAGTCACTTCTTTAAAGATATATATTCTAACAAGTTGCAGACATAACACATGGAGAGACTTGAAATGAATATCTTCCAGACAATTTGCAAACTTGAGATGACATTCCCTCTATTATTCTTCGACTTAATGTAGCATTCACCAATACATCTACGATTTGAGGCAAGAGTCGGAGGTCCAGTCTAATATAGATGGATGTATCCATTCGAGATGTTAGGGATTACACATGCATCGTAATTAAAATTCTATTATTTTTTTAAATTAAAAACATTCATTTAATTCCATGGAGGTGCTTATTCAACCTTAAGAGAAAAGTAAAAAACTAGGCGTATATTGAGGCTTTGATATGCAAGGCTTATATCGTTGAATAGATCTCAAAATTTATCTCGTACTATTTAAGCCTCACTTAAGAACAAGAATCAACCGCGTTCCAAGGCATGATGACAGTGGGCAAGTTCCTTTTAGTGGAAAATTGTCAATATTCTCTCATCTCAGATGACTCGTACCAAAAAATGTTGTAAGGAGAAAATATTTGACAGAAATAGAATTCAAACAAGCACATAATTATATGTTATTTAATTATGATGAACTAAGGTCTATTTAATAAATACAATATTCCACATGTTGTTACTTTTGAACAATTTATCTATTATACTATCATAAATTGATAGATTATTGAATTTCTCATAGGCAACATCGTCAATTTTTACTATCCAAAAACTCATAGCTAACTAAATCCCAAATATTTTGATTACAAGATGAATAATTTTTCACGTGGTTTAGAACACATGTAAGGACTGTTTAATTATTCTTATCTCTCAAGATACTTAATTTAATTGCATATTTCTCATTAATTGTGATAGAGATGTAATTCATGTACTAAATTTATTGGGAGGGAATGCTAATGTTTCTTTAAATTTATTAAGTATGGGTCATAAAAGAAAGGTGAAGTGTTATAACGAGTATTTCATTAATGGACATGTGTTTTACACTGAAGCGTATGGTTAGGGTAGAAAGACATATAACAGTGGGGTATGTGTTAATGAATGGACTTCTAATGAGTTTGAAGTTGACTAATATAGGAAGTTGGAAAAGCTCATTGAATTGCAATATCATAGCAAGCAGAATAGAGTCTTTTTATTTAAATGTTATTAGTATGATATCATTGGTAAAGGAATCAGATTAAATATCCATCATGGTTTGGTTGTAATTAATGCAAAGGCTAGACTCTGCAATGCCGATGTGTCAAACAATACCAGCAAGTTTATTACATACACTCCTTCCTTTAAAAATGATCATTCAAGAGTTGATTGGTTATCCATAGTGAAAACCAGTCCTAGGGGTTGTGTCCACGTTTTTCATGATGGCAACGATGAATTAATTGTGGGAGATGATGTCTTTTAACTTGATGAGTTAGTTGATCTATATCGAGTTGCTCCATCTAATGACTTAGAAGAAAATTCAAATTTTTGCATCACCAAGAATACTTTTGTTAATGCTAACATTGAGGAATTAAATGATGTTTTGAGAACTAGCGGACATACACAAGTCAATGAAGATAATGATAGCGATGAAATCAATGTAGAAGATCACGATGGATATAATGATGATGAAATTGAAGAAGAAGACAATTCTGATTAATTTTCACAACACGAATATGTAATGTCATAAAATATAATGTAATATTCCTGGACAAAATTAACTTTAATGTAATGACAATGACATTTATTTATTATTAAATCACAATGAAATATTTATTTTATGTGATTTTATTATTATACATAGAACTAGTGTTATTGTGTTGTATGTGATGTTGTAATTTTAAGTATTTACCGGATAGATACATAAGGAATACAAATATAATCTGGCAACATAAAATGTTTTGCATCAATGGACATTCCAACATGCCTATAAAATACAAACAGATACGTCAACGGATTAAGTCTGTCGACATATTCCAAAGAGCTAAGGTATCGCCCATCATCAAATGAGGGAGGCGTGTGAATCTGTGGTGTGCACAACTCTTTCCTTTGGTACGGATAGCATCACTCACCTCAATTAGAGATGGGAGATCGAAGACAAAAAAGGCTATTGATGTTGTTAAATTTTCTAGGCTATCTTTCTACATCTCGAGAAAGCTAGTTTTTTTGTGTTTTTATGATCCATTATCTCCTTGTGTGTAGTTTAGATTTTTGTTTGTAAAAGTCTCTTTTTTTATCTTCATGTGTCTTTTCTTTTTGTTTGAATGTCTCATATTTATATTGTTAAGTAATTATATTATTTCCTTCTTGACTATAGATTCTTAATTAATTAAATTTTCTCTCCTTAACGTGTAAGATTTTTTCCATTTATCCTCCAATTTATTTTTCTTTTCCTCTTATGCATATCATTCGCTTATTATTTTTTAGTTCCTACTCTTCTTAGCCTTGTTCTCTCTTTCTTCTTATTTCTCTTATAAACTTTTTTTATTTCTTTTTTTTAATGTCAAAAATTAAATTTGATTGAAAATATAATTTTTGAAAACACATAGAAAAATAAAGATAAAAATGGATTATAACACTCATTACGTGTAAAGAGTAGGGGATAACTTGACATCAAACATGGGGAAAGGAATCAAGTAATTAACAATGAGACTCTTCCAACACCACATTTATCTCTTTAGACAATTCAAAAGTTTCTTGAAATTTTTTCAACAACTAAAGCGCACATTATATTCTTTTTTAACCTCTTTATCAAACTCATTTAAAGTTATTGTGTTCAAGTTGATCTTCTTGCATATCTTCTTTATTTAGATCACTTATATCCTCAATATTGGATTCTTTATTTAGGTCACAAATTCAAGCTGAACCATTTATGCTCTTTTTATATCTCCGACAATGAAGCACAAAGAACATAAGAAAAAGTGAAAACATGCTTCCATATAGGGCCTCTGAAATCTGGATTATGATTCTGCTAAATCAGCCATACAA
>Ga0325402_1006159_pt1 | contig 11316 bp, 9 predicted proteins | sample PopdelMetagenome_22_FD_207212 | JGI IMG/M metagenome (GOLD analysis project Ga0325402, IMG submission 207212) | Populus deltoides microbial communities from Bellville, Georgia, United States - Xylem-PdKOR-R3 | ecosystem: Host-associated > Plants > Phyllosphere > Stem > Wood/Secondary xylem...
CACACCACAAACCCCCTCCCCCCCCCCCGGGGGGGGGGGCGGGCCCCCCCCCCCCCAAGGTTAAGGCAAAGAACTAAATACCTGAGTGTAAAGCTGGAATCCTGGTAGTTTTAGAGTAAGACCAAACATGACTAATTAATCTTGTTGATTTTGGTGTTGAGAAATTCTTGTTTATGAACAAGAAGTGTACTTCAGAAGAGAAGCGACATAACTGATTAGTGAGACTGAGAGCTGATGTTGCCATTCTTTCTTCTGTTGTTCCAGGTCTCTACAGTTTTACTTCACTGGCCACTCATCAAGGTTTTATCCCTGTTTTTTTGGCTGGCAGACATCTTCTGAAACTTTTTGGGCAGAAGCCTATGATGGGTTTTCAAAGTCTCATATGCTGTCCTTGTTTTATATTCGATTTCTCGATTTAGTCCCTGTATAATAATTTAGTCAGCTGAAACCCGATCCCTTTTCTGTGGCAATCAATTGAGCTCTATAAAACTTTCTGCTTTTATCCAATTATTCTATTAACTGAATTGAGGTGGCAATTTTTATGTCAAGTAAGATTTTGTGCTAAAAGTTATAATATGAAAAGTAAAAGGAAAAATTATAACTTCATGTGGCCCCATTTGGATACAGAGATCTCATCCCCATGATACTTGATAAACAATTGGTTGGAAGTTGGGTGTCGAAGTAGATAACTGCAATTAGAAAAAACAGTGTTTCGTTGACCAAATTATATAAAAGGGCTAAAGTGACTGATTGGGGATACATCAGGGGTGCAAATATTGTCTTAGCCCCTAATTGTTTTCTTGTCAGCAGCTGAGCCCACGTAACCATTCTGTCTTTGGCCCAGTATAGTAAAGAAAATAAAGATTGAAACTTTGAGAGAGAGAGAAGACAAGAGAACCTCTCATAAACCCTAAGTACAATACTCAATAAAGATTGAAGCTTTAGCATATTGTAACGTCCTGTCTCTTGACAAACTTGTCTTTGATAAGGTTAGTTACGCAAATCTTGTTATTTTGTTAGAGAAGGATTTGACAGTATGGGTTAGGACTTAACTTGCAAAGATTTCATCTATTATTTGTGTGTCTGAGTTGTTAATTCAATTGGGATGAAATAAGAACATTGTTTGTTGGGCTGTTGCTATTTTGTCTGTTGTCATGGAACTTATAGCAGATAGCTCTAGCTTAGTACTCTGTTTTCTCATTGTTGTTGAATGGTTTTACTTATGTTGGTTTGGTAATTTCTAATCTAATTTTAATCTTAATGGCTTTCAGATTATTTTTTGTTTAGTTTTAGGTACCAATGCCAAGAAAGCCAACAAGGCGTCGTAGATCATTGATAGCTAGGCCCTTGACCTTTGCTCCGTTTTCGCGTTCACTTGCTCATCTTCATTCTACATTCATGCCAAAGCAACAAATGCTTGTCAGTAAAGTCCCTGGGTCTCCCTCCCACAATGAAGGTATTATCTCTTTGGAACATCGTTCTACTTTAATTTGAAATGTATTAAACTTGGTGTTCCTGATTCGATTAGCTTGACATTGTATCAAGGTGGTGCAGTGGTTAAGAAGACTTCAAAAGAAAAGATTGAGCAGTCTGAGTCTTCTGAGGAAGAAGAGTTTGGGGTTTGTTATTTATTTTGGTGATGCTGCCTTCTTTTGTGTTAGTTTGGCTTTTTTTATTATCTTAATGTGGTTCGATGTGTATCTTTTGAAGGGAGAGGTCCAAGCAGACTTTGCATTCTTTGATCCAAAACCTGACGACTTTCATGGAGTGAAGATCTTGCTGCAATCCTACCTTGATAATACGGAATGGGATTTGAGTGGTTTTGTAGACTTGATATTGGAACAGACCACAGTAGGGACGGTTGTTAAAATTGAGGATGATGAAGATAATGGACTTTTCTCTGTTGTTTCTGCCCTTAACTTGGGGAGATATAAGGTAAGTAGCTTTCACTTTTGTTTATCCTGTACACAATGTCAATGGCTAATGTCATGTCAATTAAAATGCGGTATATCATTATGGGAAGTTTGCTCTCATTATTTAGTGAGATATGAGGCATCATGCCTCTTCTTTTTTGTAAAGATCCCTAAACCTGAATCCTACTATGGCCGATGCTTAGCTACAACATCGGATCATCTTAATTTGAAACCCAACATGCATAGGTGTGTGGGAAATTACCCTCTTACTGATTTTGTTAATGTTGCCCACTCTGGTGTAAATAGTGTTTTAGGTGATTGTCGCGTGTTTATTAGCCAACAATTAACATCCCTTCAAATCTGTTACATTTCAACTGCGCTGGCTAAGGAATGTCTTGCTCTTACAGGATCATAAATGTATTGCAGATCTCAAGGAGTACCTGCTCAAACTATGCCTGGAGAAAAGCATAAAAGGAGATCTGAGAGTTCTTTTGGGAGAACAAGCACATAATGTGGGTCTTTTGGTCTCTCGGCGAGTTGTTAATCTTCCACCCCAGCTTTTGCCACCTCTTTATGATGCTCTGTTTGATGAAATCTCTTGGGCTACAGAAGATGAGGTTAGATAAGATATGAGATGGGTGAGCTTAATAAATATAGTTCTTTACATGTTGGAGAGAACTCTGTCTAGCTAACTTCTTGTTTCTTTATTTGAAGCCAACAGAGGAGCTCCGGAATTCCTTCTGTTTTAATTCCTATGTACTAGTTAGCAAAATGTACAAGGTATGTGTGTCCTGGATTCTTCCTCCTACTCTTTGCACTTCCATTATTTGTTCCTTCATGATCAAATCAACACTCTCTTCTCTCGCTACATTGCAGCACAAGAATGCAGACAAGAAAAACAGGCTAAGTAGTGATAGTGAGGAAGCAATTATATATGTGAATCCTGAAGATGAGATTTTTCACAAGGTACATATTCTTTGAATTTTATTGATAGTATTTTGCATCTCGGTCTTTCATTGATTGTTGCCAGTTACATTTCAGCTCAGCTTGTGGTCCTTCAACTTTCCTTTTCATGCCGAGCAGGTTACAGCTCGTGAGGTTAGTAGTAATTGTGCTATTATCTTGAAGAGGTTACATCGGTGATTGCACTTTGGAGTCAACTTCAAACTAAATGCTAGTGATTTTGAACTTAATGATAGAACCGGTGGTACTCTTATTTGTAAAAAATTTGTGATTTTTACTGTTTTGTTGTTAATTCCTAGCATAGCTGTCTACAGTATTCTTTTTCTCAACTTCCCTAGATGAAGAACCTCTAAATGGCAGTGAGCTACTGTAGTCAAACCTCAATTGGTTTTTGTTGTGCTGTTTTGGTGACCAATTCTTTTGGCACTACATTATTGCTTCCCTTGGACATTTACTTTTATCATTGATGGCTTGAATAATAGAACTGTTTGCTAATTATTGGTTTTGATAATTTACAGCTAAAAAACTACCGGCCAATGGGATTAGTAATGGCTGTTGAGGCAGATAAAATTTCTACATTCCGAGAGCAGCTTCGTTCATTGATTGATGAGCCATAAATTCCTATTGTAAGGTGCATCAAATTTCAATTGACAAGTCCTTAATTATTATTTTTTTCATCTGTCATTTGTGAAAAAACAAAATCAATTCTAGTGGTTGATCTTAATTGTGTCTATAGGTGTCTCAGGTGCCAAGTTTTGATTTCTTCCCAGATGGAAGCAATTTTGCAGTAACCTGGTTTACAAGACAAGTTTATGGAAACTGTTAGATAGGCAGGATGACATTTGTTGTTGTGTTTTCTACACATTGTGTTATTTTCTCTCTTTTTTTATACAATTTCTCCCATTTTTCTTGATGGTACCTGGCCAGAAACTGAACAGCATAAGCATTTATACGAATGACTTCATTTCTTTAATATTGTTATATAGAACGAAGGCATGTTTGAACATCACAAGATTAATGAACTCCAATGTTAAAACAAATAGTGAAGTGGTGATTTTGTTCTTCACTCAGGATCATCAAGCCTTGCATGGAATAGAATGGTCTGGTCTAGAGGGCAAGAAGGTTTTTAACATTGTTAAGCATAGTAAAATTATTTAATCACCCTTAAAATTAAAATTTTCTAAACTTGGTTCTAGGGCATTATAAACCTTTTCTTTTTTTAAAAGTAGTAAAATACTATTTTAACCTTGCTAATGGGCTTCTTGAGGTACTTTAGTCTTTTAAATTTAGCTATTTTGTAATTCTCAAGTTTCATTAGGGGTGATAGCGTCAATTGCTAAATAAGAAAGTTAAAAAAAAACTAGAGGTGCGTAAACCGTGGTTATATGCTTTGGACGGTGTGTATGGTGTTGTTCGGTGGTCAAAATCTAGCTTCGGGGGCAGTGACCGAAGCGTCTTGACAGCCCCTCCATGCCTAAGCGGTAAGCATGATATAATTGTCTCTGGTTTGGCAAGTGTGGCTTTTTTTTTTCATTTTCTGTCTCTAAATACAGACATATTTGAACACTACAAGGTTAATGAACTCCATGTTAACACAAATCGTGAAGTGGTGATTTTGTTCTTCATTTCAGGATCATCAAGCCTTGCATGGAGTGGAGTAGAATGGTCTTTTTCTAATGGTCAAAAAGTCATTTACAAATTGAATGGGAGGCAAGAAGGTTTTTAACATTTATTCAGCATGGTAAAATTACTTAATCACTTTTAAAATTAAAATTTTATAAATCTTTTTTTTTAAAAAAAGTAGTAAATTACTTGTTTAACCTTGGTCATAGGCTTTTTGGAATACTTTAGTCTTTTAAATTTGATTAATTTGTAATTCTCAAGTTTTATTAGGGGTGATATGGTCAATTGCTAAATAAGAAAGTTAAAAAAAAAACTAGAGGTGCATTAACAGTGGTTGCAGACTTTAGACGGTGTGTGCGATGTTGTTTGGTGGTCGAAATCGAGCTTCGGGTGCAATAACCAAAGCATATCGTCGGCCCCTCCATGCTAAGGTGACGAGCATGATATAATTGTCTCTGGTTTGGCGAGTGTTGTTTTTTTTTCTTTTCCCTCTCCTATTGCAAGCATGTTTGAACACCGCAAGGTTAATGAACTCCATGTTAAAACAAATAGTGAAGTGGTGATTTTGTTCTTCACTCTAGGGTTATCAAGCCTTGCATGGAGTAAAATGATCCTTTTCTAATGGTCAGAACGTCATTTACAAATTGAATGTAGGGTAAAAAGGTTTTTAACATTTATTTAGAATAGTAAAATTATTTAATCACCTTTAAAATTAAAATTTTCTAAACTTGGTTCTAGGGCTTTATAAACCTTTTTTTTTTTTAAGTAGTAAAATACTATTTTAACCTTGGTCATGGGCTTCTTGGGGTACTTAAGTTAAATTTGGTTATTTTATAATTCTCAAGTTTCATGAGGAGTGATATGGTCAATTGCTAAATAAGAAAGTTAAAAAAAAAACTATAGGTGCGTGAACAGTGGCTGCATGCTTTGGACGATGTGTGCGGCATCATTTAGTGGTCAAAATCTAGCTTTAAGGGCAATGATCGAAGCGTCTCGGCGGCTCGTTTATGCATAGGTGGTGAGCATGATATAATTGTCTCTGGTTTGGCAAATATGGCTTTTTTTTCTTTTTTCCTCTCTCATTGCAAGCATGTTTGAATATCACAAGGTTAATGAACTCCATTTTAAAACAAATAGTGAAGTGGTGATTTTGTTCTTCACTCCAGGATCATCAAGTCTTGCTTGGGGTAGAATGATCCTTTTCTAATAGTCAAAAAGTCATTTATAAATTGAATAGAAGGCAACAAGGTTTTTAACATTATTCAACATAGTAAAATTACTTAATCACCCTTGAAATTAAAATTTTCTAAACTTGGTTCTAGGGCTTTATAAACCTTTCTTAAAATAAAAAACAATAAAATACTATTTTAACCTTTCTTATGGGATTTTTGGTCTTTTACTTTAAACACGATTAAATTACTTCATTGCCTTTTGAATTTAAAAAGAATTTGTCATTTGTTTTAGGGTGCTTTAGTCTTTTAAATTTGGTTATTTTCCGATTCTCAAGTTTTATTAGGGATGATAGGGTCAATTGCTAAATAGGTAGGTTAGAAAAAAACAGGTGGTGCGCGAACAATGGTTGCAAGCTTTGGACGGTGTGTGCAGCATTGTTCAACTGTCAAAATCCAGCTTTGGGGGCAGTAACCGAAGCATCTTGGCAACCCCTCAACACCTAGATGTTGAGTATGATATAATTGTCTCTAGTTTGGCTAGTATGACTTTTTTTTTCCTTTTCCCTTTCTTATTGAATTTTATGTTGGCTTTTTAAATTTTCAAAGCAACCCTTTAATTTTAATTTTCTTAAAATTTGATCTTTATTCTTTTAATCCTTATTTGTTTTATTTGGAATAATTTATGAAGTTAGATTTTTTTTTTCAATTTCATCTCCCATGGATTTTTTTTATCTGTCAAATTTAGTCTTCATTCTTTTGATTGTTATTTGTTTTTTTAAGATAGTTTTTAAAATTGGTTTTTTTTTTTTACAATTTCATCCTTCAATTTTTTTCCCTATCAAATATAATCTTTTTTTTTCTTATTGCTATTTTTTTACCTTGAAAAATTTTAATTTTTTTTTTATGATTACATCATTTAATATTTAATTGGTTTGGTGTTTAACTTCTTGATTGAGCATATGTCTAGAATTTAATGGGTTGCGGGTTTGAGAGATTAATTCAAGTTTACGACGTTCACTTGAGTTTGCTCCCCCCCCGTCCTCTTTTAAGTTTATTTTTTTCAGTTTCATCCTCCAATATTTTTTCCCACTTTCAATGAGATTTTTCAATCGTTTTGAAAATAACACAAGTTATTGCAGTTTTTTTTTTCCAGTCTTTGTTAAATTTATCTTTTTAATATGAATTTTATTTTTCTAATTTAATTTAATTAACTGATTTATCATCACATTAAATTAGTCAGGCATTAAGCTTTTTGGTTGAGCCCAAGTCTAAAATTTAAGAGGTTCCTCGGGCTTACTTGGTTTTTTTATTTTTGCATTTTTTAAGCTCATTTTTTCCGATTTTATCCCCTAACATCTTTTTTCTTTCCCCTTGTTTTCTATGGGAGTTTTTAGTAGATTTGAAAATAAGAAGGGTTACCTTATATTTCTTGTTTTTGGTCTTTTGTTGAATTTATCTTTTTTAAAAGGATTTTTATTCTTGAATTAAATTAAATTAATTGATTAAGTATAAAATGCTCACTTCATGATATTTTATTTTGTTCGCTTTCCATATAGTTGTTCTAACAGCAAGTGCAATCTCTTTCAATTACTTAATTAAATCTTAGATTTTTCTTGTTTTTTTTAAAACATTGATGTCACATAAACATTTTTTTATGTTGAAAAAATAAATAATTTGACTTTCAACGTAGCACGGGCCATTTAACTAATATTAGCTAAATATTAAAATCTGAAATTAGAAAATTAAAACTAGTATTATAAAAACCAATCCAATTTTACTAACATAAAACCGGACTTGGATCGAGTTTCTGTATTTATAAACACTAAACCATTGGATGCTTGTGAATTTTGGATAATTTTCTCCTGGTAAGTAACATCCACTTTCACACCTTCAATAAGATATTAATATACCCTCAATTTGCAATTTTGTTTACTATTTTGCTAATTATATTTAAATTAATATTTATTCATATTATCCAATTTAGGTTTAACATGAAAAATGTTCGTAAAATAAAAAAGAAAAAAAATTATCAACCACTACTAAAGAAAAAATAACTCATTCAACAATTAAAAAATTATTATGGCGACACGAAAACAAAGAATTAAAAATAAGTTGACAATTTTTTCATCAAAATCAAGAGAAAAACACCTAATATTAACATTAATCAATCTTAGCAATAAAAAATGGAAAATAATTTGTTAAAACAAAGCAAAATTAAAGCAAGAGTAACTGCATGGTTAATTAATTATGAAGCAGTAATATACATATATAGTAGCCGCCATGCAACGTAACGGTTTATAGAGAATTAATGGGAAATTAATCCTAGCTGCCAAATAAACAAGAAAAAACCACCTGAAGTATAGTTTAGAGCGGGCAATACGTGAGATTCGTCCCTATATTCTTGTTAATATTTTAATATTGTCCCTGTACCAAATTATTTCTTAATTTAACCCCTACACACCATCCTCTGTCAATAATATAGTCTCTGATCATGACCCCGTTAGAAATTCAGTCCACATTTCCGAATAAGTTCTTGTCCATGGTCGACCAGTCGCAAATCGACATCTTTTAGTGTTAATAATTACGGGTTGTATCTCTTGATATTTATACTCTACTCATTGCTTATCAGGTAAAGGCTAACCCAATTGGGAAGCGATGTGGTTTGGTGTTACTGGTGGAGGATGGTGTATAGGGATGATATTAAGAAATAATTTAGTGCAAGGATGATATTGACAAAGAGACAAGAATACAGGGACAAATCTAATGTATTTCCCAAATTAAGGCTCCCCAATTATTAGGAGTTAGTTACTCTATCTTTAAGCCCATAATCCCCTCATTAATCTCCTACAAAAACTCTAACTCCCCACTTCCCCACCTCTCCCCCTCTCTGTCACATAACCATAATATTTAGCGAAGTCTTTTCTCTTTCAAGCTGTTAGTCTGTGTTAAGTGTGATTAGTTTGATAAGGTTGGTTAGCGAGTGACTTCAGGTCTTCTTGAATTCAAAGGGACAATATCTATGGTATCTCTCTTTCTTTACCTCTCAATGTCTTTATGGATTTCTTTTCATAGTATCTTGCATTTGTCTTTTGTCTCATGATTGTATAATATTCACTTTGGTCCTTTTAGTTGTCCTTCTTGCCTAACTCTTCAGCTTCTGTTCTTCTGTTTTCTTGCTCAAAATGGGACATGAACTCGAGACCTCCGAGGCAGAGGGGGGCATAGATCGATGTGCTAGTTGAGCTATAGGCTCATTGGCCTATTTGTCTTCATCTCCGAGCTATTTGTTGGATTGTTGTTTTATTGCTTGCAATAGCTAGCAGTACTTGAACTTAATGTTTGTGTTGATTGATGAAGTTAATGACAATTAGTACATATAATGATCAAATTTTGATGGAAGTTTCTGATCTTTTTTCTTTTCTAGATTCTATCCTCCATGGCTCTGAGCTTCTGTTCAAACGTGGGATCATCACTTCAGCATCACGGCCTTCCGGAGTTAACCGCCTATCCACAAGGCAGCGTAGAGATAGGAAATCATGAGCTCTTTGGTTGTAATGACAACCTGATGTTGTCAGATTCTTTCATCAACCCTTTGTATGAGGTTGAGGATCAGCTATGTTACTCAGATAGCTACACCAATCTCCTCCCATTCTTCTCTTCTCCTTCAGATAACACAAGCTCTCTCTCCCCCGAAATCTCTCCTCTTGAAGATTTCGAGTCCTACGCATGCCCGAAACGCCAAAAACTCTACACAGACCATTTCAACACAAAATTTGCAACAAGTTTCTTTGAAGGATATGTGCCGAATCCCAATCCAGGACCCCCAGAATTCTTGCCAGAAATCCCAGTTCCAGATCCTAAGTTTCAGGTTCCAACAACCTTCAATGTTGGGAGGACTGAGAGTCTGATGGATTCAAAGAAACCAAGCACAGGAATCAGCTTGTCTGCGCAGAGCATCGCTGCGCGTGAGAGGAGAAGGAAGATTACTGAGAAGACACAGCAGCTTGGAAAGCTGATTCCTGGTGGAAATAAGATGAATACTGCTGAAATGTTCCAAGCTGCTTCCAAGTACGTCAAGTTCTTGCAGGCTCAAATTGGAATTCTTGAACTCACGGGGACTACTCAGGTAATTAAAACTTTCGTGTTCCTCATAAATTTTTGGTGGCTAAAATGTTCTGTCTTTTCATAACCTATGTGTTCATTCAACAAATGTTACAGGAAAACAGAGAGGCAATGCATTCTCAAGAACTTCAAACTCTTGTAACGTCTCCAATAATTCAAGAGAAGTTGTACTTAGAGCAAAAGTGCTTGGTTCCAAGAGATTTTGTTCAAACCATTGCCAATGATTGTGAGATCCAAGCAAAACCTTTGAATATAGTAGAGGAGATCGATCAAGAGTTTCTGGGGGAGCAATTTCTTGGATAGCGAGTAGCAGAAATATGTTTATGTCCAAGTAGAGCCTGTTGTTGTTTACCTTGTTTTTTTAAAAAATATGGCCTAATTATCCTCAATTTACTTGCTAATTAACAACTTTCCTTCTTGTAATGTTAGCAATAGGAGCTGATTGTCCATCTTCATTTTAGTTTTAGGTGGTCCTAATTTCTTGTAAATTTCTTGCTCTCAAGAAAATAATTAATTGATTTCCTTCTTTTATTTTATGAGTTTTCCTTTTGATTAATTGCAAGATGTTGATAAAATATTGAGGTTAATTATTGATCACAATTATAAATAAACAAGTTGTGTGTATATGATAAATGTGGAACACTATGCTATCTAGCTTTTTTAAAAAAAAAAAATGAAAATCACCAGCTAGGAAGCAATGAAGTTGTTCAAGGAAATGAAGTTTCTTTATGTGCAACCTAATCAGACAAATTTAAGTCATTATTTTAAAACTCCGAATAGCCTGACTCGGGGTAAAATCTACTTGAGATCTAAATTAGTTTAAGTTAAAAAAAAAAAAACTCAGTTGATTTTATTGTATTTGTTGGAAATGAACTCTATTGTATTAGTTGGAAATAAAGCTTTGTAAATTTTTATCTATTTTTAATTGATTTGTTTTTTAATTTTATCCTTCAATATTAAATTGATTGGAAATTGAGTTTCATATTTTTTTTTATTTACTTTCTATAAAGTTATCTCGATCTTGTGACATAAGTTACGAGTTTAGCATGTTAATATTTGTTGATTTGGGTAGGGTTTTTTTTTCTCTTTTAATTTAATATATTTTTTTTAATTTTACCTTTCAATATTAAGTTGATTAGAAATTAATCTTTATAATTTATTTTGATTTGTTTCCTAAGGTTATCATGGTCTCATGACTTGAGTCGTAGATTTGACAAGTTAACTTAGATCGATCCAATATATCATAGTCTTATTATTTGAAAAAAAAATAATTCAATATGTCATCGTATCAATTTTTTTAAAAAAAATATCCAATATTCATCACATTTTCATAAATTAAAAAAATCTTATTAAAAAATATATTAAAAACACTTGGATAATTTTTTATATTAAAAACATTGATCCAACTCTTAGGATAACACAAACAATATTCTAATTACAACTAATTAAATTATATAGAGAAATCAGATTTAATAAACTCTATATATGTAAATAATGTCAATATCATACAAAACATTCGATAA
>Ga0325402_1006163_pt1 | contig 11314 bp, 7 predicted proteins | sample PopdelMetagenome_22_FD_207212 | JGI IMG/M metagenome (GOLD analysis project Ga0325402, IMG submission 207212) | Populus deltoides microbial communities from Bellville, Georgia, United States - Xylem-PdKOR-R3 | ecosystem: Host-associated > Plants > Phyllosphere > Stem > Wood/Secondary xylem...
GGTTGATAAGCTTGTTATGGGTATTTTTGTGTTCATTTTGATTGTTTGATTTTAAACTGAATTGTTGGCCTTAGTTTTAAAATATCTAATTCACCTCTTCTAAGGTTTTTTTGGTTCAAAATTGATAGCGGAGCAAGGGCTATTTGTTATGGTTTAATTATCTAAAAGTAAAAATCATAGCATTTAAGGGATAGAACTTGACAAAAACTCTTGTCTTTGATATGAATATTTATGGAAATTAGAGTATTAGGATGAGAATCATTATTGAGGGAATAAATATAGAAATATGGGATATTGTAAAGAATGGGTTAATTAGACTTTGTAAAGTTGCAAATGGGGGAAAATATTTGAAATAAAAATATGATTTGAATAAGCATTAGAAGGGAGAGTTTTGATTGAATATTAGTGCTATGAAAACTATAAACCCCAAGATAAATTGAAAATTATCAAAATTATGGTATAAAGAGTTAAGAAATAAAGAAGAAAATTTTATGGTAAAAAATGTAAATATTTCTAGTAGCAAAACTAGTCTAGCTATTTTGAGAAATGACTGGATCGATATAGTGAATCGGTCAGATCATTTTTAAAAACAATCAGACCATTATGGCCATTGTCTTTTTAAAACTAACGGGGCTCAACCAAGGGAGAAAGATAGCATTTTCATTTCTTTTTCCTTCCTCTCACCTTGAAGCGTTAGAAAATGATTGTTTGGAGTGAAAAAAGAGGATTTTGAGAGATAAAAACACTTGCACACTAAAAATCAAAGAGAGAAGATTTAATTAGAGAAAAAAACTAAAGGAAGAAGAGGAAAAGAGAGAAAATTTGGAAAAGCCTTGATGGGTCGACCTTTGAAATACCTTCAGCAACTGGGTAAGACATTTATAACCCCTTTGTATCAATTAGAACAAAAATGTAGTGATTTTAAGCAAAATTTATCAAAGAATGGAATTAGGGTTCTTGACATAAATTTGGGAAAAATATGAATTTCTTGGAAATTGAGTTCCTAGGACCCTTATAGGTTGTTATAGGAGTGAAATAATGATGAAATAATGAAGAAATTTAAATAGATAAGGAAGCCCAAGGGGCCGGCCATTTAGGAGCAAAAATGGGAAATTTTGCGTTTATGATTGTCCATTAATTGTGTAATAAGTGTATGTATGAACATGTAAATAATGATTTTTGATTGAGTTGAATTAATGAAATAATTGAAAATAGAAAAAAAATCGAATGGTTGGACCTAATAGGATGAAATCACAAAATTGTTAGATAGATTGTAAATTGTATTGAAAGTTTGATATTTGGATAATGGTTTTGATGAATGGTTCTATTCTGATATGATAAAGAGGAAATTATTTTATATTTTAGGAGTTGAATGCCTTTGAGAAAATTGTTGAACTTTAAGTGAGTTTTTGTGGCATTTATGCTTGTAGTTGTGTTTAAGATTTAACCAAGATGTAATGAAATTCGTGTTTATTTATATGCAACTAAAATGATATAAAAAAGAGAAATGAATTTAATTATGGATGAATAACCGGTGAAATTATAATAGGTATTATGACGAGTGAAGAGTATTTTTGGATACAATAATGATAATGAATTAGAAAACCTATCAATACAAGGTATATCGTTGGGGTTGTTTAACTAGTCGAAGGTACTTGGCATAGCTAGACTGTAGGTAGGTACATCGACACCTTGTAAAAATTCTTCTTTAAAATTTTTCATTACTTTCACGTGTTAATTAGTTGATATATGAAAATTTTGGATAATGATATTTTTAGTAGACCTATATATATATATATATATATATAACATAAGGATTGATTGTTATTTGTTAAAGAATGTAGGATTAATTGGCAACTAAAATGAATTAACTAGATTATTGGCTTCTGAATAGGAATGCTGAAATGATTGAAAACCAAGATAGGTTGACCGGATTGAATGGTATTCATAAGAAATACCTCGATATTGGTTTCTGAATGATAATGCCAGAATGATTGGCAACCAAGATGGGTTGACCAAATTAATTAGTATTCAGACCATAATATGTAATTCAAATACTAATTATTAGTTAGTATTTTTGTGTAGATCTAGGTACATATGGACTATTATGTTGTAATATTAAGCTAATGGATTGTAATTTTAAATACTTGATTTTGTTATATAATTAAACTAGCAATTATCACTACCTAGTTAAGGTGATGTAATATCTTTAGTGATATAATTTGTTTAACTTATATCTTTGTATTTATTCAAGTGTTAGATGGTGTAGAATTATTGTATTGTTTTGATGTTTTAAATTATTATGATGGATATGAAACAAATAAATGTTATAGTGATATAAATTGATGGGAACGAAATATGGAATGATGAATATAATGAGATGAGATCCAAGATGATTGGATCGGAATTGAGGTGATAAGGTGTGGTGTTTATAGTTATAAAGTATTATTTTTTTGTGTTATGAATTTGATGTCAACACTTGGGATGTCCCAAACACAAAGGAAACTTTACTAAAATTTCAACAGAATCTTAATGAGTTAGTAAAATGGATATTTTTAAATCAATCCGGTCAACCTATTGAATTTTCAATTAAATAAGTTGACCATTTCATCGATCAGTAAAAAACAATTGACACTTTTTTTGGATTAAATATAATAAAATTTGTTTTTAAATGTTGAGGATATTACACAATCTTAATGAGATAGTAAAATGGATATTTTTAAATCAATCCGGTCAACCTATTGAATTTTAAATTAAATCGGTTGACCATTCCAAACAATTGATATTTTTTTTGGATTTAATATAATGAAATCTGTTCCTAAATGTTGAGCATGTTACACAACCTTTATGAGATTTTTAAGATATTCCATATTCTTAGTAAAGTTTATGCTTTCTTAAGTGGCAAGAAGATATGGGATGCTCTTAAGAAATTATATGGAAATAAAGATATATTTTTGAAGTTAATAAAGATGTGAGCATAAAAGAGGTTAACATAGAGTATTATCAATAATAAAAAGAATGTAAGCTAAAATATGGATCAAGAATTTTGAATAAATTTCAAGTGAGATATAAGACAAGTTTCGATCTTAAGAATAAACTTCAAATGGTTTAATAGAGAATGTACAAAATAAGGCTCTTTCCTGCAAAAACAAAGGAAAAGGATATTCAATTTGTGAGACAACTCCTAATTGCCAAGAGGACAAAGATAATGAGGCAATAAATGACTCATTCGAACATTTTTCTTATGATTAACTTCATAATGAATTTATTGAATTCTATGAGTTTTATTTTGAGAAAATTCTCTTAGAAAGATAAATTGTTTATTTTTAAAATAAATTGATGTTTTAAAGAAAGAAAATGATTTGATGATTTCAAAGCTAAAATAATTTGTTGAAGTCAAAATTGAAAATAAGCTTTTAAGAAAAGAAATGAAGAAATATATTGCAAAATAAAAATTTAGAAACCTAGCTCTCTTTAAGTTGAGAATGATGATTTTAATTGTGAAAATAAAGTGGCTTATTCTCAAACTCAACTTGTTATAAATTGTAAAATGACTTAAGAAATATTTAGACTTGATTGATTGATCTTTAAAAAAGTGTTCAAAGAAAAAAAAAATCATGTTATGGCATCTGAAAAGCCAAATTTTGCAAAAAGAGTTTTTATTGTTTGCAAATCTTTCAAAGACAAAAATGTCCAAAGTTGTTTTTTTATATAAAAGCAATATGTTCTATCAAATCTCATCTAACTTATAGAGAAAAGAGATTAATATTGTTAATTCATGTTCTTATAAGAAAATTGGTCTTATTATTTGCAATTATTATGGATTATATGGTCATATTTCACATATGTTATTGATAAAGAGAAATTGATATTATGATCTGAAAATGATTTGAGTTCCTAAAAGAACCACCTATTTTTATTACATAAAAGCTAACCTATATGGACCCAAAGACATTGGGGCCAAAAACAAAAAGTGTTCAATGTTTTTTAGAATCTCGTAGATCTTATTAGACAATATTATGTTGTTTAAGGTTTATGCAAAGATTAACTAAATATTAGTTTGTCCTTCTAGTGTTTAATAAACTCTTCAAGGTTGGGTTGTAGTAAATCACAAGTCATCTAGTCTTTTAGGGTTTGTGAGAGGATTAATTAAATATTAGTTCTTGCTTCTAGTATTTGATAAACTCTTAGAGACTAGGTTATCACAAACCACAAACTGTCTAATTAACTCATCTTTCTAACAAAGAAGGATTGATATTCCTTATATGCTAGCTCTTTTTTCTTCTTCTTTGTATTGTATAATGTCTATTCAATAGAAAAATATGATGCACAACATTTTATTTATAGGAAAAACATGATAACCATATTAAGAGAAAATATCATAAATTTTATTTTAGGATAATTATTAGAAATTTATGCAATCAAGTCAGTACTTGACTTTCCTATGACTAAGATTGTAATCCCATATGCTATTTCTTGAGTGCTAGATCATTCTTTTCTTTATATTGTATATTATCTCTTCATTAGAAAATATGAGGCATAATATTATAGTTATAGGAGAAACATGATAGCCATATAAATAGTAAAATGTCATCTCAATTTAATTTCTTACAAATGATTCTTAATATGTGTGACCCATTAGATTCCTAATATATTGACCCAAATGTAAATCATAATACATATAATTAAGTAATTTAAATCATTTAACTTATTATCAATTCAATAAATTCATTGATTTATATTTAAAGATCAAGTACAATGTTTAATAATATGTCATGATTCTTTAAATATTAGAAAAGTCATGTGGTTTTACATAACATTTTAGTGACTAGTTTCTTAGTATATTTATTATTCTTTCATCACTAATATTTTAATTTAAAGATTTGAGTACAAAGTGTGTTTGCTCTATCAAATCGCATTTGTTCTCGACACCATACTCTTTGATTATTTGAATAAGTTTTGAAAATCATTTTAAGTCTCATTTCACCTTACCTCAAGATTTCAAAATAAATACCATTATAGAACATATGAAACAATTTTTTTTCTAATTTATCTAAGACAATAAATCCTTTTTTATCACTCAAATGTCTTTATATAGTTTTATGTTATATCCAATATTTACCTGTATGTTACTAATGTAAATCAATGAGCATTGCCAAAGAACTCATCAGAGGTACCAATTCAGCCAATTACAAGGTCTGAAACTAAAAGGATACAAGAGAAATTAATTAGGTTGATTCTAGATGTTTGGGTTAACAAGTTGCAAATTTATCAAACTAAACTTTTATGTACTGTCTGAGACATATTTAAAGCTACAAGTGGAGTTTTATTGCGATTCTAGTTAGGCTAGAAACTAAACATGTTAAGCTTTATATTCATATTTGGTAGGCTCGGTAAATCATCCATAAAATAGATAATAATATGTTTGACATCAGGCTTGAAATCTACCAGTAAACAAGAAAAGTTGGAAAATGATTGTTTTCCATATGATTTGTGGATTCCTACAAGGCAAGGATTTAGTTAAATGTGGAATTCTTATTTTACAATGATTCTTTAATTTCAAAAAGATCAATTAGGTAGCAATTTATGTTTCCTTTGTTTTGTGGATTTCCTTATTGACAAATTTTCTTTATCATTTAAGGATATTAGATGCGGTTTTGGGCTTATTTTTTCTAATATAAAATTTCACATTAACATGGATAACTTTCAATCCAACTATTGGATTGGGATAAAGTCTTCCCAGAAGCTTTTAGATGCCTTATGTTATATATAATCAAAATTTCATAGCAATTGGATATAAGGAAGACCTTGTGATCAAGTCCGGAAACCACTGTGCAAGAATTGCATTATTTTTCTAGTTGGTTTAGGATTATTTTTCTTAATTTATTTAAAACTTCTTGGTTATTTTCCAAATATGTTTAGGAATTTTTACCTATTATAAATAAAGTTATTTATCTTGTATTTAGGTTTTTTATATAGACCTTGATTTCAAAATAATATTTTGTATATGAAAGGTTGCTCATGCTATAAGTTTTTCATTGAACTTTTCTTAGACTTATCAGAAATCTACTGTCTTTATAGAGTTCTTCTTTTATACCATTAGTTCATGATTCATTATAATCATAGGGCTAAAATTTCTTTCATTTAATAACTTTGGTGTCTTGGTTCAATTAATTATTATGTCTGGTTTGATCTTTAATCTAATTTTAACTTTCTTGTGTTGTTTCTTTCTTGCATATGGGTTCAAGGGTTCCTACCCTCAGGTTTGCATCATTTACCCTTAATTAAGAGTAACATATGATTAAGATCAAAACATAATATTTTCTATATAAAATAACCTAGAGATCTCAAGTCTAAGAATCACTTAAACAATTGACACGTAAGTCTTTCCACATATACAACTAGCTTGATTTGTGAGCTATTACCTGCCTTCACTCAAGATTAAGTTACTAATTATAGTTTCTTTTTGTTAGAAGAAAAAAATGAATAATAGGTAGCATATTGATCGGAGAATCAATGTCGGATCAACATATTAACAATGGTCAATCAATAGATTAACATCCAACAAATCAATAAAAACGAGTCCAAAAATTCTCTAGCTACTACCTCTAACCTAATGCCTTTCAATCAAGTTGAAAATGCCCTTAATAGTTTTAAGGAATAATTAATTTGAGTGTATATTAAAATTCATATAAGTAAAGTTGTAGCTTTGTATGATATGATATAAAAAAATACTAATTTCATATTAGTTAGCTTAACAACTCAAGTTACAAAAAAAAAAATCACATCCTTTACCATATCTAATTGGATGGCCAAATAAGAAATCTAAATTAAAAGTAATGGAATAATGTATTTTCAAATTTGTAATTAATTAAGTATTAAAGGATGTACTTGTAATATTATTTCATTAAACATTTATCTAGTGATTTTTGGTAGTCCTTACCTATAGGACAAAGATGGAGTTTTACATAGAAGCAATAATATTTGAAAACTTGTTAGACTTGTCAAAGATGGAATTAGTTATTGCATTTGTCCTACTATATATCTGAAAATGTTTTTTTTTTTGTGACTACTTAATAAATTAAGCATTTAGTTAATACTAGTCAAAGTCATCTCTTACTTTCTATTTGAATAGTTGGTTTTAAATTACGTAACATTGAAGATATGCTCAATGCTAATAAATACATATAAATTCAAAAACAAAAGTCAAAATCCATAATGATATGGTCTTTGAGATATCTATAGAATATAGAGTGCCACCTCTAAGAAAAAAAATGCAATATGAAAAGGTTTTGCTACTTGACATTTAATTCCTAAAATCAACACTCCACATGTTCTTGCTATACCTAAATTAAGACAACCCCGCGAGGTAAAGACTAATGCTTATATAGTCAATCGAGTAGTTTTTTTTATAAGGTAAACCACTATATTATCATTCTGAATTATTTTCAATTTTAATTTTGAATTATCCTACCTTTGAAAAACAACTTTATAAGGAGCATGAAATTTCTTAACTATGACAAGTTGTAATTGAAAACGAAAGTAGTCGAGAAGTCTTCTCAATTATGAAAGACAACTTTTAAGGGACCAAAAGCCTTCTTAAAAGGGATGTTTGATCCATAATCTTATTTTTATTATGTAGTCATGTAGGGTCCGACTATTAGATGCCAACACACACAACCTCCTTAAATGCGAGCCTATTTTTTTATGGTTTTTTTAGGATCATAAAAACAAACCTATATATTTTATTTTTTTTAGTTTAAGGAAAAGAAGAACACAAAGGGAAATGAGAGAGCACAAAAAACAATATGTAGTGAGTTTTTAGGATTGTAAAAGACTAGTATCAAGTAGTAAGTTATCTTGACCTAGGATTAAAGTTCGTAATATTTTCTTAAAGTTAATGGATTATTTTTTCATTGATTTGGTTGTGGATGTTTTCCTAACTAGGGTTTTACCATGTTAAAAATTAGTGTTCTCTATCTTTTATGTTTCTTAATTGCTTAGTTATGTTATCAATTACTTATTTATGTATACAATTATTTCTTAGGTTATTGATTTGAGAGTTTAACATCAAATCTAAAAAAAGGTGTTATTATTTTAATGTTATTTACTTTCAAAAACACACACACACACACACACACACATCTTCATAAATATTTTTCTTAACAGTGTGTAAGGTCTTAATTATTAAGTAGTTGTATCTTACCCCTTTTCTCTCTCAACTTTGACTAAAATATTATAACATGATTCATCACTATAGGTGGGTTTAAGGTTGTGTTTACACCAAAAACAAACATCCACGTATCAATCATAAAACAATGATTATTCCTAATAAAATAAAGGAAGGAAACTAAAATTGATCGTGAGTAGTGGAATTGACCGTGTTTGAAAAATCATAATCAATTAGTTGACTAAGCTACCAAAAGTCATGATCGATCAAAGGAGAATGATTGACCATAAAAGTTTAGATGTATTAGAAGAACCAGAAAGCTTGATTCTATTTAGAGAGAGTCTATAATAAAATAACTAATTAGAAGTCACAATGTTAGCTTAGGATTCAAATGGTATCAATAAAAAAGTATTTTAGTTTGTAATGAGATTTAATAAAGTCTCATTGTCCAATTCAAATACTTGTGTAGGATTAGGGTAATATATTTAAATAAAATTCAAACTCTATATTAACATATAAAGGTCCACATAACTACTTTGAAAGATAGTTAGCCCTACTTTAAAAGATAGTTAGCCTTATGCATGAGTTTCAATACAAATTTATCTTCCTTCTAGTTTTTATTACTTTTGTCTATAGCTTTATTTATTGTTTTCTTTAATTCTTGAACTTTATAATGTTGGAAATTTGTTTTAATTAACATGATTAAACAAATTATGAGTGAATGAGAAATTAATCTCAAAGAACCATTGATTTTTTCACTAAAAAAACCCTTTTTTTCTACATTTAATTCTTGATTTATGATGGATAATCAAAGGTTGATAATGGTAGAAATTAATTCTTATCAACTCTTCAACCTTTTAGCTTCTAAAATTCACTATATAAATAGGGGTAAAGGAATAGTTTTCACTTGAATTTTTCATATTTATACACACTCTTTCTCATCTTATTTTTAGTGTTGTTCTTCTCCTTTTAATGATTTGTTTTGCCTCTCAAATCTAGATCTTATATTCTTCTTGTTGACCGATATTTGAGTCATATAATTTTTTGTTCAAAAACCTTGTTTAAAAGTGTATCTAAACTAAAGTGGTAGTGTTGGAATCTTAGAAGATATATTGTGAATATCCTAGTTGCATAAGTGAAGAGCAATAAAGCTTTAAGGATAAAGAATTTGTTCTTGACAACAACAAAAGATTCATTCTTTAAAGTGTTTCAACAAGCTAGTACCTTTCTTATTTTAATTTAAGCATAGTTAATTTTATTATTAATATGCATACTAGAAATTTGATTTTATATCAACTACAAGTTTGGATAAATGCTTAGTATACATACTAATATTCTATTATTAATTTTTGTGTTGAAAACATGTTTGCCATTAGTTATGCTTTTATATGCTTATAGTTTTAAACATGTATAAACTCTGAGTTTTTATTCGACATCTTTTGTTTAGCATGTCTTTATAGTGATAAACATGTATAGAAATTTATCCTATCAATCAACATTCTTAATTGAAAATTTTAATTTGGAGATTGATATGTTTAAGGTTATTATAATTTGCTTCATATTTGTATAAAATAGGCATGTCATTGTCCGGATCTAGAACATGACAACTATAGCAACAAGCACAACAACCAATAATTGATATTCTTTTGGTTTAACAATGCTTAGGAGTGGAATTGGATCACATTTAAAAAAAAACTAAATTAATATTTTTTTAATATTTCTATTTTAATATATTTTCAAGCAAAATATACTTTTAAAAAAATTAATATCGTAATCTCAAGCATAATCTAACACTGTCTGCAACAACTCGTCTTTTAGTGTCTATAAAGCAAGTTTGTATATTGATCTCTATAGAAAAAAGTCAGAGAGCTTCCTCTCGATAATTTCCTGCCAATCAGAATCAGTGTAGCCCATGATGTTAGTATGGCCATTGCGAGTCATAATAATTCGACGACCAATTATCCCTTTTAGATACCATAAGATATGATTTACCAAACCATGATGTTAAACAGTTAGAGGATGCATATATTGACTAAAGAGACTGACAACAAATGTAATATTCGATCAAGTGATTGTTAAGTAAATTAGCTTACAAACAATCTTCAAATAGTGATTGTAAGAAGCATGAGGTTCATTTGAAGGATCTGATGTTAATTTGTTGTCTAAAGGATATGCAACAGGCTTACTATACAACATATCGACATCCTTCAACAGATTAATAACATACTTACGTTGATTTAAAAAAAGTCTTTTAGTAGAAGTTGTCATTTCAATGCCTAAAAAATACTTCAAGGAACCAAGATCTTTAATCAGGAATTGTTGTTGAAGAGACTTCTTAAAATGAGTTATTGAATCACCATTACTCCCACTTATAATAAGATCAACCATATATATGAGCACAACTAGCTTATGAGTTAAACCAAATTGAATAAACAAGGAAAAATCTGTAAAGCTTCTTTTAAAACCAAGAACTTCAATAGCAACACCTAATTTTGCATGTCAAGCCCCAAGGACTTTGCTTCAAGCCAAAAATAGATTTATGAAGTTGGCAAACTAGTGTAGAATTGCCACTCTAAAGATGTATAAGAGGAAGTTTCATGAATACTTCTTCTTTAAGATCTTCATGTAAAAATGTATTTCTTACATCCATTTGATATAGAAACCATCTCTGGTTGATAGCAACGGATAAAAGGACTCTGACAGTAATCATCTTGGCCATAGGAGCAAATGTTTTCTTGTAGTCAACACCAAATTTTTGAGTGAAACCTTAAGCCACAAGATGAGTTTTATTTCAATCAATTGACCCATCTGACTTGAATTTTGTCTTAAATATCCAACGACAACCTATAGCTTGTTTTCCAGCAAGTAGTGGTACTATACTCCACGTGTGGTTTTCAGCATGAGCTGTCAGTTCTTCATTCATAGCATGCTGCCATACTTCCTGCAATTATACTTATTGGAAGGTCTTCGGTTCATAAACATATGATATAGAAATAAGAAATGCATTATATGCTGGAGAGAGTCGATGATAAGACAAGAACTTGGAAATAGGATACTTCACATTGTAGGTGACATAATCTTGCATTCGAGATGGTGGTTGACGTGTTTGGAGTGAAATTCTTCTAATAGTTGGCAAAGCATCAC